>Ga0209292_1007374_pt1 | contig 10480 bp, 6 predicted proteins | sample GOMGulsemesocosm_2_FD_184634 | JGI IMG/M metagenome (GOLD analysis project Ga0209292, IMG submission 184634) | Methane-oxidizing microbial communities from mesocosms in the Gulf of Mexico - GOM9C Gulf of Mexico (SPAdes) (version 2) | ecosystem: Environmental > Aquatic > Marine > Cold seeps...
TTTTTGACCATAATGCTTAACATCTACATTATTGAAATTGGCTAATACTGAGTTTTTATCAGCAATAGCCATGGCTTTAGCGTGATCTGATTGCTGCCATTTATCATGTGATTGCTGATGACAGGATATACATTGCTGATTCGAAATCGATGATTCTTTTTGAAAATCATGTTCTGCACTTTCAACCACTTGCATTGTTAATAAGCAAACCAAAAAGAAACGAATAAAATACATAAACTTCAAAATACCTTACAAAATAGTAATATTAAAAATGACCAAAAAACAGCTTTCACCTTACTGGTTAAGCTCTAAACAAGGGTTCACTATACGCTTTAACATGAGGAAATACTTGCTGCAACTCATGCTCAGATAACAGCCAATGTTGCGACAATACACTGGCAAACCAGCCAAAACTATTAGAAGTTGGCATTAAATCACGTTGCTGAAATAACTCATCGCTTTTTAACCCTGGCCATTGCCCTTTCACATTTCCCCCATTAACGGCACCGCCGGCAATAAATAATGCACTGGCCGTGCCGTGATCGGTACCACCGGTGCCATTTTCTTTGGCTGTGCGGCCAAACTCAGTACCAATAATCACCACAGTGTTTTGCCAGTCACCACCAAGGCCAGCTTTAAGCTCTGCCAAACCGCTATCAAGCTCTGTTAGTTTTCGCGCCAAGCGAGTGCTCTGATTATTATGTGTATCCCAACCACCAAGCTCTAACATAGCGCAATCAACACCTTGTTCGCCACTCATCAATTTTGCACATGATTTGGCTAAATCATTAAATTTACCTTTTTGTTTATTCTGAGAGCTATCATCAACAAGATCTTTTACTTCAAGTGCACTAGTTAACTTTTCTTTTAAAGCAGCATCGTTTTGGTAAAGTTTGTTTAATGCAGCATAGATATCTTCATCTGCACTTTTAAACTTTGAAGGATACCAAGTATTAACTTGTTCAGCCTTAGTTACAGGGCTACGCAAGCTAATAGGCGTTGTTTGGGCTACCGCTAAAGCATTTTTGTTTTTAGCATTGATGGCTCTAGCCAACCAACCACTATCGTGATCTATTTCACCTTTGCCACTCTCTAAAAAGTCTTGACCATCAAAATGAGAGCGTTTTGCATAACCTGATGACACAGCAACAATAGGCAGCAGTGACTTTTCTTGATACCACTGATGCAAATTGCTTAATGAGGGATGTAGAGCAAAGCCTTTTTCTAATGGTAATAACGGGCTTTTAAAGCTCTGTGATAACTTAGGACGTAACTTCGAGTACTGCTCATCAAATGTTGGCACTATGGTATGTAATGAATCTAAGGCGCCGCGTAATACTACCCAAACAATTTTCGGAGAACGCTTAACTGTAAGACTGCCAACAAGCTTTGCTTTGCTGGCAGTGCCATTTGCAAAGGCAGAACTCATTGGAAAAGATAACATCGCCAAACCTGCACCTGCCATTTTGACAAATTTACGTCGCGACTTACGCTGAGATAGGGCTTCTTCCTCAAACAAAGAAGAGGTTAATTGCTCATTTTTTAATTTATTATTATCGATCATCATTATCTCCTTTGAAACTCAGGACTCATTAATAACAAGGTACTTGCCTGTTGACGACTTTCAGCCCTCATCACCATTTGATAAGTGTTCTGGCTAATACTGTTGCCCAAAGCCGTAACCATTACTTGCTCAGCATTTATTCTTTTCAGTTGCGCTGATATCAAGCTTGACCACTCCACTCTTGCCATTAATGCACTGGCGCCTAACCAATCACTTTCATCGTCACTAAAACCTGCTGGCGAGCCCGCATTAAATGGCATTTGGCCAAGGTTATTTAATGAATTGAATAATGACCTGTCATTGATTTTATTTGGTGCAAGCGCCCGATAGGTCGAAATAACGAACTCACGTGGCGTTTTAAACTTTTGTGGGCTTTGCAGCCAAGCTTCTTCGGCAGAAAATAACGTTAACATCACTTTTTTAATATTGCCTTGGTTGTTAAGCCAAGTTTTTTTTATTTTTTCTATCAGAGACAGCGGTGCATTTTCACTGACAAAATGATGAACTATTTTGCTACAAACATAATTGGCGGTACTTGGATGCATAGCTAAATCACGCAATATTTGTTGACCCTGTTTAATACCTTGCTGTGAATATGTTTGTCCTAATAATTTTCGCGCGCCTGGCTCGTGGCCATATGCTCTGAAAACAAAACCTGTACCATGCTCTTTTTTGGGCCTTTTTACGCTCCAACCAGTAATCGCTTTGGCTAATTCAACGACATCACTTTGGTTATAAGGTCCATCAACTCCTAAGGTGTGTAGCTCCATAATCTCTCTCGCAAGGTTTTCATTTAAACCAATCTTACGTTTTTTGGCCATGCGCGAGTTGGGACCAAAAGATTTTTCATTATTAAGATAAACAAGCATGGCGGGATGTTGCTCAACCGCCAGTAACATATCAGCAAAATTACCGAGTAAGTTAGGCGCTATCGCTTCTCGCTCTAGGGTTGGAGATAAACCTACCATCAACCGACCTGAACTACTGACACTGAAATGGTTGGAGAAAAAATCAAGTAACCGCCAACTAACACTATGCTCTGAAGCAATAGCTTGCTTTAAGAAAGCGGCATTCATTTTCACATGCGTTTTACGAGCTGCCTGTTTGATCATTTTACTTTGCTTTTTGTTTTCATCAGGTGCTTGAACTGGCGTAGATTGTGTCTGCTTTTGTTGCTGCTCCATTACTTTTTTCTGTTTTTGAAACTTAGCATAGGCAAGAAAAATATCATCTGAACTAGGTTGTTTATCACTGAAGTCAATGGCTTGTAACTGAGATGTCAGCCACTTTATAGGATCGGCTTTGGCATGAGCAAGTTCATCGCCACGAGCACCATAACCAAAACGATTTACGGCAATATTCTCAGGACGAATAACGGTTGATGACATTGAATTTTCAGACATAGTTCACCTTAAGTTTGCAACAATAATAGCGTTAACATTATTTCAATATAGAGTTGTTTATTTATAAAGTACCAGTATCTTTACACAGCTTTACTTTTTAAGAACACTTTTATTAAGCAAAACTTGTGTTTACTGGTATCAGCGGATAACTTTACCTGTCCTTATTATTAATAATCATCAGCTATCAATTGACACTGCCGTAATAAGTGAGTAACTTATGTATATTACATATAATAGTCACTAATCGCAAATCAGTGCAACCTTACACTGTAAAAGCGATATAAAGTGATAAACTAAAGCTTAAGAGGTCAACATGACAACAGCAGTCGAAACAGCAGGTGATGCTATTAATCAATCAAACGTTGCTAAAACGCCAAATACTCGCCAAAGAATATATACTCCCGTTTATATTAGTCGCCGCTCTTTTTCCGTTATGGGGATTTGCTAACGATATAACTAATCCCTTAGTTAAAGCTTTTAAAGATATCTTTCTGATCACCAATGCACAAAGCTCTATGGTGCAGTTTGCCTTCTATTTAGGTTACGGCATTATGGCAATCCCAGCCGCTATCTTTATTCGCCGCTTTTCTTATAAAGCAGGTATATTATTGGGCTTAGCACTTTATGCTATTGGCGCTTTATTGTTTTTACCTGCAAGCATGACTGCACAATTTAGTTTCTTTTTATTAGCCTTATGTGTTCTTACCTGTGGTCTTGCCTTATTAGAAACCACTGCCAACCCATACATTCTTTCAATGGGATCACCTGAAACATCAACACAACGCTTAAACCTAGCACAGGCTTTTAACCCAATCGGCTCACTTGGCGGTATGTTTGTTGCCTCAAACTACATTTTAAGTGAACTAAAAGTTGAAGAATTTCGTGCTGCTGAAAAAGCGGCTCACCCTGAATATGCGGATCTGTTACCTGCTGTTGTTGATGGTAAGTTAACCCAAGCATTAGCTGATTTCTCTGTTGCTGAGCCTGTTGCACACCAAGCCATGCAAGCTGCCGACTTAATGACGGTTCGTGGCCCTTATATTGCCATTGCTTCAGTAGTAGCCTTATTGTTTGTAGTATTTTTATTCCGCAAATTACCTGACACTATTACTCATGATGAACCATTAACAGCTAAAGTATTAAAATCTACTTTTGTGCGTTTATTATCAAACGCTAGATACCGCGAAGGTGTGATTGCTCAAGCTTTTTATGTTGGTGCACAAATCATGTCTTGGACCTTTATTATCCATTACGGCATGACATCAGTTGGCTTAACTGCAGCACAAGCACAACAATATAATATGTTTGCTATGGGCATTTTCTTGGCCAGTCGTTTTATTTGTACTTTCTTACTCGCTAAAATTCGTCCAGGACAACTATTACTATTATTAGCCATTGGAGGTATTACTTTATCCTTTGGTACCATCTTTATTGGCGGCATGACAGGTCTTTATTGTCTAATTGCGACCTCAGCTTGTATGTCATTAATGTTCCCAACTATCTATGGCATTGCCCTTAAAGACACGGGTAACGATGCAAGTTTAGCTTCAGCCGGTTTAGTTATGGCCATTGTTGGTGGTGCTTTGATGCCACCTTTACAAGGTAGCATGATTGATGGCGCTTCACTTGTAGCTGGTATTCCAGCAGTACAAACATCATTTGTATTACCACTGATTTGTTTTATTGTTATCGCAATTTACGGTTACAGAGCGCATAACATACATAAAGCCTAGTAACTCCGAATTTAAAGCTATGAAGCTGCTTTGTGGAGCAAAATTCCTTATTCATGACGCTATATGGATTTAGCTTATTAGATAATGCAGGAGCAATTATCCTGATGAATAAGTAAAGCTTATAGGGACATATTTACAGCGTTTTTGCGTAATAATGCTCGCAATAGCTTAAACCAAGCTAACATTAATTATTAAACAAAAATCTTTTAAAAGAGCAGCTTAGTCTGCTCTTTTTTATTTATACTAATAAAGTTACCCTTAGCTATTGCACACCTGTGTTTTTTATTTATAATAATCAAAACACCTAAGTAACTACAATAAGGTTTATTATGAGCAAGGCTGTTAAATCAATAAAGTCGCTATTTTTAGTAATGTGCGCTGCTAGCTCTTTAGCTGTTCTACCAAGTCACTCAGGACAAGGAATAGCTGCAGAGCAAAGCGAGCGCCCGAACATTTTATTGATCATCACTGATGATCAATCTATCGATACTATTCACGCGTTAGGCAACGATGCCATCGACACACCAAATATCGATAGATTAGCGCACAGTGGTATGGCATTTACTCACGTATTTAATCAGGGTTCATGGTCTGGTGCTGTTTGTGCACCAAGTAGACAAATGATTAATACCGGTCGTAATTTACATATGACAGGCTTCTCACCTAAATCAAATAAAACCACTCACCCGTTAATGGGCGAAACGTTTAGAGCAGCAGGTTATGAAACCTTTATCACAGGTAAATGGCATGTTGGCAACGACGCCTTAAAACGCTCTTTTAATATTGGTCGTGCCGTGCACGAAGGTGGTATGGCGCCGATTAGCAAAGGTGGTCAATGGCAGCCTTGGTTAACCGATTTTGGCGAAAATATTAAATGGGCTAAAAAGCAAAAGACTCAACATACCAGTGAAGCCTTTGCAGATGCCGCCATTAGCTACATCGAAACAAAACATAAGAGAAACGACAACCCTTTTATGATGTATGTGGCATTTACTGCCCCGCATGATCCTCGTCAATCACCACAATCTTATGTTGATAAATACCCTGCTGAAAGCATGAAATTACCAGCAAGTTTTGTTTCTATGCCTGAAATAGACGCCGGTGATTATAATATTCGTGATGAAGCGTTAATGACCTTTCCACGCACGGAAAAGCAAACCAAAGAATTTATTGGTGAGTACTACGCTATGGTTGAACATATGGATACGCAGATTGGTCGGATTCTTGATAGCCTAGAAAAATCACCCTACGCTAAGAACACTTATATCATTTTCACCTCAGATCACGGTTTAGCGGTTGGTAAACATGGCCTAGCAGGCAAGCAAAGTGTTTATGACCACAGTATCCGTGCACCATTTATAATGGTCGGTGACGGGATTCCAGCCAATTCTCGCGCCAAAGGCATGTTTTACTTAAACAGTATTTTCGCCACTACTGCAGAGCTTGCCGGTATTGAAACACCCGACTCTGTGCAAGGTCCAAGTGTATTACCGATTGTTCGCGGTGAAAAAACAGTAATGAACGATTATATCTACGGTAGTTACCGTCATTTTCAACGTATGGCGCGTAGCCACAGATACAAGCTAGTTTATTACCCGCTACTTAAACGTAATGTCTTATTTGATTTACAAAATGATCCTGGTGAAATGCACGACATTTCAGAACAAACAGGTAGCGATAGCATCATTAAAGCACTAACCGCTAAATTGGAAGAATTGAAAGTTGAAGTAGGTGATCCATTAACCAATGATGATCCTGTAAATAGCTATCAGCCATTTACCGGTAAAGTTAGACCAGGCTTTCAAAAAGACAAGATAGGTATTAAACAAACTGTCTTCACTGAGCATTAGCCAAACACTAACCGAACATTTAGCTGAGCACCGACCCAGCCTATGGCTGGGAATCGCTTACAATTTACCAGTGCTTACCTGTTTATCCCAACCTTTGTTTTGGTAAGCACTTTTTTATTAACCTCTGCCTTAAGTTTATTAAGTTACATAAAGGCTAACTCCGAGTTTTACCACGAATAAGAGAACGGCCAAAAGCCACATGGCTTCTAGTCTCGGATAACTATGCCCTTTTGTATGGAAACTATCTCAGTAAAAAGAGTGATGTATTCAAACAAAAACTTACACAATAACTAAGCAATTTTTGGACATTAACATGAAAGATCTTCGTCAACAGGCACTTGATTACCACGCCAAGCCAACACCCGGTAAAATTGGGATTACGATAACTAAACCCGCTGAAACAAGTCATGATTTATCATTGGCTTACAGCCCTGGTGTTGCAGAGCCGTGTCGAGAAATAGCTAAAGACCCTGATGCCGTTTATAAATACACAGGCAAAGGCAATACCGTTGCGGTGATCAGTAACGGCACCGCTGTTTTAGGGCTTGGTAATCTTGGCCCTATGGCGTCAAAACCTGTAATGGAAGGTAAAGCATTATTATTTAAACGTTTTGCCAATATCGACTCATTCGATATTGAAGTTAAACATAAAACAGTAGAAGAATTTGTTAATACGGTTGCCAATATCGCCGACAGTTTTGGCGGTATTAACCTTGAGGATATTAAAGCACCCGAGTGTTTTGTTATTGAAAAAGCGTTAATTGAGCGCTGTAAAATTCCCGTTTTTCATGACGACCAACATGGTACTGCTATTGTCACCGCAGCTGGGATTATCAATGCCCTAGAAGTGCAAGGTAAAGACATTAAACAAGCCAAAATTGTTTGTTTGGGCGCTGGTGCTGCAGCGATTGCCTGTATGGAGCTACTGATAAAATGTGGCGCACAGCGTGAAAAAATCTACATGTTAGATACCAAAGGCGTAATTCATACCCGCCGTGATGACTTAAATGAATACAAAAAGTTATTTGCTAACAATACTGATTTACGCACTTTGGCCGATGTTATTGATGGCGCTGATATCTTTATTGGGGTTTCAGGCCCTAACCTACTTAGTGCCGAGCTATTAAAAACCATGGCAGACAAGCCAATTGTTTTTGCTTGTTCAAATCCAGATCCAGAGATAAAACCTGAGCTTGCCCACGCAGTACGTGATGACTTAATTATGGCAACAGGTCGCTCTGATTATCCAAACCAAGTAAACAACGTATTATGTTTCCCGTTTATTTTCCGTGGCGCATTAGACGTTAGAGCTCGTACTATTAACGATGAAATGAAAATTGCTGCGGTATATGCCATCAGCGAAATTGCCAAAGAGCCAGTACCAACAGAAGTACTCAAGGCAACTGGCGAAAAGAGCCTAAGCTTTGGTAGAGGCTATATCATTCCTAAACCTATGGATCCTAGACTTTGCGATCGTGTTGCTAGTGCAGTTGCCAAAGCGGCAATAGACTCTGGCGTAGCAAGGCTTACTAGTCAAAAGTAATAGTGTGGAATTGAGCTAAATTCAATGGTTAGGTCAATCCCATCCCCTTAAATTGATGTCGAAGTGACGCTTTGGAGTAGATTTTGTATCAATAGCGCTCTGCTCTGCGGGCAATGGGGCGTAGCGAGTCTTGCTCCGCTGGAGTAGCTTGTTATATGGTTTGCTATTTGGGTCGGAGCGTCTCAATAATCTGAGCAAAGGGGGCAGTTTAGATACGGCACCAGACATTAAAATTTTTGATAAATATACTGGTTAGTACGTATTACACTCATTATATGAGGATTGTGTTTCTGTTGTTTTTAATTAATTGAAATAATGGGATATTCATGACGTTATGTTAATATCCAGCGATTTTTTAGTTCATTATTTATTAGGTCATCATTTCGTTGATAACGTGTAGATAGAGTTCTTTCTAGTTCGGTTATTAAAAGGGGTTTAGGGATAAAGTCATCCATACCTACAGCAGCACAATTTTCTCTATCTGCTTTTAATACATTAGCAGTCATGGCAACAATAATGGGGCGAGCTTGGCCATAACGTTTGACTATTTCTTTTGTTGCAGTCAAACCATCCATTTCTGGCATTTGCAAATCCATGAAAATAATACTGTATTCTGAACTATTTAAGGCCTCTAACGCTTCAAGACCATTAACGGCTACATCACATTCAAAACCCAATTTTGATAACATCATTTTTACGATGGTCTGATTTATACGTACATCTTCAACAACAAGTATTTTATGATTAAGATTGATGGAATTTGCTAACTCATTTTCTGGACTTTTTTGAACACGGGAGTTTTTAAGGTTTTGAGCGGCTTTTAATGGTAAAGATAAGTGAAATGCTGTACCTTTTTGTTTTTCGCTTTCTACACGAATAGTGCCATTCAACGCTTTGGTAAGGTTAGCTGAAATAGCAAGCCCGAGACCTGTACCGCCAAACGTTCTACTCATTGAGTTATCGGCTTGAGTAAAGGGTTGAAAGATGTTTTTCAGGGCGCGTTTACTAATACCAATTCCAGTATCTTTTACAATTATATTAACTTGATAGTGAGAAATAGCTGTTTTTTCACACTCCACTATTATATTGACTTCACCTACTTGGGTGAATTTAATCGCGTTATTAAACAGATTAATTAGTATTTGTTTTATCCTTGCTACATCCCCCTTCAACAATACAGGCATAGCGTTATCAAACAAAGTGGTTATGTTAAGTCCTTTAAGCTTAGCTGTAGCAGAGGATAATTTAATCACCTCTTCTACAGACTCAATAAGGTTAAAATCAACTTCATCCAACTCCACTTTACCTGTTTCTAAATGACTATAATCTAAGATGTCATTAAGTATTTTTAATAAGTCGTCACTGCTATTCGTTATTGTGCCAAGCATTTCTGTTTGTTGGCTATTAAGCGGCGTATCTTTTAACATCTGAACAATTCCCAAAATACCATTCATTGGTGTTCTTATTTCATGAGATATAGTGGCTAAAAACATAGACTTTAGCTTATTGGATTCTTCTAAAATCGCTTTTTCATTTTGTAATTGTCTATTTTTAAATTCGTTATTTTTTGTTTCTAATAATTTTTTTACGGATGTACAAAATAGTTCTAACACTATTGAAATTTGGGAAGAGAATCGCTCTGAACGTTGTAAAAAAAGCATCAACTTAGAGTTTTCACTGTCTTTATGTAACACGCTGTAAAATAGGTAATAGTCGTTGTCAGATAACGATATAGGCATGTTTTGCGTATATTCTACAATAGGTAATTGCGTTAAAGACTCGAAATCATGGTTTGTATCCTCGTTGTTCAGTACGAGTTCAAGGTGACATTTTGTCGACATATCAAGGATAAGACATAGATCAAAATTGATAATCCACATCAATTTATCAACCGACTGACTTATTATTTGGCTAACGTCTACAGAAGGATTAATACTGTCTTCTGCCATCGCATTTGTTAGCTCAATTAAAGATGCTAATTGGTAAGTATCAATTAAATTTTTAGCCATTATTAAGTAAACTCACAACCTTTTGGTCAACGTCAATCATCATGCCTTGCGCAAGTGTATTCGAATAATTGACCAAACTAACCAGAGCCATTAATTCAAATATTTGGCTTTTGGTGAGCCCCGAGTCGAGTAAAGTCTGATGGTCTGCTTCAACAATTAAGGCTGGATTTATAGCCATTTTTTTAGAAAACTCAATGGAGAGTTTAACCCTTTTGGGGTTTAAGTTAGTTGCTTTTTCTAGTACTTTTTGAATGTCACCCTCATTTACATTAAGAAGCTTACACATCGCCGTATGAATATCGGTGCAATAGCTACAGTTTTTTTCATTGGAAACAGCAACAAAAACAAGTTCCTTTAATGACCTAGGTAATTCACCTT
>Ga0209292_1007375_pt1 | contig 10477 bp, 6 predicted proteins | sample GOMGulsemesocosm_2_FD_184634 | JGI IMG/M metagenome (GOLD analysis project Ga0209292, IMG submission 184634) | Methane-oxidizing microbial communities from mesocosms in the Gulf of Mexico - GOM9C Gulf of Mexico (SPAdes) (version 2) | ecosystem: Environmental > Aquatic > Marine > Cold seeps...
CAATTTACAATGCACTACAAGCTAAAGAGCAACAAGCTTATAAACGATTAACCAAAGTATTAACTCACGAGATAGCTAACTCAATTACACCTTTGGCATCCTTGGCAAAAACCAGTCAATCACTTATACCAGAATCAAATACTTTTGATGACCCTGAAGATAAAGACGATCTTAATTTAGCATTAACAACATTAGCTAACCGTAGCCAACATTTAAGCGATTTTATTGCCCGTTTTAAAGAAATTAGCAACTTATCGCCACCACAATTGAGCTCTATAAATTTAGATAAGGTTATTGAACAAGTACTCACCCTATTTAAACAACAAGCAATTCAAAGCAAAACAACAATCTCTTTCACCTCAACACAAAATACATTAATGATGATCGATACTTCTCAGATCGAGCAAGTATTGATTAATCTGATTAAAAACGCACTGGAAGCCGTAGAAGATAAATCTATCAAGAAAGTAAGTCTTAATTTAAGCCAAAACCATTTAAACCAAGTAATACTTGATATCACAGACAGCGGCACAGGAATTGAAACGCATGTTTTAGATATGATATTTGTGCCATTTTTCACCACCAAACAGCAAGGCTCTGGCATCGGTCTAAGCCTCGCCCATCAAATAATGGTACTACATGGTGGTGACTTAACTTATATCAATAAACCTGATGTAGGCGCATGTTTTAGACTGACGTTTAATTAGATTTATATCTAAAAATATAACCATTGGAAATCTAATCCAACTGCTCAGCCAAATAATCCACCAGTAGGCGTACTTTGGGTGATAGGTGTCTATTTTGAGGATAGAGTGCCCAAATGCCTTCTTCTGGTTCTTGGTAGTTTTCTAAAATTGAAACCAGATCACCAGATTTTAAATCTTCACTGATGTAATAGTCAGGTAGCTTTATTAAACCGATGCCTTTAATTGCAGCATCTCTTAAACCATACCCACTATTACATGTCAGCGATCCTGATACTCGTATTGATTTTTCTTTACCTGATTCTATAAAACGCCAATGATCTGTATTACCCACTAAGCAGTTATGCTGCTTTAGTTCTGATAACGAGTGAGGAATACCAAATTGCTCCAGATATTTTGGAGATGCACATACATATTGAGTTCGGCTAGTGAGGCGTTTAGCCATCATGCTTGAGTCGCCTAATTTACCTAAACGTATTGCTAAGTCGTATCCTCCTTCTACTAAATCTACCGTTTGATTACTGAGTACAACATTCACTTCAACTTCAGGATATTGCGCCATAAAGTCGATTACTAAGGGCATGATATATTTTTCACCATAGGTTACAGGCGCTGTAAGTTTAACCAACCCTTGAGGTGCATTACGTAAATTACTAATGGCACGCTCGGCATCTTCAAGCCCAGCCATCACTTGGCGACAATGGCGATAATAAACCGACCCCTCTTCAGTTAAAGACACTTTACGTGTTGTACGATAAAAAAGTTTGGTATTAAGGCGGTTTTCTAATGCACTTACTTGCCGGCTCACTTGAGCTGTTGATATGCCTAATATTTTAGATGCACCTGTAAAGCTAGATGTTTGTGCTACAGATACAAATTCTGATACACCTTCCCATAAAAACATATCTTACCCACATTCTAATTCCTATCGATTATTACTATATGGTAAAAGTAATTTGCATTTAAAGCTAATTATCATTTAATAAGAAACAAAGTAGAATTCACTCCATCGAAATAAGCGACACAAATAATTCGTCGTTATTTAAGTTAACTTCTATAGTGTTTAGCAAGAAGTTACACATACAAATTATAGGCCTTGAGCCACATTGGAGAAAATAGAATGACTGATAAATTTATTAAATCTAAAGCTGCTGTTGCTTGGGGCCCAAACCAACCTCTTAAAATTGAAGAAGTAGATGTAATGCTACCTCGCAAAGGCGAAGTATTAGTTAAAATCGTTGCAACTGGCGTATGTCATACTGATGCTTTTACTTTATCTGGTGATGATCCAGAAGGTATTTTCCCTTCTATTTTAGGTCATGAAGGTGGCGGTATTGTTGAGCAAATTGGTGAAGGCGTAACTAGTGTTGCTGTTGGCGACCATGTTATTCCACTTTACACAGCTGAATGTGGCGAATGTAAATACTGTACTTCTGGTAAAACAAACCTATGTCAGGCAGTACGTGAAACCCAAGGTAAAGGCCTAATGCCAGATGGCACAACACGCTTTTATAAAGATGGCCAACCAATTTTCCATTATATGGGTTGCTCTACTTTTTCTGAATACACTGTATTACCAGAAATCTCATTAGCAAAAGTAAGTAAAGAAGCGCCTTTAGAAGAAGTTTGTTTATTAGGTTGTGGTGTTACAACGGGCATGGGTGCGGTACTTAATACTGCTAAAGTTGAAAAAGGCGATACTGTTGCCATATTTGGTTTAGGCGGTATTGGTTTATCTGCCATTATCGGTGCAAAAATGGCTGGTGCAAGTCGTATTATTGGTATTGATATCAACGAGAGCAAATATGAACTTGCTAAAAAATTAGGTGCAACAGATTGCATTAATCCAAAAGATTTTGATAAGCCAATTCAAGAAGTGATAGTTGAAATGACTGATGGCGGCGTTGATTACTCTTTTGAGTGTATCGGTAATGTTGATGTAATGCGCTCAGCTCTTGAATGTTGTCATAAAGGTTGGGGCGAATCTGTAATTATTGGTGTAGCGGGTGCTGGCCAAGAGATCTCGACTCGTCCATTCCAACTTGTTACTGGTCGTGTATGGCGTGGTAGTGCATTTGGTGGTGTTAAAGGTCGCTCTGAGTTACCAGAAATCGTAAACCGCTATATGGCTGGCGAGTTTGCACTAGATGACTTTATTACACATACAATGTCACTTGATAACATTAACGAAGCATTTGATCTGATGCATGCAGGTAAGAGTATTCGTACTGTTATTCATTTAGATAAGTAAGTTATTTTTACTTAAATCTATTAAGCCTTTTATTATAAATATGTAATTTAAGGCTTAATAAATTTAAAAGCTGAGGTCTGGGATAAATACTTCGCAGATGACTCAGTTTCACTTTAAAGTAATAAGAAGCCCCCTTCTCAGTTTCAATCATTCAGAGGTTTAAAACATGCCGTTAAATAATATTAGTTCCAATAAAATCTTTGGTGGTTGGAATAAACAATATACTCATACTTCTACCAGCTTAAATTGCGAAATGCGTTTTGCTATTTATTTACCTCCGCAAATAGCGCAAGGTCAAAAAGTACCCGTTTTATATTGGTTATCAGGCTTAACCTGTACTGACGAAAACTTTATGCATAAAGCCGGTGCACAACGTATTGCAGCTGAGCTAGGCATGGCAATTGTTGCACCAGATACTAGCCCTAGAGGCGAAGGTGTTGCAGATGATGAAGGTTATGACTTTGGCCAAGGTGCTGGTTTTTATGTAAACGCCACGCAAGCCCCGTGGAATCGTCATTATCATATGTATGATTATGTAGTGAATGAGCTACCTAAATTAATAGAGGCGCATTTTCCGGTAACACAACAACGTGCGATTAGTGGTCATTCTATGGGTGGGCACGGTGCGCTTACGATTGCTTTAAAAAATCCTGAAAACTTTAGTTCTGTTTCAGCTTTTAGCCCAATTGTTAATCCTATCAATTGTCCTTGGGGTCAAAAAGCATTTACAGGTTATTTAGGTAAAGATAAAAAAACTTGGCAAGAATACGATGCCACTGTTTTAATGCAAAAATCTGAAGCTAAGCTGAATAAACTACCTATGCTGGTGGACCAAGGTTCAGAAGATAACTTTTTAGTTGAACAGTTAAAGCCTGAGGCCTTAACTGAAGCGGCAAGCAAAGTTGATTACCCGCTAGAGTTAAGAATGCAACCTGGTTTTGATCATAGCTACTTTTTTATCGCTAGTTTTATTGAAGATCATTTACGTTTTCATGCAAAGCATTTTGCTTAGATATAAATATTTTTTTAGCTTTAAGTAAATCAATAAAAAACCTCGATTATTCGAGGTTTTTTTATATTTGATACTTTAAAATCTATTTAATCTAAATCGATTAATTTTAGTGCCATCTTTCGTTGCTAGGTTGATATTAAATGCAATGAGTTTTTTATATTCATCTGGTAAATACTGTTTAATTCTCTCTACCCTAGCATAATGACCAGGTTCAAAATTTTTATTCTGTTTTATAATAAGATCAAAACTTGGATTGAGTTTTCCTATTTTATAACTGTCTTCTAATAATAAATCTAAAGCATCTAACCCTAAACCTTCAAATTCTGGAGAGTATCCTTTATCTAATAATAATTTTACGACTTCAGGTGAATGTAACACTGCTGGTAAAAAAATGTCATTGCCAAGCTGATCTCTGATTGTAAAGTCAAAACCTGCATCCATTAAGGCTTGCCAGTGGTCTAAATTAGCTCTTTTAAAGAAAAATAAATTTGAAGGTGGAGTTGGTGACGTTCTTGCTCTCCAAATGGGTAAAATACTGTCGACGTTATTAAATATAGACTGTAATAACCAATCGGTTTCTTTAATTGTGAGTGGTTTTGTCATGCTATATTCAAGCGCGCGTTGATATTTCTCTTGCGATATTAAATCAAGAAACTCACTCTCATTTGATGCTATATATGGCAGATTTCGTCTATGCCATAAATTCACTAAAGAAGGGTCTATTTCATGTAAGCTTTGAGCTATATCTCCATTCATTTTTTTTATTTCTTTTATTATTTCATTAGCTTCTTGGTATTTTGCGAAACCTTCTGCAGCTAATAAATCTTCCTTGATTGATACACAGCGATCAGATTTATCATTTTCCGCTTGTACTTTTATGTTTACATTTTGAATAACTTTTGAAAGTAATGACTGGTCTGCCGGAGTTTGTTTTACTCCCCTAATCCTTTCTATTAACTCAACTTTATATAGCTGTGCTTTCAATTTTGGTTCTAGCACATTTGAGATATAAAATTGTCGCCTATTTGGTGCCTTAAAAAACACCTCAATTTCATCATTATGTTGAGCTGACTTTCCATGTGCTGGGTAACCTTTATTATGTAAGTAAGTTAACGTATCTAAATATTTCTGTGGGAAGTTATCTAAATCTTGATAAGCCTTAGCATCTAAAGGTAAATGCATAATAGCGATATCCATAGCAGTTATGATATTTTCTTCATTTGTGCCTTTAACACCATGCTTTTCAAGTAACTTTAATAACCCAAGGTTATGTTTTGAAGCGGCTAAATCTGCCAAGTTATTAAATGAATCGGAATTCCCTAGGCCAATGATAGGCATATCATTAATTGCTTCTGTTTTAGCTATTAACGCCGATAAATATTCAATCGGCATATCATTTAAAATAGCGATTGCAACATCATTCACATTAAAACTATGGAATGATATTGCTTGATTAAATTCATCGAGCTCAAGGTGTGTAGCGGTGAGTAAAAACAAGATAGAAGGTGAAACCACAGGGCTATGTTCAATACCAATGGCTGACTCTAAATATGTATTAAATTGATCATTATCTAATAATGCGTAAATATCAGATTTATTAATGTTTTCTGCTAGCGGTAAAGTCATAGTTAAACCAGAAAGTACTCCTTCAATTTCTTTTAATTTTTCAACTATATTGGGTATATTTTCTGGCGAGAACCCATTTATTACAGATAAACCATTCCATTTAAGTAAAATTTCTGATGACTTAGTGTAATTATATTTAGGCTTTTCAATATTCATTTTTGCTAAAAGAAGCAAGTCATTATAATTTTTATAAAAAGTCCTATATTGATTTGAATATGCTAATAGTTCTCTATCTGTCTTACCTTGATTTAATTCTTGCTCTAAAGCTTGAATGAGTTCTTGATGAATATCACTTACATCAGCAAGAAAGTTAGCATTTTTCTGTTTGCATTGGGTTTTAGCTATTTTCAGTTCTTTTACTTTCTGAGTTATTGGCGTTTCATTTTTAACTGACGCATCTGTATTATCAATTACGGTTTTTGTATTAGCTTCAAGTGGCTCAGGTTTATCTACTTTTTTATTATCTGAACTTCCTAATAAATAAAAACATGCTATAAAAGCAATACCAACAGCTAGAAAGCCAATTAACTTTTTCATATCGTTTTACTCAATCCTTGATGCATAACTTTATTATTAAATAAAAATAGTATCATATACTTATAAAGTTTAAATACCTTTCATATCAAAATAAAAAACGACTATTATAAAATAGCCGCTCCAAATTTTTATGATGTGTTTACACTTTAAAAGTGGACAATAAATTAATATTCTTCATATCTATAAATATAAGAACGTATGGTTTTTAAACCTAATGGATCGGGCTCTACAATATCTATAATGCCATCACCGTTTTTATCTACTGGCACTAAGCTATCAACCACAGATTTGGCTTTAATTACGCCAGTACCATTTTCACCATCGCCCACACCGATTAATAATAGTTGGCTATTACCGTCTTTATCTTGGTCAAAAACGATTTGCGCTGTATCAGGTATGGTATCGCCTACATCCATAGCAAGTGTATCGTAAACCTTAGTTCCGTAATGCAAATGGAACGCATATAACAAACCGCCACCGCCGGATAATGAACATTGATTAGTATTAGAATCATCAGCAGGTGTAAAGGTAGAGTAATAAGCCACGCCACCAGCAACACTGGCTTCTGATAATGCTTTTTCACCTAAGGCTAATGTGTAATGCCAACCTTTAAATTTTGAAAACTCTATTTCGACATCTTCAAATGCATCTTTATCATTTATTACGCTGCCAAATGGATCATCATTCACTGATTCCAGATCTGTCACTTTTATAGCTGAAGGAATATTCCTGATAAATGACTTAGTAATGGTATTTTCATCTCTGATCATATAAAGATGGTTTGAAGTAGTGGTATAAGTCGGATGTGAACGATTACCACTGCCTATTACGATAGCTTCAAATGGCGTTTCTTCTCTATTTACTGTTGTAGTGATCACACCGTTATTATCTTCTGTGACTTCAGTTACTTTACTAAAGTAAGTGCGTGCAACTGTACTTTGATAAAAGAAACGTCGATCGTCTATGGTACTTTTTGAGCCTAACTCAGCCAATTTAAATACCGTCCAAGGTGTATTTGAACTTTTAGGCTCACTACCAGGTAAATCAAAACGCCAAATATTACCGCCAGTATCTGAGGCATATAATCTATCTATATAACCATCGTAATCAGAATCTAAAGTGGTGATGTCTCCGGGAATGCCATCTACACCCGGAAATAAAGTATTACCTAATGGGGTAAAGCTCCATACAAGCTTTCCAGTATCCGCATCAGCAATATAAACACCTTGGCCTTTGTTATCTTCTGTTTTAGTTACATTGTCTTTATTGGTATCGTAACCCGCACCAAAAACAAGCAAAGGTTTGTTTTGATATCCGTTTACTTTGATGTAGCCAATATAAGGTTTTGACCAAGATTGACCCATTTCAGCAAAACCAGAATCTTTATTCGATAATGAGAACTTTAACTTAGGTGAATCAGGAGAGGTGATATCTAAAGCATAATACGCTGAACCGCCACGACGCATTCCAAAATATGCCCAAACGCGATCATTACCATTCACTATGCCATCGTCATTTTGATCATCAAAGAATATCGCAGGCGTTAAATCCATACCATATACTTTGGTATCTTGCTTATTCGATTTAAGCGCTGATAAATTATCAAATAACTCATAAGGTATAAAACCCCAGTTCTCTTTTACTGTATCGCCACTATCTTGAAACATATGAACAAAGCCCGCATTAGTGCCAATTAAAATGCGTATATCGCCATTGCCATAATCAATCGCTACAGGTTTTGAGTGTAATGGGTCGCCCATTATATCTTCACGTTGATCTGTGACTGAACCATTGTTATTTTCGTCCTGTATATCTATGCCTTGTGACCAGCTAAATAAACTGTCTAACTCGGTTTTATCAACCTGCATTAAAGTTGATAAATCAGTATCTGAGATGCCTAAATTATTAGCTGCACTTTTACTAAAATCATATAGAGCTGATTTACTACCAAAATCAGTATATAACTTACGTTTAGATGTAGTTTCTAAAGCCAGGTTAACGCCACCAGCTAATACGATATTGCCATCTGCAGGCTCGTTTGAAGGTAGCCAATATGTTCTGGCATCTTTGGCAATACTACCGCTTTCATCTATGGCAGGTAATGGCGGAGTTGATGAATCAACTATCGCTTCATCAAGCAGTTTTAATTTTTTAAGATTTCCTTTCCAGCGGGCACCTTTTTCAGGATAAAACATCGCATAATATAGGCTATCATGGCTTTGCGTTCTGTCTGTATTATTGCTGGCCACTGATGGCGAAGTAAAAGTATCGTTTACTTCTCGGATATCCATAATGGCTTTTTTTAGCGCATCAGATAGCTCTTCAGCAGTATTTGCATGTAAAAAAGTACCACCGCCTTGTAGCGCGGTTTTTTCTAATAAGTACTTACCTTTATCGCTCATGCCGGTACCAAAACCTATAGTATAAGTTCGGCCAATATCTTTAACATCCGGTGTTGCTGTCCATAAATCATTGTTATATAGATGATCAGCAAGAGCATGTAAGTAATTACTATCACCTCCATCTGTTTTTATCGGAGATGGTTTACTACCTGATGAAAATAAAGCTTTTATTTTATCATTTCTGCCTGTATCGCTAGTAGGATCACCATCGGTCATCAAAATCATATTAATTGAATTATCACAACGCAGTATTACTTCGCCATTTTCTTCTTTAGGAATAAATGGAGATATGTATCGACTGTTGCTTTCTACACTTTTATCTCTTTTACTCATTTTTGTTGCTTGATCTACATTGCCGCCAATCAAATAGCGATAAGCTTCATATAATGTCTCAGATAACGGTGTTGCACCTGTGGCAGGTAAATTATCAACAGATGCCAACATAGTCGCAGAATCAACGCCTAGGCCGTTTACAACATAACCTCCTTTACCGCTTTCACTGCTAAAACGCATTAAACCAAAATCAACATCTGGGTTAGTTATAACTAAATCTGATATTGCAGCTTTTGCAACATTTAAACGGCTATTCTCACAGGGAATTTCCCATCCCCATCTATTTTTACAGGTTTTACCTGTCGTCACATCCCACGCCATGCTTCCTGAGGTATCAAATACCACAACAACACGAGGTTTCTCTGTTATTTCAATATCGTAATTAACATATAGTTCTATATCTTCCGCTTGTAACGGTTGCGATACAGTAAATAAACTTGCAACTAGAGCACTTGATAATAGGTTTGTATTTAAATTAAATGTCATTGTGATTGCCCTATTACTGCTAACTCTTGAACTATGCCATTTCTTACTGCAACTAAATGTTTATCGTTTTTACCATAATTAAGTTCGGTATTTACTCTTAACATATTGCATTTAATACCACTGGTAGCGGCGAATTTAGGTGGGCAGTCAACGATTACAGGCCCTTTATTCATATTGAATAAGGTAACCGTTGAGTTAACATTTGTAGGTGTAATATCTAAGCTCTCTTGATCACCAAATTGACCCGATAAATATAAAAAACGATTTAAGTCAGCAGTTTTATTCATTTCTGAAATAAGCGCTTTATCTGCATCGCCCTTAACTTGTGTTTCAGATTGTTCACGCTCTTGCGCTGTTTGTGTAATTTTTAAATCAATACTGCTAGAGCCCATTAAGCTAACGGCGATACCTGTCACAGCTAATAACATTAAAAGAGCAGTCACTAATACAAAACCTTGGTTTTGTTTAGAGTTTACATACGCCATTGATCATCTCCTGCATTGGCAATTTTGATAGTTGATACAAATAAAGTACGGCGGTATTTGTCGTTAAAGGTGAGCTTTCTTTGTGTGGCTGCATCTGTGCCACCTAAAATATAGGTTTTTTCTATCGCTTTATTGTTCATATCTTCTTTAAAAGAGCGCACCAATAAAAATACTTGAACGGTTAAGATAGAAGCATTATTCCAATCTGCTTGCCCCATTTGTGCTTGCGTATTGTATAGATCAACTCTGTTATCCCCTGTGGTATCTAAGCCAAATATAAAACGCATATTTTCAACGCCTTCCATTATGGTTTCAGATACCATACCTTTATCTGCACTTAAACGTTTGCGCACTAAAGTGGGTACCTCAAGTGATTGATTACCCATTTTATAACTCTGGTTCTCAATAAAATAAACATGATGTTTATAAGCCCAAGCAGTGGCATTATCGTGAGGTAATACAATGGCAGTGCCAGTTGCTGGTGGCGTAATAATTTGCGCTTGAGTTGACTGGCTAATAAAATAATAAAGGTCTGAGTGGGTTGTTTGATCTGTAATATCTTTACCTGATACCCGTTTAATCTGTAAAATATCACTTGATTCAACAGCGGTATTTATACAGTTTAACGCTGAATTTGATTG
>Ga0209292_1007376_pt1 | contig 10475 bp, 8 predicted proteins | sample GOMGulsemesocosm_2_FD_184634 | JGI IMG/M metagenome (GOLD analysis project Ga0209292, IMG submission 184634) | Methane-oxidizing microbial communities from mesocosms in the Gulf of Mexico - GOM9C Gulf of Mexico (SPAdes) (version 2) | ecosystem: Environmental > Aquatic > Marine > Cold seeps...
ATCCGTCCAGATAGCTTTAAACTCGCCAGTGAGTTTGTTGATGGTTTAAATCAACTTAAGCAGCAAAAAGGGCAATTAATCAGCTTAGAAGAATTAAAGTTCATTGATTTATCTGCATTAGAAAGTTTAAGCCAACAGGTTGACGATATAACGCAAACGTTGAGCCAAGCCACCGCTGTTTTTTTACAGCAAGAAAAAGCACTTACGCCGTATCATACAAGTTTAAAAGAAGTTGAAGACTTTACCAAAACCTGTGAAAGCGTAACTGAGCTAAAACAGCATATCGCTACCTTAGACGAATTAAGTAATGGCTTAGATTTGCTTAACCATACCATGCTTGATTTACAAATTGACGACAGCCGCATTCGCAGTCAAATATTAGAAGATATTTCAATTGTATATGGCTTAGTTAATTGCGCTAAAGCCAGTGTAGAAATAAAGCGTAAAAGCTTAGGTTCAGTGGAAGCTAAAGCCGAGTTTTCAGCCCGATTTAAACTACTATCACAAAGCGTTACCGGTGCACTTAATAATGCAAAAACACCTTTAGATTGCGATGAACAATTATCCCGTTTACTGATCCAACTAGAAGAGTTGGAGTCTCAATTTAGTGAATATGATGAATTCTTAGCTGATATTCTCACTAAACGCGATGATATCTTTGATAGCTTTGAAAAGCATAAACAAACTTTAATTGATGCCCAACAACGACGTGCGATCAATTTAGCTTCTGCCGCAGAGCGAATTCTACAAGGGATCAATCGTAGAACCGCTACTTTCACTGATTTAGATGTACTTAATACTTATTTTGCTTCAGATCCGATTATCAGCAAACTAAAAGCTTTGATCAATGAATTAAAAACCTTAGACGATCAAATCAAAGCTGATGATTTACAAGCAAAACTTAAGGCATGTAAAGATCAGGGAATACGAGGATTACGGGATAAACTCGATATTTATAGTGATGGTGGTAATACGATCTCGATTGGTAAACACCAATTTAGTGTTAATAAACAAGTATTAGATCTCACGCTATTACCGAAAGATAATGAGCTTACATTACATTTAACCGGTTCTGATTATTTTGAAAGCATTAAAGATCCGCTTTATAAAAATAAACTTGATGCGAATAAGCACTTATGGGAGCAAGCATTAATCTCTGAATCTGAGGTGATTTATCGCGGTGAGTATTTAGCATCCGCTATCTTGCTAGCAGCTGATTCAATTACTGATCCGCTTACTTTTAGTCAGTTATTTTCAGCTCAAAAAGATAATAGTTTAATTAATCTCGTACAAAAGTTTGCAGAACCGAGGTATCAAGAAGGATATGAAAAAGGCATTCATGACCAAGATGCCTGTCTCATTTTAACCTCATTATTAAAACAAAAGTCAGAAAATGGCTTATTAATTTATCCGGCTGCTGAGCGTATTATTGCAGCTTTATTTTGGCAAAATCAGGCACAAACAGAACAAAAATGTTTATTACAACAAGCCAAAAATGCCGACTTAATGCAGCAACATTTCAAGGATAGTGTCTTTTTTAACAATCTGACCACCAGCTTATTTGATGATATAAGCCAATTTCAACAGGATAATGCCACATTAGCTGAGCATCATTTAGCAGCCAATGCACAAATTTGTGCCCAGTACTTAATAAGTGAACTCGCACAGCAAAAACCTGATTGTGATCAAGCCCTTTTTTCGATTACAACTGTTGCAAAAAGTTTAGCGGAACAATTTATACAAGATGTTAAAAGCAAAGGTATTTATAATCATTTACAACAAGCAGATGAACAACTCAGTGCTTTAACACCTCGCTGGCAACTCTACTTCACTTGGTTAAATGCATATAATCAAACATTACAAACACCCGCTACACACGCTATTTCACTTGAAAGTGCGCATTATTTACTGTGTTTAACACCCGCTTCATTACAATTTAATAGCTTAAACAATACTGTCACAGATAATAGTATTACCGGATTAATGGGACAACACTCAAGAATCTCTGAACAAACTTTAACAGTTGATTATGCAGAGTTTTTTGCACGTACAACTGAGTATCAAAACAGCCAAGTTAGCGCCTTTAATCAATATCATAAACTGCGAAACAATATTCTCGAAATTGAAAAAGAACGCTTACAATTAGGTGAATTTAAAGCGCGTCCTTTGAGTTCTTTTGTACGTAATCAATTAATTGATAAAGTATACTTTCCCATCATAGGTGACAATTTAGCCAAGCAAATTGGTGCTTCAGGTAATAATAAACGTACCGATTTAATGGGCATGTTATTACTCATTTCACCTCCAGGATATGGTAAAACAACCTTAATAGAATACATTGCCAGTCGTTTAGGTTTGACCTTTGTAAAAGTAAATTGTCCATCGATAGGTCATGATCAAGTATCTCTAGATCCCGCTCAAGCCATTAATGCAACCGCCAAAAAAGAGATTGAAAAAATAAATCAAAGTTTCGAAATGGGTAATAATGTCATGTTATATCTTGATGATATTCAACATACTAACCCTGAATTTTTACAAAAGTTTATATCTTTATGTGATGGCTCTCGACGTATTGATGGCGTATGGAAAGGTAAAAGTAAAACCTATGATTTACGAGGCAAAAAATTTGCAGTAGTAATGGCTGGCAATCCATACACTGAATCAGGAGAAAGCTTCCAAATCCCTGACATGTTATCTAATCGTGCCGACATCTATAACTTAGGTGATACTTTATCAGGATGTGAAAGCGAATTTGCTATGAGTTTCATTGAAAATTCATTAACTTCAAACTCTGTATTGGCACCGCTTGCCAATCGAAATATGCAAGATCTCTATAAACTAGTTCGGATTTGCCAAGGAGAAGATATTTCCCTCAATGAATTAGAACATAGCTACAGTCAAGCTGAAGCCAATGAAATCAAAGCAGTACTGACTAAACTAATGACTATTCGTAACACTGTGCTTAAAGTTAACGAACAATATATCGCATCAGCAGCGCAAGACGATAAATACCGCACAGAGCCACCATTTAAATTACAAGGTAGCTACCGAAATATGAATAAAATGGCGGAAAAAGTGGTTGCCGTCATGAATGACTCCGAACTTGAAAATTTAGTACAAGATCATTATCAAGGTGAAGCACAAACGCTCAGTAAAGGTAGTGAAGAAAACTTACTTAAACTAGCTGAATTACGTGAAACACTCAGTGATAATGATAATGAACGCTGGCAAGCTATTAAACAAGATTATAGTCGCCTAAATAAATTAGATGACGCTGGCAGTCCCGCAATGTTAGCAGTTAATCAAATGAGTTTATTGCATGAATCTCTTGAAGGTATTTCAAGTAAACTGGATAAACAAAACCTGAGTTGGGATCATAGTGATTCATTATTACAAGTGGCTAACTCTATTAACCAAACTAGCCCTCAAAGCCAGTTACAAGTCATAGCTGAATCTTTAATCGCTAATAATTCTAATGAACAACTAGCAACACTTAACCACACGCTTGCTCAACTAGATAACAACAATAATTTACAACAATTATCGCAATCACTCAGCCAAGCTATCAGTGCCAATAACAACATTGATAAACTATCAGAGTTAACGCAAGCTATCAGCGCCAATAACAATACTGATAAACTGACAGAGCTAACACAGGCAATCAGTGCTAATAACAACACCTATAAACTATCAGAACTAGCGCAAGCAATCAGCGCGAATAACAATGCAGAAAAACTATCAGAGCTAACACAGGCAATCAGTGCCAATAACAACACCGATAAACTATCAGAGCTAGCGCAAGCAATCAGCGCGAATAACAATGCAGAAAAACTATCAGAGCTAACACAGGCAATCAGTGCCAATAACAACACCGAGAAACTATCAGAGCTAGCGCAAGCAATCAGCGCAAATAACAACACCGAGAAACTAACAGAGCTAGCACAGGCAATCAACGCGAATAACAACACCGATAAGCTCAGTGAACTAACACAATCAGTTACTCAAGCTATCAGCGCCAATAACAATACTGATAAATTAGCTCAGTTAGTTTTAGCAATTAAAAACAATAATAACTCAGAGCAGCTATCTCAGCTTATTGAAATAAATAAGCAGTTAACTGACACATTACATCAGCAAGCTGTGCCTGAGGTGAATATAGATAATCATACCGACCCACAAGTTGCGGATGCAATTCAAGCCATAGCGCAAACCATTGATGTTTCTTTATTGCCTGTCTTAAAAATCATGAATCATAAAATTAGGCTCGATCATGATGTATGGAATAAAGTTGATGCGATATCTAAAAAATTAAAACAACTTGATCCTGCTTTTATTGAGCCAGAAACCACATTAACCAATCACGATGAAGAAATTGTCGCAACCAGAAATAATTAAGGAAAATAAAAATGCGTTGTCCCAAATGTAAAGATCTCGACCTCACAGCGACAAAAATAGATAAAGGGCTCTCAGCCATGGGCTGCCAACAGTGTAGCGGAGCTCTTATTTCATTGCTTTATTATCGAGATTGGGCTGAGCTATCTGAAAATAACCAAGTTAATGATCAGCAAGTTTTGGCAGCCGATATAGACCTTGAAAATGTAAATGATACTAGTACCGCTTTAAACTGCCCTAAATGCGCCCGTTTAATGCGTAAATTTAGGATCTCAGGTTGTCATAATAATCGATTAGATTTATGTAATAGCTGTGACGATGTATGGTTAGATGATGGTGAATGGCAAATGTTACAAGCACTGCAAATGAGCAATTTAATGCCGAGTATTTTCACCATTCCATGGCAAACAAAAGTACGTATTCAGGCGCAAGATGAAGATAGAAAACAGCGTTATCTAAAAATATTGGGAGAAGAAGATTTAAATAAATCAGAGCAACTTCGTCAATGGTTAAAAGATCATCCTAAAAGACAAGATATTATGTTTTATATTAATCATCAGTAAGTTATAAAGTATTTTAATTCGTAAAGTAATACTACTTAGTATTGCCTTGCGATTAATCTCCTTCATATCAATCACTTACCTATTTAAGTGCTCTTTAGTAACATCCAACCCTGAAACTAAAACACCTATAATTTCATCTCTATTATCACGAATTAATACGCAATAAAAAAATGAATAAGTTTGCGTACTTTGGTCCCACTTAGTTGTGCCTGAGTACTCTCCATTTAAAATAACAGGTTGCTGAAATTTATCTTCATCTCCTTGCCAGTAATCTGAAGTTCTAGGATAAGCAGCAACTAAAACTCCGACATTATTTAACAGCATAATTTCAGTAAACTCATATTCTTTATTTTCGATAAGTTTAATTGCTTTTTGAGCGATTGGATTTTGAATGACTGATTTCTGTAGCTTCCTATTAACTTGCCATGTTGAATCAAGTTGCATTACTTTTATTAAGCCTCCGGAATTTTTATTTGCATTCATTAATGCCACTTTAACCATAGCTAATTCGGTAAACTCTTTTATTGCCTGTCGATGATTATTAATAATTGCTTGTTTATATTCACTTTCAGTAATTACATTTTCAGTAATTACATTTTCAGTTAAAGCAGGGAATAAAAAAAGTAACATGCTTAAAGTATTGACAATAATTAATTTCATTATTTTAACTCATCGACCTAACACTCTCTCAAGCCTTGCACAAAATAATTGAAAATCAACCTAAGTTAAGTAATCAGATATACTGAATAACTAAAGCAATTTTTATCCTTGCAGAAATAAGTTTCCTTGATGTGCTGGCTAGAATAACTTAGATTAAACTTTTAATTCGATTGTTTTAGCATTCGAAATATAAAAATGACTAGACTAAAAATAAAACATGATGTGAAAATAAATTAAATTTACTAAATAGAGTAGATATGAAAACACCTATTTTTGAACAATTTTTTGATGTTCAATCAAGTACAGATATTGAGCTTAAACGTAAAAAGTTTGTTTTATATTTTGCCAGCTATATTGGTGCTTTGATCATTCTTTTTTTTGCAATTACAAATTATGATGAAAATAACAATACATTATCATTAGTTTTATTATGTAGTGCATTTTTTATCTTTATTAATGCTTTTATTTCTCACTTTACAAATCAGTTTCAGTTGTCTTGTTATATTGGTTGTTTTTGCATTGCAGCCTTAATGTTGCAATTACTTATTAGTGGCGGCTATGAAAATACCGCCCTGTATTGGATGTACCCTTTTCCTCTAGTCTTCTTTGCATTATTAAACTATAAAGTAGGTCTAATTCTTAATTTAGCATTATGGTTTGCTTTAACTGTTTTGCTATATAACCCCGAGTTACTAGTTGCCCAGTATCGAGATACTGAACTAACACGTTTTAGTGCATCATTATTAATCACAATATTAATTGGCTTTTTATCTGAGTATTATCGATTCCGCAGCCATAAAGAATTAAGTGATATTAATTTAGAGAAACAACAACAAGCTAATACGGATGTATTAACCGGTTTACCAAACCGTCGCTTTATTGAATCTTGTTATATTAAACACCTTCAAGAACTTAAGAATACGCAGGAACCTTTGACATTGGTAATGATTGATATAGACCACTTTAAAAATGTAAATGATACTTATGGGCACGATATTGGAGATGAAGTACTCTGTTTTATAGCCCAACATTTAAAAGATAACTTAAGAAAAAATGATGTTGCAGTAAGAGTTGGAGGTGAAGAATTTTTACTATTTCTTCCACAGACTTCTTTAAAAAATAGTATAAGAGTAGCGGATAAAATTAGGCTATTAATACAAAGAAACACATTTAAACACAAAAACATCAGCATAAATGTTACAGCCAGTTTTGGACTAAGTAGATATGAACAAACCAATGAATTAGACTCAGCAATTAAGCTCGCAGATCAACAGCTCTATAAAGCAAAAGAGTCTGGTAGAAACTGTGTCAAATATTAAATTTTTAATAGTAACTTTAGTTCTTTATGAGCAGGTATTCTAACTGATGATAAATGCTCTAAATTAACTTTATTAAACCAAGCTTTAGCTTTTGAATGATTACCTAAATACCAATGCATCCAAGCAATATATAGTTTTGCTAATGAAATATTAGGCTGATGTGTAAGCTTTTCAAAGTAATCTAGTGAAATTAAAAAGTTTTGACGGGCTAAACCATAATCTTTATTTAACTGAAGTGATCTGGCTAAGTTAAAATGAGCTTCTGCAATATCATCATCACTCAGGGTTCTTTTAGCCCATATTAGCGCTTGCTCTCTTACAATAACACTATCATCATGATGTTCCATCCGACTGGCAAAGTGGCCTAAATTATTATACAAATCAAATTTAAATTTAGGGTCATGTCTTTTTTTAAATTTTTTCTCTAGTTTTCTTAACATGTGATAAGGCACTCTTGGATCCATATCACTATAAAGCTGTAAATTAACTAAATCGATAATAAGTGAAGGATCTGAAAAGTTTTCATGTAATTCAACTAAGGTCTCCTCCACAATACCTCTAAATCGATCTCGCTCTGCATTATAATTAAATAGCTCAAGTAATTTAGTGTGGTAAATTAAAACTCTAATTTTGAAGTACTCAGAAATAACTTTGTCTTCTACCAAAAAACTCGTTTCTTCAAATAACTCTCTGAATTTTGCTAATTCAAATAAACTATCTAACTTCCAAAGTTTTAATTCATACCAAATGCTTGTTTTCTCTTTAACTAAAGCTAATTCGAAATTAACCCGAGTTAAACACGCTACAGATGAATTAGAGCATATCTGATGAACTAATTTAACATCAACTTTTTTAGCTAATGATAAAAAAGGGATTGTAATAAACAAAATAAATATCACAATTTTCATCGAAAAATACATACCTTATTCCTATAGCTTACCTTTTAAACAAACCTTATAAGCACAGCGCCTTGCACCTTCAATAATATGCTCTTCTCTTGTAACCGTTGCCATATCAGCTAAAATCGTTTGAAATAAATTTAGCTCAGAACGACAAAAATTTAAACAACTACTTGCAGCGGCACATATAGGGCAATGATTTTCTAAGAGCCAATATACACTTTCATCGCATATTTGAGAATCAAGAGAACCTTTAACCACATTAGCCATATAACCTTCTTTGGTTCTAAGCTCTGCTAATACTTCTAATTTTTCTTCTAGACTGTGTTTATCCGCTAATACTGTTTGATATAAATCTAATGATGCTTTTTCTCTATGGGAAATTAATTGCTCTAAGCCAGAGTCGCCAAATACACTTTTAACTGAATCAATTAACTGCACAGTGAGTTCTTCGTGCTTATCTGAGAATCTGCTATTACTTTTAGTTGTAAGTGCCCAATAGCGTGTTGGCCGTCCTCTTAACGCTTTTTTATCTTTAAAAGTAATATCACCTGATTCTTCTAATGCTTGTAGATGTTGCCTTACACCCATAGTGGTTAATTTCAATTCACTCGCTAATACCTTAGCGGTCAATTCACCTTTAACTTTAAGTAAACCAATTATTTTTTCACTTGTTTTCACTATTTCACCAATACGCTATTTTTACTTTTCCTTCTCTATTATTCCTTAATCAAATATTAAGTAAACTTTTTTATTTACTTTATTTTAAAGCCCCCCCTTTACAAACTTAAGTAAAGAGTTTACTTTACTTAACAATTAATAAATAAAAAGGTTTACTAAATATGAATTTACTTATTGTAAGTGGTAGCCAAAGGGCTGAATCTCAAAGTGCTAAAGTTGCTAATTACCTGATCAAAGCTGAAAAGTTATTCGATGACATAACCCATATTGAACTATGTAAATACAACCTTCCGTTTTGGGATGGCGAACAATCAAGCAAGTCTGAAGTTGGTAGTGAGTGGCCTTTAATTAATAAAAAAATACAAAAATCCGATGCACTTGTTTTAATAACCCCTGAATGGGGAGGCATGGCAACACCTATCCTTAAAAACTTTCTATTAATGTGCGACGCTCAAGATACTGCACATAAACCGGTTTTACTGACTTCAGTAGTCAGTGGTATTAGTGGCGCCTATCCTATCGCAGAACTTAAAATGAACGCGCTTAAAAATAATAAACTTGTAGCAACACCAGATCATTTAATCATTAGAAATGTTGAGCAAGTATTAAATGATAATCAGGGCCAAGATTTAGCCCCTAGAGATACAAACTTAAGAGATAGAGTTGATTACAGCATGCATATGCTGCATCAATATAGCGGCGCATTAAAAACAATTAGAGCACAACATAACACTCAACCTTTCCCTAAACAGCAAGAATATTTATATGGCATGTAAGCCATTTAAAATCGATTATGGAGATAAATATGAACTTAAATCAAATAACATTACCCGTAACCAACATGAAGCAAGCAACCGATTTTTATGTTTTATTAGGCTTTTTACTGATAGTTGATACACCCCACTACGCAAGGTTTGAGTGTCCTAATGGCGCAAGTTTCTCACTGTCATTAAATGAAGAGTCATTTAGCAATGGTGCCATTATATATTTTGAGCATGAGGATTTAGATATTTGGGTTGAACACCTTATATCTAAGGGAGTTGAGTTTAAACAGTTACCTACAGATCAATCTTACTTATGGCGTGAAGCCGTTTTGTTAGATCCATCAGGTAATAAAATAAAACTCTACACAGCTGGCGAAAATAGATTAAACCCACCTTGGCGAGTTAACTAAAGACACAAGAACGATAGAAGGGAAGTAACTTCATTTAAACTTAACAATTTAACTTTTCAAACAAAAAAGGAGCATCAAATGATACACCTAGAACATTTAAATTTAGTTGTAAAAAACATACCTAATTCACTTCAATTTTACCAAGCAGCATTTCCTCACTGGTCTATACGGGGAGGTGATAAAGGTGAATGGTTTGGCAAACCCAGAAATTGGATCCACTTCGGTGATGATTATCAATATTTATCATTGAATGACAATGGAGAAAATGAAAACCGAGCTCTATCAGGACATCAAGTTGGATTATCACACTTTGCTTTTGTGACTAACGATATTGATGGCGTTATTCAAAGGTTAACTGACGCTGGTTTTAAAACTGATAAAAAAGGTGCCTTAGATGCGTACCGTGAGAATGTGTATTATATAGACCCAGATGGTTATGAAGTCGAATTTGTTCAATATAATAGTGATATTCCAAGTATTAGAAATAGGTATTAATAATGCGATTCACCATACTTGAAATTTGATTTAAACTTATTTTAAAATCAAATTAAAACTTCCTGCCACACTTTTTAAAATGTTCAACACCCTATCATCACAACCTCAACCCGTAATGAAAATAACTCTAATTTGCATTGTAAGTACTTTATTTTAAAAGAATATATCTAATTTTCATTTATATAAAAACAATCTAACGCAGTATGTTTTTTGTCCTACACTAAAAGTACCTAAATGTATTTACCATTAGAGCAAAGTAGGACAAAAACATGAAAGGCAAAAGTAATATAAT
>Ga0209292_1007377_pt1 | contig 10474 bp, 13 predicted proteins | sample GOMGulsemesocosm_2_FD_184634 | JGI IMG/M metagenome (GOLD analysis project Ga0209292, IMG submission 184634) | Methane-oxidizing microbial communities from mesocosms in the Gulf of Mexico - GOM9C Gulf of Mexico (SPAdes) (version 2) | ecosystem: Environmental > Aquatic > Marine > Cold seeps...
GTGGGTTGTGAAAGCCCAAGTGCACGCAGGTGGTCGAGGAAAGGCCGGTGGAGTGAAGCTGGTTACTACAAAAGAAGAAGTTAAAGAATTTGCTAAAAAGTGGCTGGGTGAAAATCTAGTGACTTATCAGACAGATGCCAAAGGGCAGCCTGTTAGTCGTATATTAGTAGAAACCTGTACTGATATTGACCAAGAGTTATATTTAGGTGCGGTTGTTGATCGCGCAAGCCGTCGAGTAGTTTTCATGGCTTCGACGGAAGGTGGTGTAGAGATTGAAAAAGTCGCCCACGAAACACCAGAAAAAATCCTAAAAGCTGAAATTGATCCTTTGGTCGGTGCTCAGCCCTATCAAGCGCGTGAATTAGCTTTTAAGTTAGGTCTTGAAGGTAAGCAAATTAATCAGTTCGTTAAAATCTTTTTAGGTTTAGCCAAACTATTTGTTGATAAAGATTTAGCTTTGTTAGAAATAAACCCTCTTGTTGTTACCAAAGAAGGTGATCTGCATTGTTTGGATGCCAAGTTAAATATCGATAGCAATGCTGTATATCGCCATAAAGATTTGCAAGAGATGCACGACCCATCACAAGAAGATGAGCGTGAAGCACATGCGGCTAAATGGGAATTAAACTACGTAGCCTTAGACGGTAATATTGGCTGCATGGTAAATGGCGCTGGCTTGGCCATGGGTACCATGGATATCGTACAACTGCATGGTGGTAAACCTGCGAACTTCTTAGATGTAGGCGGCGGTGCGACGAAAGAACGTGTGATCGAAGCATTTAAAATCATTTTATCTGATGAGAATGTTGAAGCGGTTTTGATCAATATTTTTGGCGGTATAGTACGTTGTGATTTAATTGCTGAAGGTGTTATTGGCGCTGTTGAAGAGGTGGGTGTCACAATTCCTGTTATCGTACGTTTAGAAGGTAATAACGCAGAACTTGGCAGAAAAGTATTGGCCGATAGCGGTTTAAATATTATTGCAGCCACAAGTTTAACGGACGCAGCGGAACAGTCAGTAAAAGCTGCTGCTAATCAGGAGGCTAAATAATGAGCATTTTAATCGATAAAAATACCAAGGTTATTTGCCAAGGTTTTACCGGTGCGCAAGGTACGTTCCATTCTGAACAAGCTATAGAATACGGTACAAAAATGGTCGGTGGCGTAACACCGGGCAAGGGCGGTCAGGTTCACTTAGGTTTGCCGGTATTTAATACGGTTGCTGAAGCGGTTAAAGAAACCGGTGCAGAAGCCTCAGTAATTTATGTGCCAGCGCCATATTGTAAAGACTCTATTTTAGAAGCTGCGAACTCAGGTATTCAACTAATTGTTTGTATTACCGAAGGCATTCCAACGCTAGATATGTTGGAAGCGAAAGTTAAATGCGATGAGTTGGGTGTGCGTCTTATCGGCCCTAACTGCCCAGGTGTGATTACCCCAGGTGAATGTAAGATCGGTATTATGCCGGGTCACATTCATTTGCCAGGTAAGGTCGGCGTAGTATCGCGTTCAGGAACGTTAACGTACGAAGCTGTTAAGCAGACTACGGATTATGGTTTTGGTCAGTCTACCTGTGTTGGTATTGGTGGTGATCCTATTCCGGGTTCAAACTTTATTGATATATTGCAATTGTTCCAGGACGATCCTAAGACAGAAGCGATTGTAATGATCGGTGAAATTGGTGGTAGTGCGGAAGAAGAAGCGGCCGCTTTTATTAAAGCCAATGTGACTAAGCCTGTTGTATCTTACATTGCGGGTGTTACAGCTCCTGCTGGTAAGCGCATGGGTCATGCCGGCGCGATTATCGCCGGTGGTAAAGGCACTGCGGATGAAAAGTTTGCGGCTCTTGAAGATGCGGGCGTTGAAACAGTGCGCAGTCTTGCAGACATCGGCAAGGCATTGAAAAAAATTACTGGTTGGTAGATAAAAGTCAGTATTTAGACAAGGACGCTTCATGCGTCCTTTTTTTTGCCTGAAATTAATAGTGTTTGCTTATTATATAATAACCTTTTTAAATTTAACAAAGGTTCTGGTTTTATCATCAACTAGAATAGGGTATAACCTCGCACCATTAACATAAGCATTAATTACTAGAGTAATGTGAATTTCTATGGATATTACCGCTCAGCAAAAAGCAGAACGTTTCATCTCCGTGCTGCGTCATTGCCAGTTATTAGGCCTAAAGGTTTTGTCGGCTGATGAAACCAGTCTACAAATGCGATTGCCTTATAGTGAAGATATTATCGGCAATCCACTGGCGGGGATTATTCATGGTGGTGCGCTAACGACCTTGATGGATACCGCTTGCGGTACTGCCTGTTTTGTTGCGATTGAAGGTATGGAGCTTTGCCCAACACTCGATTTACGAGTGGATTATATGAAATCTTCTGAGCCGGGGCAGGACTTGATTGCCCATGCTTCGGTGACTCGTGTGGCGAATAATGTTGTGTTTACCGAGTGCCAGGTAAAACAAGAAAACGATGATACGCTCGTCGCAAAGTGCAACGCTACCTTTATGCGCATAGGCGCTGAAATGACACCTCCAGCATTTCGGGGGGTTATTGAAACCGGTGATGCCAGTGTCTATATGGGTACAGAGCCACTGGTGAAGATGAAGAAAGGAGGCCAGTCATAATGAGTTTTCAAGACATTATCCAGCAAGCACAAACCAGCGGTGACTTTCAGCCACTAGTAGACAGTATTCCTTATGCAAATTATATCGGCCTTGAGTTTCAGCGCTTTGGTGATAACGTAATATTTAAACTGCCCAGAAATATCGATAATATAGGTAATCCAATTTTGCCTGCCATTCATGGTGGTGTCATCGGTGGATTCATGGAATTGGCGGGCGCGTTGAATCTATTGATGTTTATGGATACACCCTTAATGCCGAAGATTGTCGATTTCTCTTTAGATTATTTAAGAGCAGGTCGAGATCAGGATACATTTGCAGAATGCCAAGTCTGGCGACAGGGCAGTCGTGTGGCTAATGTAGCGATCAATGCATGGCAAAATGACCGTGCTAATCCCATTGCGACCGCTCGTGCGCACTTTTTGCTGGCTAAAAAATAGCCTGCCTAGCTCTGGCAGCCTTATTTACCTATAAGGCTGTTGCCAGTTTTTTTTAAAAAAACCTTGAAATTCAGCCGTCTGTCCCTATTTCTGTTACATGGCTAGAGTAGTAGCTAACTAATTTAAGACATTCCTGATGACTCAGGACTATGGAGATTCGATGACGACCAATCAAAAAGAAACAATGGGCTTTAAAACTGAAGTAAAACAGTTACTTCATTTAATGATTCATTCTTTGTATTCCAATAAAGAAATTTTTCTACGTGAGTTGGTTTCAAACGCTTCCGATGCTTGTGATAAATTGCGCTTTGAAGCTATATCTAATGGCGATTTATATGAAGGTAATGGTGAACTAGCCATTCACATTGATTTTGATGCCGAAAAGAAAACCGTGACGATTGAAGATAACGGCATCGGTATGAGCCGTGATGATGTTGTTAATCACTTGGGCACAATCGCTAAATCAGGAACGTCTGAGTTCCTAGGTAAGCTAAGTGGTGATGAAAAACAAGATTCCCAATTGATTGGTCAGTTCGGTGTAGGTTTCTATGCCTCATTTATCGTTGCTCAGGACGTGGTTGTTGAAACCCGTCGTGCAGGTTTAGCGGCTGATCAAGCTGTGCGTTGGCAGTCACAGGGCGAAGGTGAATTCAGCCTTGAAGATATTGAAAAAGCTGAGCGTGGTACACGTATTACCTTGCATCTTAAAGATGATGAAGCTGAGTTTGCTGATAGTTCTCGCTTGCGTAACTTGATCAAAAAATACTCTGATCATATCGCGATCCCGATATTCTTACCGCAAGAAGTAAGCAGTGAAGATGCAGAGGGTGAAAATAAGAAAATACCTGAAGCGGTGAACGAAGCAAAAGCGTTATGGACTAAGCCAAAGTCTGAAATCACTGATGAAGATTATAACGAATTCTATAAGCACGTATCACATGATTGGCAAGAGCCTCTGGCTTGGTCGCATAATAAGGTTGAAGGTAAGCTGGATTATACCAGTCTATTATTCATTCCTTCTCAAGCGCCGATGGATTTATGGAATCGTGATGCGGCTCGAGGCTTAAAGCTATATACCCAGCGCGTTTATATCATGGATGAAGCTGAGCAGTTCTTGCCGCTGTATCTTCGTTTTGTAAAAGGTATTTTAGATTCCAGCGACCTTTCCTTAAACGTATCTCGTGAAATTTTACAGCAAGACAAGAATGTAGATTCGATTCGCAGTGCCTTAACTAAGCGTGTTTTAGACTTGTTGACTAAAATGTCGAGCAAGGATGAAGAAAAATACGCAAAATTCTGGGCTCAGTTTGGTGAGGTTCTTAAAGAAGGTCCTGCAGAAGATTTTGCTAATAAAGAAAAAATCGCAAAACTGTTCCGTTTCTCTAGTACCCAAGGTGAAGGCAGTAACGTAACGGTATCGCTAACAGATTACGTATCACGTATGAAAGAAGATCAGAAGAAGATCTATTACGTGACAGGTGAAAGTTATGATGCAGTCTTCAATAGTCCACACATAGAATTCTTTAAGAAGAATAATATTGAAGTATTGCTGCTGACCCAGCGAGTAGATGAGTGGATGATTAGTCATCTAGGAAATTTTGATGAGAAGTCTTTCCAGGATATCACTAAGGGTGAACTTGATCTTGATGAGCTTACGGGCGAAGAAGATAAAGCGGCTGCAGAAACACTAGTTGAAGATAATAAAAGTTTGGTAGAGCGGATCGCCACGGCTTTAACAGGCGAAGTTAATAATGTTCGCGTAACATCACGTTTGACTGATTCACCTGCTTGTTTGGTTGTTGGTCAAAACGATATGAACGATAACTTGCGCCAAATGTTAGCGGCAGCAGGACAGGAAGTTCCTCCGGCTGAGTCAACTTTGGAAGTGAATCCGACACATCCTTTGATTGAAATCATGGATAAAGAGCAGGATGAAAGTCGTTTTAACGATCTAGCTCACGTGATTTATGGTCAGGCGCAATTGGCTCAAGGCAGTCAACTTGAAAAGCCAGCTGAATATGTGACTAAATTGAACAAACTGTTGCATGATTTAATGAAGTAAATAAATTTCATTTCGAATATCATGTTTTTAAGACAGCGCCTTAGGGCGCTGTTTTTTTATGCAAAGAAAACAGATTTTTCTCAAATGAGAGTGCATCTGGTATGATGCGGTAAAAATTAGAATGCAAAATTGGGTGTTAGAAGTATGAAGACATTAAAAGTTATTTTTTCTGGGTTGTTGTTATCGGTAAGCATGCAAAGCATGGCCGGTGGTTCCATTGATTTAAGCCTAGCGAACGATTCTGCACGTTTAGAATATGATGCCGCAAAAGTAGGTTCTGGCTTGCACATCAGTGCAGGTATCATGCATCACGAAGAAGATGGGGATTTAATCTCATTAGGTCTACACGTTGTCGATGTGCGTGAACCGAACAGTCCTTTATATCTTGGTGTTGGCGGTAAGTTATTTGCCTTTAAAGATGGCGATGTTGATGGTGGCGCCTTGGGTGTTGGCGGTTTCTTCAGCTATCAGATTCCTAAGGTTCCAGGTTTGAGTGCTGCAGGTTATGCCTACTATGCACCTAAGGTTGTTTCTTTTGATGCTACTGAAAATTTAACCGATGCAGATATTCGTATTCAATATGGTCTGTTGCCAACCGCTCGTGTTTATATGGGTTACCGTTACAGCAGCTTCAAAATTGAAGAAGATAAAAAAGTATATATGTTGGAAGAAGGCATTCACTTTGGTTTGAAGGTTGATTTTTAATGGCTGAGTGGCTTGGGCATAGTAATCAAAAACTTTATCAGGCCCGCTTGTTATTAGAGGGGCTGGAAGGGGCAGAGCTTGATTCTGAGGCTCCTCTAGCACTTATTTCTGCAATGCAGGAAGGAGTGCTTTTCCAGCTCGTACTGGCTTATCAATCTTACCTGCATGAAATTGCAGAAGTTGCTCAGTGCCGTGATGAGTTTTATTCCCTGCAGCAATTGTTAGATATTGTGTCCGTAGCAACGGGTGAGATGACTGAGCTTAAGCAATTAGAGGCAGATGATTTTAGTTGGTTGAGTCAGTTGCAGTCTGCATTTCAGCATTGCAGTGCTAAAGAAGTCCAGGTAGTAAAGCCTCAAGTTAATCCGCTAATGATCCAGTTGCAAGATAAAACAGCGAATAGCTTACCTTTGCGAGAGTGGTATCAAGCGTTATCGGCAATCATTGACCTGCAGCGTGAAAATCGTCAAGAAAGCTAGAGTATAAAAACGAGAGTTTACAACCTTTCAGTTATTGGTGATAGAATCCCGCACCCAGTAAGTGACCCACCCTTTAATTAAGTAGGCAGACATGGCTGATTTTTTTGAAATCGTTGAATTAACTAATGGTGATATCGGATTGCGTAGGGCAGATGATGCATCCGAAGAAATGATAGTGACAATCAAATTCTCAGCAGAAGCGAAAGAAGGGCTGAAGGATAGCTATATTTCTGTCGCTTATGCAATGATTGAAGCCGGGGTCAATAAAGTGAGTGAGCTTTCTGGGCTAGATATTGAACAGCAAGAGGTTCTTACTGAGCCGGAAAACTCTGGGCTGGTACATTAAGCCTAAAGGCCGTCTTAACGTCTACGAATGAGTAAGGCGTGGCTATTACCCTGCTTCGCCGCTTGATCTAATTCAGATAACTCAGTCTCACTGATTTTCCCCATCCACTCTATGATCAAATGACCCGTGCCTGCAGCCAAAGCTTTGCAGCATACCTGGTGAAAACAATGGTTTTCTGCATTGATATGCAAAATTTGAGAAGCATCGATACCTAGGGCAGATACCCATTTGCGGTTGATGGATGGTTCGTCAGCAATCCACATTAACCAACGCTTATCCAGTGACATTTGGCTTAGAATGGGCAATAAATAAATGGGTTGTAAGGCACTGTCTGAGGTTAAAATTATTTCACTAATACCTGATTGTGGCTGTTTAGGCTGAGCTAAACCGCTACTGAGGGATAATTCAGGATTTTGAATACCAAGTTGTAATTGTCGCATGCTGAACTCCTTGTACTAGTGAAATATTTTTAATTAATACTATTTATTGTGTGTTGTTATCAATGACGGCGTATAACACCCACGTATAGGCCTTCGATCGCAAAGTTGGTATCTTTCAAGTTGACTTCGATAGGATCGAAATCATCATTTTCAGCGAATAAAGTTACTTTATTGCGATTCTTTTGATAGCGCTTAACGGTTACATCGTCTTCAACTCGGGCAACAACTATCTGGCCGTTACGCGCAGTTTCAGTTTTATGCACCGCGATTAAATCACCGTCCATGATGCCGACATTAACCATGCTCTCGCCATGTACTTCTAATAAAAAATTAGCTTCTGGTTTGAACCAGGTCGCAGGGATTTGGCAGTGGTCTTCAACGTGTTCTTGAGCCAATATAGGTTCACCAGCGGCTACGCGCCCTATAATCGGTAGGCCAAGTTGTTGGTCTTCTATTATGCGTATGCCACGTGAGGCGCCAGGCATCATTTCAATAGCACCTTTACGAGCGAGGGCTTTTAAATGTTCTTCCGCAGCATTAGGTGAGCGAAATCCAAGCTTGGCAGCAATTTCTGCGCGAGTTGGGGGGAAGCCAGATGTGGCAATCGCCTCTTTAATGAGATCAAGAACTTCTTGCTGTCGAGCTGTAAGCTTAATCATGTTTGTTTCCAAAGGCTTGTTGATAGTGTTTATCTATACAGTGGGTGTAAATATATACAGTGTTTTTGCTGGTGTAAAGCCGTTTCAATTAATTAGTGGCAAAAACTATCTGTTTTTCTGTGCGTCAATTACTTGCACAAAAAGCGTTTAAAACGTATGTTTGAATTTCATCACTATTTATTTGGGTTTGTATGGCACAGAAAGATACCGCTGGGCGTATATTGGATGCAGCGGAAGCATTATTTTCTGAAAAGGGATTTGCCGAAACGTCACTGCGAAACATCACAACTAAGGCCTGCGTTAATCTAGCGGCCGTTAATTACCATTTTGGTTCAAAGAAATCACTTATTCAGGCAGTTTTTGCCCGTTATTTAGCGCCTTTCAGTGAGCAGTTTGCTCAACAGTTAGATGTCATTGAGCATCAGGAAACCTCTCCTGAGCAGTTGCTTAAGTTACTGATGATTACACTGAGTAAGTCAGGTTTAGAAAACCCCGAAAAATTTGGCGTCTTTATGCGTCTACTCGGTCTTGCCTATAGCCAAGGCCAAGGTCACTTAAGAAAATTCTTAACCAGTGAATACGGTGAAGTCTTCAATCGTTATATGAAAGAAGTAAATCGAGTGACTCCGCAATTAACTCCAATGGAACGTTTCTGGCGTATCCACTTTATGCTCGGTGCTGCAGTATTTACTATGTCCAGTGTGGATTCCTTAATGGCGATGGCTGATCATGATTTAGGCACAAAGTCGGATGTAAAAGATGTGGTTGCTCAATTGATGCCTTTCCTAGCGTCGGGTCTAGTCGCTTCCGATAATAAAGAGTCGCACAGTAGTGACGAATAATTCGATGAATCCTTCAGTAGAAATATCCATTCAAGATCAGTGCTTAAAATTGATTCTGAGTGATCAGGTTATTGAATACCCAATTTCGACAGCCAAGCTGGGTCTTGGAGAAGAAAAAGGGTCCAACCAAACACCACTTGGCTGGCATGAAGTGCGGGCTAAAATAGGCGGTAATGCTGAAAAAAATAGTGTCTTTATTGGTCGTCGATTTACAGGTGAAGTTTATACTTCTGAACTGGCAGAGAGCTCCCCTGATCGAGATTGGATTTTAAGCCGTATCTTATGGCTCAGCGGTTGTGAGGTTGGTAGGAATCGATTGGGTAATGTAGATACCATGCAACGCTATATCTATATTCACGGTACACCTGAAACCGAGCCTATGGGGGTGCCTGAGTCTCATGGCTGCATTCGTATGCGAAATGATGATGTCATCGAGCTGTTCGAACTATTACCTGCTGGGGCACTTGTTTGGATACAAGAATCAACGTTTGCGAGGATACCATGTCGATCTGTGTAATGGCGGATATCGCCGGACTAACCTTGGCAAGTGAAGACAAAGAATTTTTATTACAGCCTGAAATCGCTGGTTTAATTTTGTTCGGGCGTAATTATGAGAACCCAAAGCAGCTTAAATCTCTGTGTAAAAGTATCAAAGAATTGCGTTCTGATTTAATCATTGCGGTTGATCAAGAGGGTGGTCGTGTACAGCGATTTCGTGAAGGTTTTTTACGCTTACCTGCTATGGCCACATTGGGTAATAGCTATATAAAAAATGAAGTATTAGCCTTAAAGCAAGCTTATGAATTAGGTTGGTTGATGGCGGCAGAGCTTATTCATCATGGTATTGATATTAGCTTTGCACCGGTATTAGATTTAGATTTTGGTCGCTCTTCTGTGATTGGTAATCGTGCTTTTGCACACTCCCCAGGCGCCGTTTACCAGCTAACAGATCAATTAATTAAAGGTATGAAAAGCGCAGGAATGTGCGCAACGGCTAAGCATTTTCCTGGGCACGGCTATGTTGAAGCGGATTCGCATCTAGAGTTGCCAACCGATACTAGAGCCCAAGCAGAAATATTTGAAAAAGATCTGCAGCCATTTAAGCAATTGATAGCTGAAAACAAACTTAGTGCGATTATGCCCGCCCATGTTATCTACCCCGATATAGATGCAGTGTATACCGCGGGTTTTTCCAAAATTTGGTTGCAAGATATACTGCGCGATCAGTTAGGCTTTGACGGTTTAATTTATAGCGATGACCTATCAATGGAAGGCGCAGCGGCATCAGGTGCACCCTCAGTGCGTGCAGAGAAAGCTAAGGCGGCAGGGTGTAACGTATTATTAATTTGCAATAAACGCGAAGCGGCACAAGAAATCGTCGATACCGTACGCAACAAACAATGGCCATTAACAAGTTTAGAAAAAATGAAGGCTACACCATTAGTCATGCAGGATCTGTATGGTAGCAGTGAGTGGAAGCAAGCATTGACCATTGTGCAACCCTTATTGCAGTCCTAGTTTAAGTTCGTATTAAAATTCGTAATAGCGCCCGTAAGATAGGTGAAAAGGTAGTATTTTGAAAACACTCGCAATCATAGGTGGTACCGGTTTAACGGAATTTGATCAGCTTGAACTAATAACCAAACATCGTGATATCAATACCGAACTGGGCCAACCAAGCTGTGATGTTATCGAAGGCAGGTTAGGGCAATACCGATTATTATTTCTTCCACGTCATGGTCATCCCCATGCTGTTGCGCCCCATAAAATTAATTATCGAGCAAATTTATTAGCCCTTCAGCAATTAGGGGTGGATGAAATTATTGCGGTGAATGCCGTCGGTGGCATTCATGAAAATGCCATCGCGGG
>Ga0209292_1007378_pt1 | contig 10473 bp, 6 predicted proteins | sample GOMGulsemesocosm_2_FD_184634 | JGI IMG/M metagenome (GOLD analysis project Ga0209292, IMG submission 184634) | Methane-oxidizing microbial communities from mesocosms in the Gulf of Mexico - GOM9C Gulf of Mexico (SPAdes) (version 2) | ecosystem: Environmental > Aquatic > Marine > Cold seeps...
GAACTAGGTATTATTGCTTCAATGCAAGCGACACATGCCACCAGTGATAAAAATATGGCGGTAGATAGGATTGGCGATGAACGCATATTAGGCGCTTATGCTTGGCGTAAATTACTTAATGCCGATGCTGTGATTGCAGCTGGTTCAGATTTCCCTGTTGAATCACCCAATCCGTTTTTTGGTTTGCATGCCTCAATTACTCGACAAGATAAAGAAAACGCTCCTCAAGGTGGTTGGTTTGCAGGCGAAAAAATGACTCGTCTCGAAGCGTTAAGAACGTTTACTATTGATGCGGCTTATTCAGGTCACCAAGAAAAACTAGTCGGTAGTTTATCGTCGGGGAAAAAAGCAGACTTTATTTTACTTGAAGATAATTATTTCACGAGTAAAGAAACAGAACTGTGGAAAAACCAAGTATTACAAACGTGGGTAAATGGTGTAGAAGTTTATCGCCAAACAGCAAAATAATAGTACATAAAAACCTCTGATGATCCTGAGCTTGCCTCAGGATCTTTTTATCATCATTTAGATCATCTATTTAGCCACGAGCCCTTCGTTCTTGAAGCTTATAAAGAAAGACAACTAAAGTTTCCAAAATCTTACCTCAATAAAGAATTGAACTGATTCAAAAAAATAAAGCATGTTAATTTGCAAATTTTGGTAGTAGACGGTGGAAGTAGTTGATACTTTATCAGTGCCCTTATTAATTATAATTAACAGCACAATATGCTCAAAAAATTAAGCTATAACAATAATCGGCCCTATCTCCTATTATTATGTTTACTGATCATTTCCTTTACGACTCAGGGGAAAACAATTGATCTAAACAATAGCAATGCTGTTATTGATACTTTGCCACATAGTCAGGCTTATCACGATACTAAACAAAAATACTCGACTATAGAAAAGCTAGTGGCTGCTGAACCTGACTACTTTCCTTATCAAATGAAAGCGCTAGATTTAATTGAAGTAAAAACATGGGTTAAGTTAGCGTTTAAAAACAGTAGTAATAAGAGCCAAACCCGTTACTTATCTCTACGTTTCCCTACAATTAAATTTCTAAATGCTTATTGGTACGATGATAAGAATACTGAACAAATTACTCATATTAATGCCCGCTCCGCCTATCATGAAAGGCCTTATAGTTCGCCGTTACTTTTCATCCCAATAACGCTTGGCCCGGGAGAAGTTAAAACCTTATATATGCATTATCAACACTTCAGTAACGAGCCCTTTGACCTAAAATTATATTCTCAAAGTTCTCTGAATGAATATATGCATCAACAATCCTTGCTCAACAGTTTATGTTTAGGTTTTTTATTCGCCATCTTTTTTATGGTTAGTATCCAAGGCATATTATCGAGAAATTTAGCGAATGTTTACTATTCAAGTTTGATCATTTCATTTATGTTACTTATTAGTGATGCAAGTGGTTATAGCCTTAAATATTTATGGCCAGAAGGTGGGTGGATTTCAGAAAAAAGCCTTTTTGTCATCGTTTCATTAATTCCTTTGTGCCACTTATTGTTTATTCGTCAATTTCTCCAATTGAAATATCTACATAAAAAATTAAATGTGGCTCTTTTATTGTTTGTTAGTGCCAACATCCTACTATTATTGTTAGTGCCATTTTTCAATTTACTAAAGTTTTCCTTCATGTTGGGAACACTTGTAATTCCCATTCTTATCTATACCGTAATTTGGAGCTTTAACCAAAAATTCCCCGCGGTGAAAGTATTTGGTTTTAGCTTATTAATCCATATTTTCTTAGTAAATTTATGTACCCTATCAGTGACGATTACCGGCTTTTATATTTTGCCTCTAGAACAATTAACCTTGTTAAAAGTAGCTTACTTACTAGAAGCATTGTTTTTTGCCGTAGCTATTGCGTTAAAACAAAAAGCATTAGAGAAAAATACGATTGAACTAATGCAAAACCAATCAATAGCTAGTCAAGAGCTAATTAGGCTTGAGGATGAAGTGAAATTTTCCACTGAAAAAGCACTATTGATCCATCAACAATCTCTCGATAAAAAGCAATTACTAGCAAATGTATCTCATGAATTAAGAACACCACTAACAATAATGCAAATGGAAGTTGAAACACTACAGTACAATTTCTCTGACGATATTCACGCATCCTACAACTCTTTAAAAGGTAAAATCACCGACATTAATCACTTAATCGATGATTTAGCATTCATAGCTACTTCAGATATTGGAAAATTATCATTTGATATTAAAGAACAGAATATCAAAGATATATTTATCCCTTTAACACAAGATCTTGAACGGTACGCATTAGCAAAAGGGTTTGCTTGGTCTGCGGATTTAACATTGAAAGACGCGTTATTTATCCATGCTGATACCGCAAAGATAAGACAATTATTACTTAATATCGTCAATAATAGTGTTACCTATACAGACGCACCGGGTAAAATTGAGTTATCAATCAAAATTTGCTCAAGAAAAGTCATTATTTCGGTAAATGATAGTGCGCCAAATATTGAACCCGAGGATATTGCTAAAATATTTGACTACCTATTCCGAGTTGAAGGTTCAAGAAATAGGTCTACTGGCGGTTCGGGTTTAGGGCTTTCGATTTGTAAGAGTATAGTCGACGCTCATAATGGCAATATATATGCGAATCAGAGTACGTTAGGCGGTTTATCTGTCATTATCGAACTGCCACTAACGTGCAATTCTCTTAAGAAATAACGGTTAACAAGTTAGGATGCCTATCGGTATTTATTAGTCTTAAAGCTTAAAAAATTAATTTTTGCAGTGCAATTTAAGGGAAAATGGGTGTTTTCTGTATATTTACATCAACTATTGCCTTAGAAGAGACTATTTCTATTGCTCTCTCCGTCGTTATTTCTTAGTATGTTATCGACAACAATAATTATGAAGGAATAAAAATAATGAACAAAGGTGAATTAGTAGCAAAAATCGCTGAAGGCGCAGACATCTCAAAAGCTTCTGCTGGCCGTGCTTTAGATAGTTTAATTAGCTCTGTAACAACTGAATTAGCTAATGGCGGTGATGTTGCTTTAGTTGGTTTTGGCACTTACAAAGTAAATGACCGTGCTGCACGTACTGGTCGTAATCCTCAAACAGGCGCAGAAATCCAAATTGCTGCTGCTAAAGTACCTGCTTTTAAAGCTGGTAAAGCATTAAAAGACGCTGTTAACGGTTAATCGTTGCAGGTCTTAATAGCCCAACTTATTTAAGTTGGGCTTTTTTATATCCGTTAATAAATAACTAATACAAACAAAGTACTAATCTTCTGCTCGCTCTTCCTAACATCATCTTCATAGGCATGAATGTAATCACCCCAAACGTGATCGCGGGATTGATATCAGCATCATCAGATAAATAAATTTCAGCATAAACTTCTGGTACATTCATGCAAAAACGCCCTGAAAACTTTAAATATGGGTGTAGTCACAGTTTGGTCATCAAAGATTCCAACATTTTTCCTAACTAGTCACCTTCTATTCATTCTTTTTGTCGATGCTTGATCTAGAATTTCCACACATCAAGCAGCAATGCATTCTACTAATATATTAGAGGCATGGAGTAATATATGAATACTATTCACCCTATCAATAAACACAAACCAACAAAACCAAAGTGGCAAGCTTTTCTAATGATCTGCTTTAGCATTTTATTGACTACTTTTTTTAGCCTCAGCAGTAGCGCTCTAAACTTACAAGGCGGAGTTGATCTTGAAGTAAAACAAAAAGTACTGATCGTGATATCTAGTGATAGCCACGGTTATTGGTTACCTGAGGTTTTGGAGCCATACGAGTTATTGGAACAAGCAGGTTTTGAAATTGATATTGCTAGTCCTTTAGGTGGGAGCGGCAAAGCAAGTGGCAGTTCTAGGTTATCATCAGAACAGGAAAAGTGGTTTGAACAATCAAGCTTAGCTAAAAAATTACCTCATTCTTTAACGATTAACGAAGTACAAGCCAATCACTATCAAGCTATATATTTTGCTGGCGGTTCAGGGCCAATGTTTGACTTTATTAACAATGAAGCAATGCAAAACCTCACTGCTTCAATTTATCAAAGGGGGGGGATTGTTTCAGCTGATTGTCACGGTATTGCTGCTTTACTCAATGTTACTCTTGAAAATGGCAATCGATTAATAACAGGTAAAAAAATAACGGCGAAAGCCAATCATGAAGAAGGACGTTGGGCACGTAAGAACTACCCGTTTTTGCTGGAAGATAAAATCATAGAACTTGGTGGTTACTATTCATCAACAACAAAGGGAAAACCACATGTAGTGGTAGATGGTCGTTTGATCACAGGACAAAACCCCGCTTCTGCCATTCCTATGGCTAAGCAATTAATACAAACATTATTAACACTAGAGAGCAGTCAGGCATTAGAACCTCAACGCTGATAATACATCAACAAAAATCAATTTGATGTATACATATATAGTTAGTAAATAAGTAAACAATTTAGAGTCAAAAAAGCCCAACTTACTTAAATTGGGCTTTATTATTTTAGGACGGGACAAGGTAATGAGTAATTAGCTAGAGAACAGAACTAATCTTCAACGCGAACACCCCAAACATCATGTTCATCTGCATGAATAATTTCTACCCAAATTTGATCGCCAGGTTCGGCATCATAATCATCAGATAAATACACTTTTCCATCAACTTCTGGTGCATCCATGTATGAGCGGCCAACAATGCCTAGCTCGTTAATTTCATCAACGAGGATTAGATATTCTTGACCAATACGTGCTTGCAGTTTTTCAGCGCTAATTTTAGCTTGTACGGACATAAAACGTTGTAATCTATCTTCCATGACTTCATCTGAAACATGATCAGGTAAATCATTAGCGGTTGCGCCTTCAACTGGCGAGTACTTAAAACAACCAACACGATCAAGCTGAGCTTCTTCTAAAAATTCTAATAACTCTTCAAACTCTTCTTCTGTTTCACCAGGAAAACCAACAATAAAGGTTGAACGAATAACCAATTCAGGACAAATTTCACGCCATTTTGCAATGCGCTCTAATACTCTGTCTGAGCTACCAGGACGTTTCATCAGTTTTAAAATGCGTTTGTTGGCGTGCTGGAATGGAATATCTAAATAAGGCAGTATTTTGCCTTCCGCCATTAATGGAATAACTTTATCAACACTTGGGTAAGGATAAACATAATGCAAACGCACCCAAATGCCCTGCTTGGCCAATTGCTCACATAAAGCTAACATATTGGTTTTTACTGGCATGCCATCCCAAAAGTCAGTTTTATGTTTAACATCAACACCATAGGCAGAAGTATCTTGTGAAATTACCAATAATTCTTTCACGCCAGCATTTTTTAAACGCTGTGCTTCACCTAATACCTCGCCAACAGGACGGGAGTCTAAGTCTCCACGCATTGACGGAATAATACAAAAAGTGCAGCGGTGGTCACAGCCTTCCGATATTTTTAAATAAGCGTAATGTCTAGGGGTAAGTTTAACGCCCTGCTCAGGCACTAAATCAATAAACGGGTTATGTTTAGGTTTAGCTACATGCTCGTGCACTTGTGTTAACACTTCATCGTAAGCGTGTGGTCCGGTAACTCCTAATACATTAGGGTGAAGCTCAATAATTTCATCTTTCTTAGCACCTAAACAACCAGTGACTAATACCTTGCCATTTTCTGCTAACGCTTCCCCGATGGTATCTAACGACTCTTGTACGGCTGAATCAATAAACCCACAGGTATTTACAATCACCATTTCGGCATCAGCATAACTATTAGTAACGTCATAACCTTCAGTACGAAGTTGAGTAAGAATGCGTTCGGAGTCAACTAAATTTTTCGGACAGCCAAGACTGACGAAACCCACCTTCGCAGCGCGTTCAGAACTTTGTTCATCTTTATTTTCGTTCGATTTAAAAGTAGCTGACTGCTCTTCAATGACCTTTTTAGGTGTTTCTAGTGTAGTCGTTTGTTTTGGGTCAAATTGATTAACTGTCATAGCGCGCCTTTAGAATCAATAGTGGTTCTGGTGATTTTTAGTGCGCGCATTATACAGGAAATTGATTAATAAGTCTGCTTAACTTCAATTAAGGAAATTGTAGAGATGTTACTATCAAGGGTTCGGCAATTTGATAGGTGATAACTGCTCTCTCATACCGTTTACAATTAAAAACTGTGCACCATAATAAGTTAACATCACCCAGTGAGCTGATAATGGGACAGGCGTTTTAAAAAGACTTTGCGCTAATAATGAATCAGATACAATAAAACAAAAAGCACCAACCACTGTTAATAACGGCATATTAAACAATAAGGCATTGAGCACCATAAGAGTAATAACCGTTAAATATATGCTAACAGGGATCAACATGCCTGCTGTTGAAGGCAAGATATGGTTTGCCATAATGCCAGCAAATAATACCACACTTAAAGCTAGTGCAATTCGTTGTTTTGATGCCTTTTTATGGTCACGTAATTTATAAAAAGTGATACTATAGATAAGTTGTGCAATTAAAAAAGCCCCTAAGCCAAAAATAAAACTATTCTCTATCGGTAAAGCTAATAGAACATCGCCTATCCCTGAAGCGATTAAAGCACTGCAGATAAGAATTCTTTTATTGCCTTCAAAGTGACTAAGACATAGTGCGAGTAATACAACAACGGGCAGAGCTTTACTGACAAAATCCAGAAAATATGGCGTATAAAAAAGTGTCAACAAATAGAAGCATGCTGTAATAAAAAATACGGTATTAATTTTCTTTAACGTCACGGTAACTCATTAATTATATTGAAAGATAATTATTTATATCATGAATATATTTGTCTCACAATATAACTAAAAAATGAGGGAAGAAGCACTAATCCTTTGATTACTCTTTTATCCTATCAATCTTCATTGTTTGGAAAGTAATAGAATTAAAGAGGTATCACACAAATATTATTTAACTCGCTTACCTGCCACCCAAGTCTCTACTACAGCTATGTGCTTAATGTTATGAGCTTTGACCTTATACGGATTTTTATCCAATATGACAAAGTCAGCCCACTTTCCAGAAGCCAAACTTCCCAGAGATTTATCCTGATAGGCCGCATGAGCGCCAGCAATTGTCATGGCGTATAATGCCTCTCCGACACTTAATGCTTGCTCTATATACCAACCATTCATAGGTTTGCCATCTAAAGATTTACGATTAACCGCGAAATACAGTGTTTCTATTGGTGTCCAAGGTTCTCCCGGTAGATCGCTATTAATGATCAATTTACCTCCAGATTTAAGAATGTTCTGCCACGCATAGGCATGATGAATACGCATTTTCCCCAGTCTATCTTCAGCCCAATGACTGTCACCAACAGCATGACTAGATTGCATGCTAGAGATAACATTCAATTTTGAGACACGTTGGTAGTAATCCTCTAGCACTACCTGCGCGTGTTCAATTCGCCATCTGTGATCGACAAAGTTAGTTGTTGGTAATACCTGCTCATAAATACCCAATGTTCGGTCATTACCTTCATCACCTATAGCATGTACTGCCATCTGAAAACCATGTTTAGCAGCACCCTCTGCTAATTTCATAACTTTGGCAGGCGTTATACGTTCTGTTGGATGGGCTTCATTAGGTTTATCACTGTAGGGCTCTCGTAACATTGCGGTACGTGACCCTAGCGAGCCATCGTAAAATACCTTAATACCGCGAATATCCAACCAATCAGTAGGGTCGTCTAAATATCCATTTGCATACCAAGAATTCACCAAGCCATCATCATTGCCGTTCAACATACCATAGACTCGAATGGGTAGAGCATTACGTGCCCGTAAATTCATAAATGCCTGTACATCATGCTCAGTCATTCCCGCCTCATGGATAGAAGTAACGCCCGCAGCCGCCATCAACTTCATACCTTCGAGAATAGAAGCCTCGCGCTGCGCCATAGTTAGCGCTGGAACATGCTTATTCACCAAATCTTGTGCTAATGTTAGCAATGTGCCTGTCGCCACTCCGTTCCCGCGACGGATAATTTGACCAACCTCGGGATCTAAAGTGTTGTTTGTGATCCCTGCAATTTCTAATGCTTTACCATTATAAAAACCGCCAAAGCCATGTAATGATTCCAGTTTAATTGGATTATTTGGAAAGGCGTCATCTAATAGCGCCCTATCTGGATAGCCGATAGAGCCAAAATATCCTTCATCCCACCCTTGGCCTAACAACCATTGCCCTGCGGTAGGTTTGGGATAAAATGCTTGTAATCTTTTGACCATTTCAGTCACAGTTTTAGCGCCAACAAGATCCGCTTTAATGGCATCGGCTCCCAGCTCCCGTACATGGACATGGCTATCGGTAAAACCAGGTGTGACTGTATTCCCTTTTAAGTCATATAATTTTGCATCAGGTTTGATAGCTAGCAGAGTTTGCAAATTGCCTGTTGCAACTATTTCGGCGCCCTTAATAAGCATAGCCTCAGGCTGCGGGTGAGGTGTATCCATAGTAATTATTTCGCCGCCATGAAATAAAGTATACTCATCCGCCTTTACAGCAAAAAAAGGTAACAAAAACATAGCTAACATTATATTTAATCTATTCAAGTTTCAGATCCAAGCAACTTTTTCTCATCACAAGACTATAAGTCTGTATTTCCTTTATGTATACACCTTGTTTATCATCAACTTAATAACTTTCATGATATGTACTTTTTATTGTCTAGTTTTATAGCAAGACTGAGGACTTGGGTAATAAAGAATAAAAACAATAATCCCCCAGTATTATCTTGAATAACACTGAGGGATTATAATAGGCAGGGATATGTTTTTAGCTATATTTTCACTTAAGTAAACTGAACTAATTCGTAGCTCCAGTCCTTATTAAATATATGCATAAAAAGTATAAAGAAAGCAGCTATCAGTTATGCTGCTTTATGTTGACCAAGTTCTTTCGCTAAATATTCATCTAGTGAGCCCTGGAAGTTAACTAATCTCTTTTCTTTTATATCGATAATACGGGTTGCCAAGCTTGAAACAAACTCGCGGTCATGACTAACAAAAATCAATGTGCCTTCAAACGATTTTAGGGCATTATTTAACGCATCAATGGCTTCGATATCCATGTGGTTAGTTGGCTCATCCATGATCAAGACATTAACATCAGCCATCATCAACTTGCCAAACAACAAGCGGTTCTTTTCACCACCTGAACAGTTACGTGCTTTTTTATTGGCATCGTCGTCAGTAAATAATAATCGACCTAACATACCACGCACACTTAAATCGTTATGACACGGTCTACGCCATTGTGACATCCAATCCATTAAGGTTAAATCATTGTCAAAAAATGAGCCGCTATCTTGTGGACAATAACCCACAGAAGCATTTTCCGACCATTTAACTACACCTTCATTGTGAGCTAATTCGCTCATTAAACAGCGTAACAATGTCGTTTTACCAACACCATTTTCGCCGATAATGGCTAACTTGGCGCCAGCTTCTAGCAATAAATCGCCATTTTCAAATAATACTTCGCCATCAAAACCATGACCTAGCTTTTCAAGCTCTAAGGCTTGACGGTGCATTTTTTTACCCGGCGCAAAAGCGATTTTAGGGGTAATACGACTTGATGCTTTTACATCATCAAGTTTAATTTTATCCATTTTCTTAGCACGAGAACTCGCCTGTTTCGCTTTAGATGCATTGGCACCAAAACGGTTAACAAAGTCTTGTAGTTCGGCTATTTCTTCAGCTTTTTTAACATTGCCAGATAATAACTGTTCACGCAATAAAGCAGACTGTTCTAGGAAAAACTCATAGTTACCTGGATAAATACGTAATTCACCGTAATCAATATCTGCCATATGTGTACAAACAGAGTTAAGGAAATGTCTGTCATGTGAAATGATAATCATGGTGCATTTACGTTTATTTAACTCGCCTTCTAACCAACTAATGGTATGAATATCCAAGTTGTTGGTAGGCTCATCCAGTAATAAAATATCAGGATTAGCAAATAATGCTTGAGCAAGTAAGACACGTAATTTCCAACCCGGTGCAACTTGTTGCATTGAGCCATAATGGAATGATTCTTCAATACCTGCTTCCAACAAAATTTCGCCTGCGCGACTTTCTGCTGTATAACCATCCATTTCCGCAAACTCGCTTTCTAGTTCACCGGCGCGCATGCCATCGGCTTCACTCATTTCAGCTTGTGCGTAAATTGCGTCACGTTCTTGCTTTACTTTCCATAACGCCATATCACCCATGATCACGGTATCAATCACATTGAATTCTTCAAATGCGAACTGATCTTGGCCCAAAGTACTTACCTTGTTGCCAGTGCTCACCGATACATTGCCGGAGCTTGGTGTTAACTCACCACTCAATATCTTCATAAAAGTAGATTTGCCGCAGCCATTTGCACCAATTAAACCGTAACGGTTACCGTTGCCAAATTTAGCCGAAATGTTTTCAAATAAAGGCTCT
>Ga0209292_1007379_pt1 | contig 10472 bp, 5 predicted proteins | sample GOMGulsemesocosm_2_FD_184634 | JGI IMG/M metagenome (GOLD analysis project Ga0209292, IMG submission 184634) | Methane-oxidizing microbial communities from mesocosms in the Gulf of Mexico - GOM9C Gulf of Mexico (SPAdes) (version 2) | ecosystem: Environmental > Aquatic > Marine > Cold seeps...
ATGGTGATAGCAAGTTTCAAGAAACTAATGGTGACCGTCAAATCAGTTTCCGCGATAGCGAAGGCGCATTAACAATAAAAAGTGGTGATTCAAGCTTTCAAGCTGCGAAAAGTAAAGATAATTACCGTCAACTGTATGAAACATACCGTTCAGACCCAGTGTTACAAGAGGTGCATGAGCGTTTTCCGTTAATTAGTATTTGGGATGATCATGAATTTTCAGATGATAGCTGGCAAACCAATGCCACTTATCTTGATGGTGCCGAAGGAGAAGAGCAGTTACAGCGCAAGAAAAATGCTGAGCAAGTGTATTTTGAATTCATGCCAATTGATCACTCAACACTGCATGTGCCGAGTAATAGCACCGAAGCGCTAGCTGTAAGCGATGACCATTTATATCCGAATACCAAAATTTACCGTGACTTGAAATTTGGCGCAAATCTGCATTTATTTTTAACGGATTATCGGACAAATCGTCCTGATCACCTCATCCCTGAAGATGGTTTTCCGGGCACTGTCGTGATGGATAAAACGGTTATTACTAACTTTTTATTAAGTGTTAAAGGTGGTAGTAAACCACAGGTTTATGTTGATGCTGTTTTAGCACAAATGAGCCCGGTTGTTGATATTGATCTGCCTGCTTATTCGGCGCAAAAACTGCTCTTACAAAATGCCTTAATGGTTGAATATACCAAAGAGTTGACTAATCGCTTGGTCATTGGTGAAACAGCAGCGAAAGTGAAAGCTGCTGCAATGGTTTCTAAGGTTTTAAAAGGCAAGTTAACCAGTAGTTACTTGAACCTAGTGTTAACCAAGGCTAAAGCGACTTTAGCTGATGATCATTTCTTAAAGAATACACCTCAGTTACCTGAGACAGGTGTTGATACTGGATTAGCCTATTTCAGCATGGGTAAAACTACGTTATTTTCAGATTTAGGTGCGCGTTACTTAGTAATTAAATCAAGCTTTGATTTGTATGCTGGGTATAAGGCTTCGCTAGATTCATCGGTTCAGGCCGCTTATTCAACGGAACAAGCTACTTGGTTAGGGACTGGTTTGGCGACAGCAACAGCAAAAAATGTTAAGAATAAAGTGGTTGCCAGCTCTGTCTCGACTGCACCATTATTAGCAGACCTTTCTGGAGCTCCAGGACTTGATTGGACTGGTACAACGCCTGGTTCGGAGCAAACTCTCGCGTATATTTTGAGCCAATTGCCTAATACAACTAAGGCATTATTGGGACAACAGTTTTATTTGAATGTCGATCATTGGGATGGTTTTCCACAAGGTAAAGAGTTGTTAGTTAAAAGTATGTTTGAAGCGAATGGGGCGATTACTTTATCGGGAGATATTCATTCGAGTTTTGTCACTGAACATAACCTAACAGATGGAACAACTCAAGCTGTCGATTTTACTACTTCTTCAGTCAGTTCTGGTACGTTTGGTTCATTTTTAAGTGAAGGTCTTGATACTTTGTTATCGCAATTAGGGCCAGTCCCTGATGGTATCGATGTTATCAAAACTATATTTGATGATATCGCATTGGCATCAAGTACTCGAGATAATGTGAAGAGTAAGCTTTCATTTGCAAAAATGGGTGAGCACGGCGTAAGTATTGCGACAGCCACAAAAGATGGGTTTAATGTGGTTTATCATAATGTTAAAGCAGATTTAGACACGACTGGAAAATCATATTATAACGACCGCCAAGGCTATTTAAGTCAAGTGAATAAGCATGAGTTTAACTGGGAAGGTAAGGGGAATAACGTAGCTAAAGTTAGTTAAATTCAATCTTCAGTTATTAATTTTTAAAGTCCGCATTTGTGCGGACTTTTTTTTGAGCTATTTATTACGCTGATAAAGCGTAATATTAAAATCCAGAGTCAGCGCCAGGGTGTCTGCATAAATAGCCGCTTTTTGTTCATCATTCATTTTCCACGCGAGTGGAGTCATCTCGAGTAAATTTTCAATGTCTTTTGCATTTTCTAATTGAACGTGATCTGTAAGGCGTTGTTGCTCTACTAATTTAAAACCGTCGATATCATCAATGGTCATGTTGTGTTTATCTGGGGTTTGATAGATCTTTTGTTTTAATTCAAACAAATGCTCGGCAGCTGGTGTTACTGTTAACAAGAAGCCGTCAGCTTTGACAATACGTTTGAGCTCACCTGCTTGTGATGGTGCATAAATACGAGTAACCAAGTCTTGGCTAGCGTCTGTAAATGGCGTGCTGTAAGCACTCGCAACTGAAAAGTGAATGGTTTTATAACGTTTCGCGGCGTAACGAATCGCTGATTTAGAAATATCTAATCCATACATAGTTGGGTTTGTTGTTTGTAATGCTTGTTGTAAGCGTTGACTGTAATAACCTTCACCACAACCTAAATCCAATACATTGATGTCAGTTAATTTAGACGTGGCCTGTTGGGCAACTTCATTAACCTTATCTGAAAGGCACTGATAAAAACCTTGGTCTAAAAACTCACGACGCGCTAGCATCATGACTTGGTTATCACCGGGGTTCTTTGATTTTTTATTCTGCACTGGTAATAGATTTACATAACCTTCTTTGGCCATATCAAACTGGTGACGTTGTTCGCACACTAGGCTTTTTTGTTGTAGAGATAGGGCGTTTGAGCAAATAGGGCAGCGGTAATTCATCATATTCTCGTGTTTTAAGTGAAAGGGTAAGGCAGAAAAATAGAAGCTGATAGTAGCATAAAGTGGCTATCTGTTAATTATTATCAGCAAAAGAAAAGGAAGCCGATTGGCTTCCTTTGTATTATGACAGTGAGGTGAGGCTCACTGTAAGATGCAAAGTATAGATATCTGGAGAATCATACTTGTAAAATCAACCATTACTCTGTGAAGAATTAAATGGCGTCTTTTACATTTTTCATCATGTAAGTCATTTTTGTACCTTGCATGCGGGATCAATTCGATGTCTTTCTAACGGGATATAGGATGTAACAAAAACGACAGTGTAATTTTTGGTATAAATAACAATTATTTATTTTTTATAAAGTTTATTTAAGTAATCTTTCAATTCTTTGACAGAGGTCTTAATTAATCTGTTCAGCGTTATTAGCTGTACATCTGATAAGGCGTTATTACGACAGAATAATTCCAATTGTTGGCAAGAATCATATAAAGCAGTTAAGCCTAAGCCTACCGCTGCACCTTTTAATTTATGCAGTAACTTTTGTTGTTGTTTCGCTGTCAGTCTTGAAAAGTCGCTATAGTCTGACTCACTTTGCTGACAGAATAAATTACCTAATTCGATAATTTTAGCGCGACCTAAAAACTGCATGTCTTGCTCAAGAGTGGCACTGTCAAATAATGGCGTTGTAGATTGGTCTGTTGCGTGTTCATCAGTCGCTGGAGAATTGCTTAGCACTGCGTTTGCAATTTTGTCCTTTTTAATCGGCGATGAGACAGGTAAATCTACCAGTTGCATGACTTTAGCTATGGTGCTTTTTAAACGCTTCATTTGCACGGGCTTAGCAATAAAACCATCAAAACCAGAATCAATAAACTTGTTAATATCCTCTTTAAATACATGGGCAGAAACGGCTATCGTTTTTAACTCATGCTGTTTATCATCGGCAAGCTGGCGCAACTGCGTAGCTAATTCAACCCCATCAATATCCGGTAAATTAATATCTAACAGTGCTAAGTCAACGTTGTGCTGTTGGTATTGTTGCATCGCAGAGGCGCCATCATTGGCCATATATACGTTATGGCCTAACTTGGTGACGAGAGCGCAAATAACATCGCGGTTGATTTGATTATCTTCAACGATCAATACGTTGGCCTGACTACCTGTTTCGGGTGCTTTTATTATGGCCTGAATTTGTTGGTTGATAAGGTCATCGGCGGCAACTTCTAATGGTATTTTAAAGAAGAAACAGCTGCCTTGTCCTTCGGTACTAGTCAGTGAAAGAGTGCCTTTAAGCGCAGATACTAAGCGTTGGCAGATTGCTAAACCTAGACCGGTGCCTGCTGTGCTACTGAAATTTGCCACTTGGGTAAAAGCTTCAAATATAGCCTTTTGCTTGTCTACTGCAATACCGCAACCGGTATCAGTAACACTGAAACTCAGTTGTTCGCCGTAGTTTGCAATCGTCAAGGCGATATTACCTGAATGAGTGAACTTAATAGCGTTATTCACAAGATTAATGATGATTTGACGGAGTTTAACTAAATCTGAAACGATCCACTTTTCTAATGTCGGATCAAGTGAAAAGTTTAAAGTTAACCCTTTACTTTCAGCTCTGGCTGCCATTAATTCAACCACATCATTACCCAGTTTTTGTAAGTTGATGACGCGTTTCGACACTTCGATATGACCCGCTTCAATTTTAGAGTAATCAAGAATGTCATTAAGAATATCAAGCAAGTTTTCACTCGAGGTCAAGATCGTTTGGCTGTAGGTTTTCTGCTGCGGCGAAAGTGGCGTGTCGTTTAACAGCTCTAGTGTGCCGATCATGCCATTCATTGGCGTCCTAATTTCATGACTCATGTTAGCAAGAAAGACTGATTTGGCGTTGTTCGCATCTTCTGCTTGTTTCTTAGCTAAAGCATGTCCTAAAGATTCATTATTGAGTTGCGTATTCATTTGGGTTAATTGCTGAGTTCGTTGTTTTACTAGCTGTTCCAAATTGTCTTTATGTAGGCGTAATTCTTGGGTTATTTCTATTTGTTGTTGTTCGAGCTTTTGTTTCTTTATGGCGTTATCTCTGAATATATCTAATGCTTGAGCCATTTGCTTGAGTTCTTCGTCACTCGATGGCTCGACATTAATCTCAAGATTACCATCAGCAAGTTTTTTAATGGCTTGAGTATGTTTAGATAACTTAAATACGATACCTTGGTATACCACTTTCCACATGACGCCGATGATGACTATTAATGACATTAGCGTGGCGAGCATGAAGACGTTTTGCGCCCAAGAAACCAGTTTTGTGTGTTGCTGGCTTGTTTGCTGTGCTTGTAAAGTTTGTTTTTCTACCAGTATTTGGATACCTTGATTGAGCTGACTTAATTGCTTGGATATGTGCAGATGTAAATTATTTTGTTTTTGTTCAAGAGCTAAAAACTGTGACTGTTGGGAGAGTAGGTTGGTGAACATGTCGAGACTTGGTATTGTTGATTGTGCATTCTTGAGGCGATAAGGATCTTTGATAGCATGTATTAGTTGCACTACAATGCGTAAAAGCTGGTCTTTTTGGTTGGTTAATTTAATTAATTGTGCTGGCTGTGAAGCATTTAAAATGGCGCTGGCGAGCTGACTAAGCTCTAAGCTATACCGTTCTAAGGCTGACATTTTTTCTAACTGATTAAGATCGTCATCAATGATGAGATCGATATTGTCATAAATGGTATTTTTAGCTTCATTTTTTTCGATTAAGTCATAGAGACCACTGAGTCGAACTAAGGTAAAAGTACTGGCGTTGGCAACTTGTGATTGAGATAACTGAAATATCTTATTGACGGCATCTACGATCTGTTGAAACGTAGCCTGACGTTGAATTTTTCGACTAATTTGTAATTTGGCATTATCGTTAAGTTGGCTAATATTGTGGATAATCTCTTTTTTTTGTAATACCAGTTGGGCAATATTATGGGTGTTTTCTGGAGAATAGAATACTTGAAATTTTATGCTGATGGCACGACTTAGTTGCAGCAGTTCTGCATTGATTTTTTGGCGCTCGCTGTCTGTAATTACATTTTTTAACAGGGTAGTGCGATGGGTTATTTGTAGGCTGATATTCGCCAGTTCTTGCGCACTGGATAATGCCGGTAAAGTTTGCTGGGTAATTTGTTCGCCAGTGCTGGCTATGATGCTGAGACTGAACCAAGAAATAGCACTGGTGAAAACCAATAATCCAGCCACAAAACTAAATGCGAATAGCAACTTGTTTCCTATACTTTGACGAAATCGCACTGTAAGCTCCTACTGTTTATTAACATTATTACTAGCCCTATGAGATGGACGTTGATTGTGAAACATGTGTTATTGCTGAGTATTTTACTGGTTAGTTTATTTATTGTCGCAAGTAAAAGTGCTGTAGCAAGTGAAAAAATGAGCGTAAATGAATTCGATCGCGAAAGCGAAAAAATTGTAACAAGTGCCCCTTACTCCAAAAAAAGGCTACGGCTTTGTGCTGTGTATCCACATCTGAAAGACTCATATTGGCTTAGTATCAATTTTGGCATGACTGAGCGTGCAAAACAAAGGGGTATATCATTAAAAGTGTTGGAAGCGGGTGGTTATCAAAACAGTCAAGAGCAATGGCAACAAATAGAACAATGTTTGGAGTGGCAAGCTGATGCAATATTAGTTGGCGCAGTTTATTATGATCAACTCAGTAGCAAACTTGAGAACTTGAACCTCACAGTGCCGTTATTTGGTTTAGTTAATGAAGTGTCTACGTCCCATTTAACTGGCATTACCGGGGTCTCTTGGTATCAAATGGGTCATAAACTAGGTCAATACCTCAAAAAAAAGCACCCCCAAACCTCAACAGACATTAGTAGAAAATTAAAACTGGCATGGTTTCCTGGACCAGAAGCGGGTGGTGGCAGCCAGCAAGCTACACTAGGTCTACAGGATGCATTACGAGGTAGTGATGTCGAGATTGTAACAATTAAATACGGTTTTAATACTAAGATGAGTCAGTTTTTACTGCTTAATGAGACGCTCGATGAGTTCCAAGATTTAGATTACCTTGCTGGAAATGCGGTGATGGCTGAAATGGCGGTTGGGGAGTTAGCTAAGCAAAGGCAGGGGGAAAGGCCTCAGATCTTAAGCCATTATTTGAGTCATGGTGTGTACCGAGGTATCCGTAGGGGTAAGATCTTGATGGCAAACTCAGATCAGATGGTATTACAGGGGGCTATGGCGATCGATCAAGCGGTTGATTATTTGCGCGGAGGTTATATTATCGAGCAGCAAGGTCCAAAAATAATAATTCTGACGCAAGCCACACTCGATAAATTTCCAACCGCGTTATCGTTGTCACCAAGTGATTTCAAACCAGTGTACCGAGTTAACCCTTAAATAAGTTCTGCGCCAAATAAATAACCTTCACCGTGGATCGTAATAAAATATTCAGGGTTTTTAGGATCCGGTTCTATTTTATTACGCAGTCGTCTTATTAATACATCAATGGTGCGATCGTTCGGTGCCTCAACACGGTGGTCGATTAAATTTAATAGTCGTTCTCGGGATAAAATTTGACCGGGATGTTCAATAAAAGCCACGAGCGTTTCGTATTCTGCTTTGGTGAGTTTTATTGATTGGCCATTTTGACTTAATTTACGTTTGGATACGTCAAAGCTACAGGAGCCAAAATGCAGTGATTTACTTTTACTATTGCTTATCTCTTGTGTTTTTTGAGTATTGAATTGCTCGACTAAAGATATTCGCCAGAGCAGATTTTTAACTCGTACAAGTAATTCGCGTAAATCAAAAGGTTTAGTGACATAGTCATCAGCTCCCATTTCCAATCCGACGATTTTATCGATGGCATCGGTTCGCCCAGTGACCAAAATAATGCCAATGTCTGATTGACTGCGTAGAGTCCGAGTGATCATTAAACCGTCTTCATCGGGCAGGTTAATGTCCAGCATAATTAAATCAATGTGATTATTAGCGAGGACGATATTCATTTCAGCTTGGCTGGTCGCCTGACTGACTTGATAACCTTCATGCTGAAAATACCCCACCAGCTTGGCAAGGGTGATAGCCTCATCTTCAACAACCAAAATGTGCTTGTTTTTCAAATTGAATTCCTTTAATTTTGGTTATCTGAAATGGCGTATTTACAAAGTACACAACAATAACCGATAAGAATATTGCTTGAACTGATTTATATCAACCTTATTGTGCTTTGGAAAGTCGTGAACGGCTTAGTTATGAAGTAAAAATGAACAAACTTCTGTTATGGATGAAGAACAGAAGCTTGAAGGTATCGTATTTTGATTTAACGATTAGAAAATCACTTTGTTTTTATATTGCAGTAAGATGTTCTGGATTTTTTCCATGGTTTCTTTACTTGGTGGCGGCACGCCATCCAGCGGATAATCAAAGCCCATGGTTTTCCATTTATGCAGACCTAGCTGATGGTACGGCAATAGCTCAACTTTTTCGACATTATCCATATCTTGAATAAATTCACCCAACATATGCGCTGATTCTTCATCATCGGTATAACCTGGTACAACGACGTAACGGATCCAGGTCGGTTGGTTTCGCTTGTGTAGATAGCGGGCAAAATCGAGTGTTCGCTTGTTGCTGACGCCGACCAAATCTTGGTGGATTTCGTCTTTCATCTGTTTGAGATCAAGCATGACGAGATCAGAAACATCTAATACTTCATCAATGACTTCACTGTATTTACGGATATAACCGTTGGTGTCTAAGCAGGTATTGATGTCTTGTTCTTTGCATGCGGTGAAAAAATCACGCACGAATTCAGGTTGTAACATGGCTTCGCCACCGGATGCTGTAACACCGCCACCCGTTGCTTGCATAAAGGCTTTGTAGCTAACTAATTCACGCATTAGCTTATCAACTGTGGTTTCCTCGCCAGAATGTAAATCCCATGAATCTCGGTTGTGACAATATTGGCAGCGCATGAGGCAGCCTTGTAAGAAGACGATAAAACGAATACCGGGGCCGTCAACGGTACCACAGGATTCAGTAGAATGAATGCGTCCAACGAGGGGCATAGTCTCTCCAATCGCGAGCATTGTCTGAAGACAACGAAAAATATAAATTAATTATAAATAAAAAGCCTTACATGTGTAAGGCTTTTATCTTATTGAGCTACATAAACAACACTGGGTGTTGGTTTATGCTGCGTATTCAAACGGTCTTAGAAAGACTGTTGGAAAGTACGTGTGATAACGTCTTGTTGTTGTTCAGCCGTTAACGAGTTAAAGCGTACTGCATAACCAGACACACGAATTGTTAATTGTGGGTATTTTTCTGGGTTTGCTACTGCATCAAGCAACATCTCACGGTCCATTACGTTCACGTTTAAGTGCTGACCGCCTTCAATTGCACTGGTGTGCTTGAAGTAACCATCCATTAGCCCTGAAAGGTTAGTACGACGAGAATCGTCATCTTTACCTAGTGCATTAGGGATGATTGAGAACGTGTAAGAGATACCATCTTTCGCGTATTCAAACGGTAGTTTTGCAACTGAAGTAAGAGCAGCGATAGCACCTTTTTCGTCACGTCCGTGCATTGGATTCGCACCCGGAGCGAAAGGAGCGCCTGCACGACGACCGTCTGGTGTAGCACCAGTTTTCTTACCGTATACAACGTTAGAAGTAATTGTTAGTACTGACTGTGTTGGTTTAGCATCACGGTACATTTTGTGACTAGCAACTTTCTTCATGAACGTTTCAACAAGGCTACAAGCGATATCATCAACACGTGCATCGTTGTTACCGAATTTAGGATAATCACCTTCGATCTCAAAGTCGATAGCAATACCGTTTTCGTCACGTACAGGCTTAACTTTAGCGTATTTGATTGCTGCTAGTGAATCAGCTGCAACAGATAGACCTGCGATACCACATGCCATAGTACGTTCTACGTCACGGTCATGTAGTGCCATTAGTGATGCTTCATACGAGTATTTGTCGTGTGAATAGTGAATTGCGTTTAGTGCAGTCACGTAAGTTGTTGCTAACCAATCCATCATCTTGTCTAAACGCGCAGAGATGTCTTCGTAGTCCAAAACTTCGTCTGTAACTTTGTCTGTTACTGGACCGATTTGAACTTTCAGTTTTTCATCTACGCCGCCATTGATTGTGTATAACAATGCTTTACCAAGGTTACTACGTGCGCCGAAGAACTGCATTTGTTTACCAACAATCATTGGTGATACACAACACGCAATTGCGTAATCATCGTTGTCGAAGTCAGTACGCATTAAATCATCATTTTCGTACTGGATTGAAGAAGTATCGATAGATACTTTTGCACAGAAACGTTTGAAGTTTAATGGTAGATTTTCAGCCCACAATACAGTGATGTTTGGCTCTGGTGAAGGACCCATAGTGTATTGTGTGTGTAGGAAACGGAATGATGTTTTCGTTACCAGTGAACGACCATCAGTACCCATACCCGCTACAGTTTCTGTTGCCCAGATTGGGTCACCAGAGAATAGTTCATCGTATTCAGGCGTACGTAGGAAACGCACCATACGTAACTTCATTACTAGGTGATCGATCATTTCTTGCGCGTCAGTTTCAGTGATGATACCAGCTTGCAAGTCACGTTCGATATAAACGTCTAGGAATGTAGAAACACGACCGAAGCTCATTGCAGCGCCGTTTTGTGATTTAACTGCAGCTAGGTAGCCGAAGTAAGTCCACTGTACTGCTTCTTTAGCATTGGTCGCAGGACCTGAAATGTCGAAGCCATAGCTTGCTGCCATTGCTTTGATGTCGCCC
>Ga0209292_1007385_pt1 | contig 10456 bp, 8 predicted proteins | sample GOMGulsemesocosm_2_FD_184634 | JGI IMG/M metagenome (GOLD analysis project Ga0209292, IMG submission 184634) | Methane-oxidizing microbial communities from mesocosms in the Gulf of Mexico - GOM9C Gulf of Mexico (SPAdes) (version 2) | ecosystem: Environmental > Aquatic > Marine > Cold seeps...
TTTGGCGGTTATCAATATTTGAAAGTATTAAGCTATCATTATATTATCAGTTTAAATCTAAGCTCATGTAATGAGGAGAAATCATTACATTAAGATAGACATACAAAACAAATAGCAGCTATAACATTTGCGATAAAAACCACAAAATCATACACTTATAATTATTTAGAAATAGCGGAACTTTGTTACCTTTGTAATCAAGGTGGTTACAGTGAAGATTAATAGTTATCTAGCTTGAATTGAAAAGGATAGAAATTGATTTAATTTCTATCCTTTATTTGTTAATAGTTTTAGTTGATGAGATAAATAATGTTAATGGGTTTTAAATTGTGACACTAAGTTTGATAATCTTATTTTTTGCTTATCTAATTCAGAAAGTATTACTTTAGAGTCTTGTGAAAGATCAGCTACTTGTGTTGACATGTCAGCGATTGATGTCACATTAACATTCAACTCACCTATGACAGTTGATTGTTGATTCGTGGCCGTTGCAACAGATGTATTCATATTGGTAATTTCATTTATTTCAGACACCACCGAACTTAACTCATTACTAGCAATATTGGTTTTTTCTAATCCATCTTTTACTAAATCACTATTTTTAGACATGGCAATGACCGTTTCTTTTGCTTGTTGTTGCAGCTTTTCAATGACTTCATTAATTTCAGCAGTCGAGTTTTTAGTACGACCCGCAAGAGAGCGTACTTCATCAGCAACAACAGCAAATCCTCGCCCCTGCTCTCCAGCTCTTGCAGCTTCAATCGCGGCATTCAATGCTAATAAATTTGTCTGTTCAGAAATACTGCTAATGGTATCAACCACTGAGCTGATAGTCTGTGTTTGCTCTGCTAGCGCCTTTATTTTCTCTTGTGTAGACTGATTACTAATATCAAGTTGCTGCATAACATTATTGGTATCTATTACTTGCTGATTAGTATTTTCTATTTGTAGCTGTGTTTGCTCGGTTTTAGTTGATGTGGTGCTGGCAAGCGTGCTCACTTCTTGAATGCTTTGATGCATTTGCGTTGTTGCTGCAGCAACTGAATCTGATTCATGCTGCTGTGTTTTTGCACATTCATCAACAGAATCTGCCATGGTATTTAAGTTAACAAATGAGCTGGCCATAATCTGTTCGGTTTGTTTAATATCAACCATAATATTTCGTACTTTTTCTATAATCGCATTAAAGCCACCGGCTAGTAAACCTAATTCATCTTGTCGGCTATCATCAAGCTTTTGCGTCAAATCGCCACCGTGTTTCGCCATTTCAAGTAACCTATCGCCAATATCAATAATGGGTTTAGTGATTCTATTTGCTAACATCACCATTAATAATATGAATACAACAGCTAATACAATATTCATTATCGCTGTTTTTGTTAAAGCAGCACGTACCAGTGACATCGGCTCTGATACTGGCAACATAGCGATTATTTTCCAATTTAGTTCGCTGATCCCAACACTTGCAACATAATAATCGATGCCATCTTTTTCTACTTTATCAAATATATAGCTATCGCTGTTTTGCAATAGTTTATCTGCGACTTGAGAAAATCCATCAAAATGTTTTAATTGCTTAGTTTTTAAAGATGACAATTGCGGGTGAATAATAACTTTACCTTGTTTATCAGTTACAAAGACATAACCTGATTTACCCACTTTGTTAGACAAAATATCAGCACTAATTTGATCTACGCTGTAACCAAGCCCTGCTACAGCGAGTTTTTGTCCTTGAGCTTGCACTTTATAATTCACAAACGCCGTTAGTTTAGAAGTACTTTCTTCATAATCAAATACAATTTCAAAAGCTTTATCACTTTTTAAAAAGTCATAAAACCAAGCATCATTTTGTTCACTAATTTGTTTTAAAATACCATCATTATTTAAATAGTTTTTTGATACATCTGATACCCAAAAAACCACAAAAGCATCATTTTCACTTTTCATATAGGACAAATAATCAATTACTTTTTGTTGCTGCTCCTGTGGCTCTCCTGCAAGAGCCCAATCGATTAAAAACTTATTTTGAGTAATTGATTTTGATAGAACTAAAGGCGTGCTAAGTTGATGCATAATCTTTGCTTTAACTTTAGCCAATTGATTAGGCAGCAAATCCGACTCTATGCTATTTTCCGATACTTTAGTAAAAGTGGTGCTACCTAAAATGATACTTGTGAATGTTAATGTCAGTAAGGATATTGCAATGATTGCAATAAGAGAGTGACGAATTGTTATTTTTTTTAGCCATGTTTCCATAGAATCTATTCAACCTATTTCGCCAAACTGCTTCAAATAAAACAATATAGTGAAGTAATTTAGCTACATAAAAACAAAAAGTTAAGTTGATTATAGGTCAATAAAAACAATAAAAAAACCTAACACTTAAATTTACTTGACAGAACTGACAGCTTAGTCGCCAAACCCGTTTGTTCTCGTCCTGCTGCAGCAATTTGAGAACCACTTGTTGCATTTTGTGTCGATAAATCACTTATGGTATTTATATTTGCGGCCATTTCACTGGCAACTGCAACTTGCTCTTCAGTGGCTGTCGCAATTTGTGTGCTCATATCTGTTATTGAGGTTGCAGCATCTTTAATATCATTAAGCTTGTTTGCCATTTTTGTTGTTTGCTCAACTGCTAACGCGACTTCATTTGAACATTTTGAAATTGAGTGTGAAACACTGCCAGCATCTTGCTGAAATTGCCCAACGATATTTTCAATCTCAGAAGTTGATTCTTGCGTGCGCTGAGCTAATGTACGTACTTCATCAGCCACAACAGCAAAGCCTCGGCCTTGTTCACCCGCTCGGGCGGCTTCAATTGCAGCATTTAGTGCTAACAGGTTTGTTTGTTCTGCGACACTTTTAATCACTTCTACTACTGAGTTTATATTGCTACTACTCTTTTGTAATTGTGAAATGAGCGTATTTGCTTGTGTCATTTCATTAGACAGTTTTTCCATTTCATGACGTGTATGGGTAATATCAACTACACTTTCATCAACAGATTTATCGACATCAACAATCAGACTCGCCGTTTGCGAAGTATTACTGGCGACCTCTTGTACTGATGCTGACATTTCTTCTATTGCTGTCGCAACTAATTGTGTTTCATCTTGCTGTCTTTCTAAGTTATGCATATTTTGTTCTGTTGTTGTCGATGTTTCTTCTGAACTCGCTGCTAATAAGGTGCTACTTTCTTCTATATCTTTAACTGCACTTTTAAATGTGTCTAACATGGTATTAATGTTACTAGCGGCTATGCCTAGCTCATCAGAGCTTGATATTGCGATTTGCAATGTTAAATCATTATTTCTCTCAACTTTTGTTATGGTATTTGAAATAGACATAACTTGAACTGTAATAATTCTGCCAATTAATACAGCTAAAATAATAATAAAAAGTAATAAAATAGCGATAGCACAAGATGTAACTAGTAATGATGTAAAAGCTGATTTAGACAATTCATTGGTAATATCTATTAAATTATTAGCGATTGCATCTTCAATGAATTTAAGTTGGTTGATTCGGCCTGTCGCTTGTTTAAACCACTGCTGGCTATCAACAGAAAAGTTTCCACTACTTACTTTATTTAAGACTAAAGCCCTTTTTTCATCTACGAATCTGACTGATTCATGATTTAATGCATTTTGATAAACTGCCAATATTTCGTTATTAACTATTTTTTCGAAAGTTGAAAAGTATGATTCTTGTTTTGCTTTTAAAGTTAAAAACTTTGTCAGACTCTGATTATTGAATTTATCTTGCGTAAATACATTGCTCATTATTGCACGCTCAATGCCAGCCCTTTCCTTTGCTTCGAGAAAATTAAAATACGCATTTAGCTGGTTTCCGACATAACCATTTGTGGCGTTTTTGGCGATTGAAGCTGTAATGCCAATTAATTTTTTGTGGATTTGGGTATAGTATTTTATGGCTTCAGCTGGTTGTATTGAAAAACGGTCAACTTGCGAGCGAATATTTGACAATTGTGATAATTCACTTTCGATGAGTTTCAGACTATTTTCTATATCAGCTTCATTAATATCCGCACTATGGATTTGTAAATATTTATCTCGTTTATTTTTAACCTGATCAGTTAACTGTCTTTGATTTTGTAAAACATCTGAAAAGCGTTTGCCTTTTGAACCTAAAAAACCAGCGGTAGCGCCTCGTTCTTTTTGCATTTCATGAACTAGAGCACTATTAAATGTACTTAATATTGTAAGATTATTTATTCTTTGTGCATTTATATTGATTTGATAATCAGAAGAAATTCTTAATATTCCAAGAATTAATAAACCAAGAATAGCAGGAACAATTAAGATAAGTATTTTGGCTTTAAAATGTAAACTTTTAAGATATTGCATTCATCTTCCTTTAATAATACACAATTCACTTTGTATGGCATTATTAAGTTGTAGGACAAAAAACAAAATTATAAAGTTAGTTTACATTTTAACAGCCTGTTTTTTATATTATTAAATTCATTATTGATCTAAATCAAACATACGAGCTACAAGGCTGATAAGGAGGTTAAGATTTCATCAGGTATTGGCTGTAAGCGTTTGTCTTTATCTAAACACACCATTTCAATATCACCTATCACAGCTGGTTTTTTAGCGCCTGGTCGCCATACTTCTTGGCGCCACAATGTTTTATATTTACCTTCAAACTTAAAGCTGGTTCTAATATCACAGACTTCAGCAAATTCAACGCCATCTTGAAAAGTCATATTTGCTTTATAGACTGCAAATCCTAAGCCCTTTTCATTCCAAAGTTGGGCTAATTTATCACTATCAATCACATGCTCTCTTGCACGTTCAAAGTACTTTAAAAAATTAGGGTGGTAAACCACACCTGAGTGATCTGTATCTTCATAATAAATTTGAACCGGATGGTGAAAAACTTCGCTCATTTTAGTAATAACTCTTGTATTTTTATGATATTAATATAAGTAAATTATGATTTTTCTAATGATTTTTTAAGGCGCTTCATACCTTCGTCAATTGATACTAAAGGGCTGTAACCTAAATCATTTTTTATCGCGTCAATATTAAAGTAATGACTTGTTGATAATTGCCTAGCAACAAAACGCGTCATAATCGGCTCATTTTGTTTACCAAGTAATAAGTATATTTTCTCTAATACTGTACCAACACAATACGCTATTGAAGACGGCACACGTTTTGATACTTTTGGTAAATTAACGCAAGCTAATATTTTGTTTAGCATACTTGCCATTGTGATAGGCTGATCGTTACTAACAAAATAAGCTTTTCCTAGACATTTAGGAGTGTTAGAAAGTAAACCATTAGCCGCTAAAATATGAGCATAAGCTGCATTATCAACATATATGGTATCTACGAGCTTATCCTGCTTGCCAACCAGTTTTAATCGCCCTGCTTTTGCCCTTTCAACGACCCTAGGCACTAAATGAGGATCATTAGGTCCCCAAATCAAATGTGGTCTAATGGCGATTGTTTTTAGTTGTGGATTATTAACTTCAAGAACCATTTGTTCGGCAATCGCTTTTGATTCGCCGTAATAGTTTAAAAACTTTTCAGCATAAGGAAAACTTTCGTCTATGCCAGACTCATCAACACCCGCAAAAGTCACACTGGGCGTACTGGTATATATTAGGTTTTGAATATTTAATGTTTTACATGCTTCAATGATATTTTTAACCCCCTCAACATTCGGGTTAAAGTAATCCTGTTTGCTGCCCCATACGCCCGCTTTAGACGCAACATGAAACACTAAATCACAGCCTTTCATCGCATGTAATAATTGATCTTTAGATGAAATGTCACCTTTGATCATAGTAACGCCTAAACGCTGTAAATTTGGATAGTCAGAACGTGCAAAACCAGTCACTTTTATGCCTACGGAGCATAAGAATCGACATATAGTTTCACCTAAAAAACCACCAGCGCCAGTCACAAATACATGTGAAGCCTTACCTTTTAATTCAATAAGTGCCGTTATTAGTTTGTCATCTAGTGGGTAATTATAATCACTGTTCATTATCAGTTTCTTTTTGATTTTTGATTTTAGCCGTTAAGCCTTTGTTTTATTTTGTGCCCAAACAGCAAGTTTTTCACGAAATATTTTAGCGTTATGGCGAATATCTACAGGAAAGTCAGGGTGAATTAAAAAGTCGGTTATATTTTGGGTTTGCTCAAATTTGATAGCGATTTGTTGTAGCTCATCAAATAATAAATTTTCAGAAATTTGAGCATCCTTGTGTAATTCGACACATAATACAGGCTTTGAAACATTTCGCTTAATAACACCGACTAATGCTGTGCGCTTAACTGCTTTGTGTGTATTAAATATTCTTTCACACGGTATTGAAAATAATACTTCTTTTGGTGTTTCAACTCGATGAGCCTTACGCCCACACATCCAAAGCAGACCTTTATCATCTAAATAGCCTAAATCACCCATTCTGTGACGTATGTGCTCACCGTCCTTTATTTTTGCCGACTGTGTTGCACTATCACGTTCATAGTATGCAGCACTCACCATAGGGCCTTTTACAACAATTTCACCTATCTGATTTGGTTGATTTAATAAATCAGTATTAACGACTGTGTGCCAGTCTTGAATATTGTCTTCTGTAATTTTAATAATTTCTACTTCAACACCTTCGATAGGTTTACCAACACAAATACCGCCGCCATTGTCGGTAATATCTGTTGTTTCTAGTAAAGCTGCACTGCCTATTTTAGTTAATGGTAGTGATTCTGTAGCACCATATGAATTAAGTACTTCGACATTGCTATTAAGCATTTTACTAAAAGTTTTAATTGACGCTATAGTCGCGGGCGCGCCAGCTGAAATAACCCGTTTTAGACTGGTTAATTTATGAGATGACTTATCACCTGCTTGTCCTAGGACTTCAATAAGTGCTGGATTCGCAAACAAGTTACTACATTGATACTTTTCTATCGCTGCAAATATATATTTAGGATTTGCCGTAATCGGTTTGCTTGCATCCATATCAGGCACAATTGAAGCCATGCCTAATGCGGGCCCAAATAACGAAAATAATGGGAATGTCGCTAAATCACGCTCACCTGGTTTTATTTTATAATCATTTTTTAGCGCAGTGATCTGAGCTTCAAACATTTTATGACTATAAACCACACCCTTTGGCACACCAGTACTGCCGCTAGTAAATAAAATAGCTGACATATCCTCATCTGCCAAAGTCACCATTGGATACATGTCATTAGATGGATATTTTTTAAGTAATCGGCTTAATGTCATTTGACCTGTAAGCCCAGAGATCAGTTCATTACCACCTACAGTTAAAACATGCTTTACAGTATTTTTACCCCAAGAGAATAATTTTCGGGCTATATGTGCTTTTGGGATACCAATAAATGCATCAGGTTTTGATTCAATAAAACACTGTTTAAGATTTTTTACGCCCATGCCTGGATCTACCAGTATTGGAATAATTCCTGCTTTAAATAATGCAAATGTTAAAGCAAAAAAATCTATGCTTGGTGTCACCATTAACACTGCTTTCATGCCTTTTGTAATGCCATAAGCATTTAAAGCATGTGCTATCGCATCACTTTTTTCATCTAAAGTTTTAAAATCGATTTCAGCATAGTTAAGTTGACCAAAATGACTTTTTTGCACTGCAACAGCTAAATTTGAAGGAGTTTGAATTGCGGCACTTTTTAAGTGCCGACAGAGGTTTGCTTTGTTTAAATCTGACTCTTTAAACATATTCATTAAATATTATTTTTCGTTGATAAAATTTGTTACTAACGGCACAACTTCGCTACTGGCATCTTCTAAAATATAATGACCACAGTCTGTAAACTCATGTACTTTTGCTTGTGGGAGTTCTTCTTTCCATTGTGCTAAGAAGTGCTTATCAAAAACAAAGTCTTGTGAGCCCCAACAAATCATGCTTGGTAAATTTTTAAAGTTATCAAGGCTGGCGGTTATTTGAGACACTAAGTCGTAATTTCTATCACCTGGTTTTAATGGAATATCTTGCACAAATCTCAAAGTTGAAATTCGGTTTTTCCAAGAGTTAAAAGGTGCAACATAAGCTGCTCTTATCTCTTTTGCCATAGGTTGACGTTTTACGCCTACATAAGATGCGATAGATGAAAATGCATTCATACCACGAACAAGTGCAGTACCTAACAAAGTATTTCGACAGATCCAAAGTGCCCATGGGAAAGGCTTAGCTTTAGGTAAGTGAAATGCACCCGTATTCAATATTACTAATTTTTTAATTCTTTTAGGATAACGAGCAGCATAACCCATGCCTATCATGCCACCCCAGTCATGTACAACTAAAGTAATATTGTCATTCACATCTAAGTGCTCAAGTAGCGCTTCTAAATCATCAATTCGTTGCTTAAGCGTATAATCATAATCCTTATCATCAGGCTTATCTGATAAACCACAGCCAATATGATCGGGTACGATACATTGATGACTAGCGCTTAATGAAGATACTAAATTACGATAATAAAAAGACCAGCTCGGATTACCATGAACCATAACAACCGGTTCGCCCTGACCTTCATTTACATAATGGTACTTTTGACCATTACGATTTAAATAATTTGTTTTAAAAGGAGACAGTGATTCCATTACCATTTCAGACCCAACATCATACAATTTAAACCACTACCTATGCCTAAAAAGCTCACGTTATCGCCTTTTTTCAAAAAACCATCATCGTGTGCCATCGCAGCTGTTACAGGTAAAGAAACGGTGCCCATATTACCTAACAACTTAAAGGTCGGAAATTCTTTTTCTTGCGGAATATTAAGAGCCGTTAATACTTGTTTTTGATTGGCTGCACCCACTTGATGACAAATCACTTTATCAACTTGTTCGATCATCCAGTCACGTTGCTGTAAAAAGTGCGACCAAGTATCTTTAGCTAAAGAAACACCTTCTTTTAATAAAGTCACCGCATCAGTGCGCATAAACTCACGATACAATTGTGGACCCACTTCTTTTAGACCCCATTGACATAAATTATTATGCTCAGGTGCTGATAAGTGACTAGCACCTAATAACTGATGATTACGATCAGTTTTTAAATCAAAAGTACCATCCGTGATAAGCACAGCAACAGCACCCGAACCACCGGTTAAAGTAGCCAATGATTGCGCATAGTTTTGCATTGTCGGTTCTGACAGCATATCTTCGATTGTAACATCTACGATATGACGTGCTGATTCACATGATACAACTAAGCCGGCTTTAATTTGGCCCAGTTCAATGCGATTGGCAATATCTAGAATACCGGACAATACACCTAAACATGCATTGCTAATATCATAAATTGCAGTGTCTTTAGAAACACCTAGTTTACCTGCGATGCGACATGCTGTTGCAGGCTCATGCTGATCGCGACAAACGCCGGTATAAACAACAGCACCTAAATCATCAACTGATATGCCAGTTTCAGCGATTGCTTTTTCAGCAGCCGTAATTGCACCATCAGATAATTGATGCCCTTTAGGCCACCAACGACGTTCTTCAATACCTGTTAAAGCAGCAAGTTGCCCCATTGGTATACGGTATTTTTGATATAAAGGAGCTAAACGAGATTCAAGTACTGAACTTGATACCACATGTGGTGCTAGCTCATAAGCTAAACTATTGATAAAGACGCGGGTATATTTCATGAAACGGTATTTTTTTCTCTTATTCTTTATAAAAGCATGCAGATAATCTGCTGACATTATTTTTTTATAATTATAGGGCGCCATTTGACCAAGAAAAGCGCCATGATTCAACTAAAAGCTGCTTAAATCACAAATATAGGTTAAATACCTGCTTAAAAAGCTTATTAGGCACTTTATAAAATTGCTGAATTGATACCATTTTCTAACGCGCACCTTTTGATTTCAAATACTTAATCATTTTTGTTTGTTTATGTGTTGTGGCTAACCTTAATGGTGTTGAATCTTTGTTTGTTAATACATTCACCTTAGCACCATTTTTAATTAATTCCTTTGCGACATCTACATGCCCTTTAAATGCAGCCCAATGCAACGGCGTAGCACCTTGTTTATTTTTACTATTTACGTCAACACCCTGTTTTAGCAGTGTTTTAACTTGTTTTAAATCACCTGTTTTAGCAGCATCATGCAGTGGTGGCTCATCCCAAGGTTTTGGACCACAGCCACTTAAAATAAGTAGCAATAAAAGTACAACAACATTTAATATTAATTTTATGTGATTTTTATATATGTACACTGACTACTCCTTTAGTTTTATATTCTTTATAGCGTAGTCAGTAGTCGGGTTTATACCAGTCTTTGATATAAACCTGAGATGCGAGATACGGTTTTTTTCATTGCATCAAGTAACATTGGCCGTTGAACTATCATATCCAATTTATTTTTTGCACGTATGATATCCGTATACACTAAAGTTGTTGGGTTTATAGCAACCTTTG
>Ga0209292_1007391_pt1 | contig 10446 bp, 7 predicted proteins | sample GOMGulsemesocosm_2_FD_184634 | JGI IMG/M metagenome (GOLD analysis project Ga0209292, IMG submission 184634) | Methane-oxidizing microbial communities from mesocosms in the Gulf of Mexico - GOM9C Gulf of Mexico (SPAdes) (version 2) | ecosystem: Environmental > Aquatic > Marine > Cold seeps...
TTTTTCATTATTAAATATTAAAAACACTTTTAGTTCGGGGTGTTCTGTTAAGAATGTCTTTGTTTTCTCTAATCCCATAGCCATAAATGCGGTGGCATAAGCATCGGTATCTGCACAGTTAATTGCTCCAAAAACAGAAGCACTTAGTAGATTACTGGCTGTCGCAAAACCGGTTTTAGGGTTGATGGTGTGTACAAAGCGATGACCATTTTCGTCCAATTTAAATTTTCTGTAGTTTCCAGAAGAGGCAATAGATTCATTCTTAAGCTGAATGGTTACGGCGATAGATCTAGAGCCATCAAAATTTGGGTTTTCAATAGCAATGGTCCATGGTTTTTCTTTTCCATTATGACCTCTAGCTCTTATTTCTCCTCCAATTTCCACCATATAGTTTTCAATGTTTTTAGTTTCAAAATAGTTGCTAATTACATCTACTAAATATCCTTTTCCTACAGCGTTAAAATCAAATGTTATGGAAGGATGTTTTTTGATGATATGACCATCTATTAAGGTTACTTTTTTAAAACCTACAAATTTAAGCAGTTCCTTTATAGTAGTACTATCTGGAATTGTGCTTGTTTTCTTAGGGCCAAATCCCCAAGTGTTCACTAATATACCAACGGTAGGATCAAAAAAACCATCCGTTTCTTTTGAAATGCGTTTTGAAGTTAAAAAAACATCTTCAAAATAATGGTCTATTGTGAGTGTAGAATCACCAGCATTAATTTTTGAAATATCGGAAGTTGGGATGTATTGTGAAGTAGATCTATTCACTGCTTTTATCAAACTATCGATGGCTTTTTCCGCAGCAATATTTTTATTGCTTAAAAATTTAATAGAGTAGGTAGTGCCAATGGCATTTCCTTGTAAGGTGTATGTGCGTAAAGCTTTAGATTTGGAATGGTCAGCACATGAAAAAAGGCTAACGAAAACGATAAAAATCAGTAAATTTCTCATAAAATGTTGAAAGATTGTAAGTGAATGCAAAGATAATGTAAAAAAGGTAAAAAAAACATTTTAAAAACCTGCGTTTTACTACTGTTGTGGTACGCTTTTTGTATATTTGTGACATTCGTTAAAAAACGAATTTTTTAAAACCTGTAAAATTATTATAATGAAAAAATTCCTCGTAGTGGCTATTATGTCATCTGTAGTTCTAAGTTCTTGTGTATCAAAAAAACAATACACTGAATTAGAAGGTAAGTTTGGAAAAAGCAAACAAGAATTGGTAGATATTAAAGCCGATTTGATGAAATGTGAAATTGAAAAAGACAAAAACAATACGCTTGTTTCTACTTTAGAAGGACAAGTTATTGATTTGAAAAAAGATAAAGAAAAAACATTAGAATTTGTTGGAGATTTGACTGTTTTATCTAAGTCTGCTTCAGAAAATATTACTGAAACTTTAGCTCAATTATCTAAAAAAGATGAGTTCATTCACCATATTCAAAATGCAATGAATGCTAAAGATTCTTTAAACTTAGCTATTGGATTTAAATTGAAAAGCGTGTTGAAAGACGGGTTAAACGATGAGGACATCCAAGTAAATGTTGAAAAAACTGTAGTATATATTTCTATTGCTGATAAATTATTATTCAGAAGTGGATCTGCTGTAATTTCTAACAAAGCGACTGCTGTTTTAGCTAAAGTTGCTGCTGTTGTAAATGCTCAACCAGAAGATATGGAAGTAATGGTAGAAGGATATACTGATAATATCTCTATCAGCACTGCTGGAATTAAAGATAACTGGGATTTAAGTGTAAAAAGAGCAACTTCTGTTGTACGTATTTTACAAAATAAATTTGAGGTAGCTCCTTCTAGATTAGTTGCTGCTGGTCGTGGAGAATACACTCCAATTGATAGCAATGACACTGTTGAAGGTCGTGCTAAAAACAGAAGAACAAGAATCGTTTTAATGCCTAAATTAGATCAATTCTTTGATATTTTAGATACTAAAGTAGGAGAGTAATTTCCAAACAATATAGTTGAAAAAGAGCTGCCATTGGCAGCTCTTTTTTTGTTTCTTAACTTTAGTGGAAGGTAATTATTTGCACTAGAGGTTTGTTGTTATTAAAATATTTAGAGCACAATAGGAGTTTTTAAACATAGCTGCATACTTTAGATATTGGCTGTAAGAGGAGCTTTTTAGTTTTATAGTTGGTATATGAAACCTAGCGCATAAAGTTGTTTTTAAATGTATTTAAAGCTGTTAGATCTGTGATATCAAATACGTTTTTAGGAAACTAATTAAGTGTGTTTATTTCTGATGTGTTATTTTGTCTTGGAAGCTTATTTGGTTTAGGAAATAAAAATTTTATAAAAATATCAGATACGTTTTAGTATATAAAAAGACCGCGAATTAACGCGGTCTTTTTAATTGACAGTTATAAATCTCTAAGTTTTTTTCGTTCTTCGGGGTCTTTTGGAGGGTATTTATATTTTACCGTTTTGTTCTGCATTAATTTTTTATGGATATGGTAATTAACATCCATCCAGCCTTTACCTTCTTGCCAAAGAGGGTTTATTAGTTCAGACTCCCAGTTGTTTAGCGCTTTGTTTAGGTGGTTGAAATTGATGCTGTCTATTTCTGAAATATCCTTTATTTCACCTAAGTCATCTTTTAAATCGTACATGCGACTTCCGAAATCTTGAACTCTAATGATTTTCTTTGTTCCAATTCTCGCAGCTGCTTTATCTAATTTACGCCAAAATAAGGTGTCGTGCGGTTGTCCTTCTTGTTCTTTTTTTAGAAATGGTAGTAAGTTTACTCCATCTAATAGTTGTGTTTTTTTTTGCTGAATGTTTGCGGCGCTAATGGAAGTTTTAAATATATCCAGTGATGAGCTAAGTCCATTAAAGGTTTCGTTCTCTGGAATGTGGTTTGGCCAACTTACCACAAAAGGAACCCGGTGACCTCCTTCAAATTTGTTGCCTTTCCAGCCTTTTAAGGGCCCCATTTTGGAGGTATTTGTAAAGGCCCCTCCATTATCACTTAAGAAATAAATAAGGGTGTTATCTAAGATGTTTAATTCGGTTAATTTATTTCTGAGTTTTCCTATATTCTCGTCCAAGGACCAGGTCATGGCAGCTAATTCTTTTCTTGGATGGTCTTTGTATTTTTCTAAATGCTCTTTTTTTGCATGCATAGGGGTATGTACAGCATTAAATGCAAGGTACATAAAGAAGGGATTGTCTTGGTGCTTTTCTACATATTGAACAGAAAAATCACCGAGCGCATCTGTTAAATATCCTTCAAATCGTACCCGTTTTCCATTGTGCTGTAGCATGTTATTTTTAGAGGGGTTTTCCAGTGGGAAATAAGATCGGCTTCCTCCTAAAAAACCATAGAAATCATCAAAACCTCTGTTGTTAGGAATGTCACTCGTGGTACTTCCTAAATGCCATTTTCCTAAGGCTATTGTGCGGTATCCATTTTGTTTAAATGCATCAGCCATAGTCGTAACATCATCACTTAATCCGATGTCTCCTGGGCCGGTTCCATTGGCTTCAAAACCAAAACGTTGTTGGTATTGTCCAGTGAGTAATCCCGCTCTAGAAGGGGCACAGACCGTTGCACTTACGTGTGCATCTGTAAATATAACACCACTTTTTGCTAATTTGTCGATTTCGGGAGTGTCTAAATCTTCGCTTCCCATAAAGCCAAAATCTATATATCCAGCATCGTCTACAAGAATGATGATAACATTTGGTTTCTTTTCTTTTTGGGAGATTTCAGGACTACAAGCTTGGATGCTTAGTAGCGTGATGAGTAATGCAATGATACGATTGTACATATAATGTTGGTTTTAATGTAAATATAATAAATTAAACGTAAATAGTACACTTAATTAACGTTGTTATTTTATTATAAAAAGTACAAGCGTATTGTCTGTTGCTGTTTTGTGAAAGTGAAGTTTTTTTGCCAATTGGGTATTTTTATCAATAAGACTGTGACTTTTTAATGAAAGGTGTGTCCTAAGAGTAAGTAAGAGAGAGTAATACAAGTTGACTGTTACTATTGGTTATGTTGTTTGATTATTTGAGTTAAATCGGTCAACTTGTATTTTAAATACAGTCGTTCCCATATAAATTTTTGAGCTAATTCTTTATAAAGAAAAAAGGACTGCAATTATTGCAGTCCTTTTTGTATTTAATATATGAGGAGTATCTTATAATAAAGATTCCAAATTCATTTCGCTTGGCTTTTCAAGTCCCATTAATTCTAAAACTGTAGGGGCGATATTTCCTAAAACTCCAGGGTTAATAGATTTAATATCCTTATCAACAAGGATCATAGGTACTGGATTAGTGGTGTGTGCAGTGTTTGGTGAACCATCAGGATTTAACATGGTTTCACAGTTACCGTGATCAGCAATGATAATGGTTGTGTAATCATTTTTTAAAGCACTTGTAACTACTTCTTCCACACATTTGTCTACTGTTTGGCAGGCAGTAATAGCGGCTTCCATAATTCCTGTATGTCCTACCATGTCTCCATTGGCAAAGTTTAAACATACAAAATCTACTTCTTGTTTGTCAAGTTCAGGTAGAATAGCATCTTTAATTTCAAAAGCACTCATTTCTGGTTGTAAATCGTAGGTAGCAACTTTAGGTGAGTTTCTAAGGATACGAGTTTCTCCGTCAAATTCTTTTTCTCTACCTCCAGAGAAGAAAAATGTTACGTGTGGGTATTTTTCAGTTTCAGCAATTCTAATTTGCTTTTTCCCTGCGTTTGCTAATACTTCTCCTAACGTATTTTCTAAATTATCGTTGTTGTAAATTACGTGTAAACCAGTAAAAGTTTCATCGTAATTAGTCATGGTAACAAAGTGTAATGGAATTGTTTTCATTCCAAACTCACTAAAGTCGTGTTGCGTTAAAACATCGGTAAACTCACGTCCACGGTCTGTACGGTAGTTAAAGTAAATAACGACATCATCTTCAGCGATGGTTGCTTTCGCATTTCCATTCGCATCTGTCATAATAACTGGTTGTAAAAACTCGTCAGTTACATTGTTTGCATAACTTTTATTCAAGCTTTCTACAGCATTGGTTGATTTCTCACCTTCTCCGTTTACAATAGCGTCATAAGCTACTTTTACACGATCCCAACGTTTGTCACGATCCATGGCAAAATAACGTCCAGACATAGAAGCTAATTCACCTGTAGTTTTTTCCATGTGTTGCTCTAATTCATTCATGAAATAAGCACCAGATTTAGGGTCACAGTCACGACCATCGGTAAAGGCATGTACAAATACATTGTCTGCATCGTTCTCCTTCATTACATCTAGCATTCCTTTTAGATGGTCAATGTGAGAGTGAATACCACCATTAGAAACAAGTCCTAATAAGTGTATATTTTTATTGTTTTCTTTGGCATATTTTAAAGCATCTAATAATACTTTTTCTTGTCCAAGTGTTTTTTCAGCTACCGCTTTATTTATCTTAACTAAGTTTTGATATACAATACGTCCAGCACCTAAATTCATGTGTCCAACTTCTGAATTCCCCATTTGTCCTTTAGGAAGTCCTACATGCTCACCATCGGTTCCTAGGTTTGCAAATGCGTAGTTGTCAGTTAAACTGTCTATATATGTTGTTTTTGCTTTAAATACTGCTGATACTTCAGGGTCTTGTGTAATTCCCCATCCGTCTAATATCATTAAGATTACCTTCTTAGTCATCATAATATGTTTTTTATTTAGTCAACAAAGATACTAAGAAGCTAAAAATTAAGGGCTTTCCAGTTACTATTATTGGGAAAAAATCTACGATAACGTTATCGTAAACTGATTGTTACAGTGGGATTTGTTAATTGTGATGTTTTTAACAATAAAACAGAAAGAGGGTTAAAACTGTGTTAATGCGTCTGTTTTAATGTAACCAATTGATATCCTGAGCGTCTTTTAAGTGTATTTAAATCAGTAATCTTTAAAAAAACATATTATGAAAAATTTATTCCTTACCGCATTATTTTTAGTTTCTATTGTATCTGTTAATGCCGCAACCCCTCCTTCAACAATCAATAGCAACGACACCAATTTAGAAGTTGTAAAAGAAAGAGTAGAACTAAATGCCTTATGTAGTTTAGTGAGAAAAGGGAACTATGACGCTGTTAAAACCTTATTAGAAAATGGCGCAAATGTAAATGCTAAGTCTGCGGGACTAACTCCGCTAATGTTTGCAGCCCGTTATAATAAAGCAAAAATTGCTTCTTTGTTAATTGCTAATGGAGCAAATTTAAAAATAAAAAGTAAAACAGGCTTTACCGCACTTAAATGGGCAAAATTGTCACATGCTGATGATGCTTATAAAGTGATAAAAAAGGCTATGCATAAAAAATAGTTGAATTGGTTTTTAGGTTTAAATGCCCACAGTTGTAGTACTGTGGGCATTTTCTGTTTAGTGACTTCTGTTCGCTGAGTGAAAATGTTGTTTTTAAAGGATGTGTTTATTGCGCAAAGGTGCTAAGTCCTGTTTCCTGACTCCTAATTCTTGTCTCAATTGCAACTTGTCACTTCTTATTCATACTCCTGTATCGCTTCTTTAATTTTTTCAATTCTATTTTCTGGATCTGGATGAGTACTCATTCGTTCAGGAGTTCTGTTAGGCCCTGCTGCGGATTTTAATATTTTCATTACACCAATTAGTGCCATTGGATTATAGCCGGCATCTATCATAATTTTAACGCCTAAATTGTCACTTTCCAATTCGTCATCCCTCCCATAACTCATATTTATGGCATTGGCTATGGCTGCGGCTCCTTGTGCGGTGCTAGGGTCAAAACCTACTGCTACACCACTTAATAATCCTTGAGTCAATCCTTCTTTTGCCATCCGTTCTGCAGAGTGTCTTCCGATAACATGTCCTATTTCGTGTCCTAAAACTCCTGCTAATTGATCTTCGTTTTCTAGTCGAGCAAATAGGGCATGGGTGATAAATATTTGTCCCCCAGGTAAGGCAAAGGCATTGATGGTTTTTGAATCTCGTAGTAAATGAAAATCGAATTTATAGGGGGATTGTGCCGCGATACTTGAATTGACAAGTTGCTGACCAACCCGATCTACCAAAGCTTGGAACTTTTGGTCAGGATACAATCCACCATGTTGCTGTGCCATGTGTGGCGCACTTTGTAAACCGATGGCAATTTCCTCTTGAGGTTCCATGGAAATGTGTTGGGTTTTTCCCGTAAACTGATTGGCATCGCTGTTGGAATAATAATTAAATAGCGTAAACAGTATAATTCCCGCCCCAAGGAGCAGTTTTAGTTTAAAGTTTCTTTTTCTCATAATTCTTTTTTTTTATCTCAATATACATATTTTTTGAGATTTGAATGGAGGCGGTTTTTAGAAAAAGTGTAAATTGAGGCACTAACTTTTAACAAATCGATGAATACAACTATAGAATTTAACAAATTACTAAGCGTCTTCCCAAGCATTTACATCAATTTATAGTAAAACAACCCTATGATTCTTATACGGCGCAAAATCAGGCGGTATGGCGTTATGTGATGCGAATGAACATAGATTATTTAGGGAAGGTGGCACATGAATCTTATTTACTAGGCTTGGAATCAGCCGGGATTTCTTCGGAGAGTATTCCTATGATGGAGGGAATGAATAGAATTTTAAAGCGAATTGGCTGGGCTGCAGTTTCTGTAGATGGGTTTATTCCTCCAAACGCTTTTATGGAGTTTCAAGGGTATAATGTATTGGTAATTGCATCCGATATTAGAACTTTAGAACATTTAGAATACACGCCTGCTCCTGATATTATTCACGAAGCAGCGGGGCATGCACCTATAATTGCGAATCCTGAATATGCCGAATATTTACGTCGTTTTGGCGAAATCGGAAGCAAGGCAATCTCTTCAGCGAAGGATTATGATATGTATGAAGCAATCCGCAAATTATCTATCTTAAAAGAAGATCCTACCGCATTAGAAGCAACTGTTTCTCAAGCGCAAACAGCGGTAGAATATCTACAGGAAAATATGGGAGAATTGTCAGAGATGGCTCAAATTAGAAACTTACATTGGTGGACGGTAGAATATGGATTAATTGGAACTTTAGAAGCTCCTCAAATATACGGCGCTGGATTATTATCATCTATTGGTGAAAGTGCGAGATGTTTAAAAGAAGAGGTGAAAAAGTTGCCTTATGATATTTCTGCAGCAAAAAAGAATTTTGATATCACCAAACCCCAACCTCAGTTATATGTGACACCAGATTTTGCACATTTGAGCTTTGTGTTGGAAGAATTTGCTAACAATATGGCACTCCGTAAAGGAGGATTATCGGGCTTGAATAAATTAGTGAATTCGGGAAACTTGGGAAGCATTGAGTTGAGTACTGGAATTCAAATATCGGGAGTATTTACACATGTAATTTCTCATGATTCGAAGCCTGTATATATTCAAACTACAGGACCTACGGCATTGGCAAGTAGGGATAAAGAATTGATAGGGCATGGCGTAAAAGGGCATAAAGATGGTTTTGGAAGCCCTGTTGGGAAATTGAAAGGAATAAATTTAGCCATTGAGGATATGTCTCCCCGTGATTTAGACGTGTATGGGATTAAAGAAGGTGAAAATAGTTGCTTAGAATTTGAAGGAGGTGTAAAAGTTAAAGGAGATGTGATTACAGGAAAAAGAGACTTACAAGGAAAAATTCTATTGATTTCTTTTAAGAATTGTAAAGTGACTTATAATGAAACGGTTCTTTTTGATCCTTCCTGGGGTACCTATGATATGGCAGTTGGAAAGTCTGTAATCGCTGCTTTTTCGGGGCCTGCATCGCCAAGTTCTTTTGATGAAGTACAACAAGTATCTGAAATAAAAACACCTAAAATTAACTACTCAGAAAAAGACAAGAACTTGTATAAACTGTATGCAAAAGTAAGAGAAATCCGAGAAGAAAAGTTGTCCGTATCGCCTTTAGAACAAGTGTTTGATGTATTGAAAACTGAATTTTCGTCGGATTGGTTATTGGCATTGGAAATATATGAACTTGTAAGTAAGGAGGAATCTGAGTTTTCTAAAGAAGTGTTGGGATATTTAAAAAATAAACCGCGTGATATGAAGTCTGAAAAGTTAATCTTAAGTGGGTTGCGATTGATTTCTAAATGTTAAATTGTTTTTAATTGTAATACAGGTTGCATGTATAAAAAATAATATTTTTATATTTGTTGCAATAATTTAAATAATAGTATATGAGTTTTTTCGGATTATTTGGTGGTGGGAAAGATAACGACCAAATTGAAGTGTATTTAAAAGAAGGAGCAGTTATTATAGATGTAAGATCTTTAGCTGAATTTAATAGTGGACATGTTGCTGGTTCAAAAAATATTGTATTGGATACAATCCCTAATAAGATTGCGGAGATTAAAGCAATGGATAAAAAAGTTATCGCTTGCTGTAAGAGTGGTGCACGTAGTGGACAAGCCACTAGTTTTTTAAAGGATAATGGTGTTGATTGTATCAACGGTGGTCCTTGGCAAAATGTTGATAAATTTGTGAAGTAATTTCACTGAAATATAGTTTAAAAAGGAAGCCATTGGCTTCCTTTTTTTATGCGCTTTACTTTGCTGTTTTTGATACTTTATGGATTTTTTATAAACCATTAGAATTGACGTGTAAGCTTAGGTGATTATCGCTCCTTGTAATGTCTCGTCTGTTCGAGTGGTTTTGCTGTAAATTCCCAAGAATTTATAGGAAAATTGTATCGAGAACCGCTGTGTTTAAGACCCTATTAGCTGGTTGCTTGAACTCGATAATTATATTCCATACCTGCGCTGATTTTTACAACCGAATCTCTCAAGCGCGCATCAGTCCTCCTCGCGAAGGCGGGGATCCAGCGTTGAGCAAGTGCGCAACAGTATTTGTTTTTAATTAACTTATTATTGTACAATATTACTGTTATTGATATCATCTTAAAATCCGCTATTCTCGATACATTTTTCTGATGATTTTTTCTTTGAAAATCATCAGAAAAACACTCGAATTGACGCTTAGCTTAGGTGATTAAATCAACTTTTTTTTAAATATTCCTTTTACTCTTGTCCTAAAATAGCGATACACTGAAACAATAGTATAATGAAAACAAGCGAGAACAATTCCTATGCTGCAAGTAAATAAGTAAACCAACATTGTTATCAGGTGTTTTCTGAATGCTTAAGAGTACATAAAATATTAATTTTTAGGATTCAATCCCTAAAATGCCTTCTATTATTTATCCAATCGCCCGTTAAAAACCATTCGTCGACAGTTAAACGACCACAAACTTAAAACCTAAATTCAAAGAAGATTGTTGCCTTATATTTGCAGTATAAAACAATAACATTCACCCCACAATTTAGAAATTATGAAAATCTCAAAAATATTTATCGCTGCAGCATTACTTTTAACTGCAAACACTATCGTAGCACAAGACACTAACGAAGCTT
>Ga0209292_1007392_pt1 | contig 10444 bp, 7 predicted proteins | sample GOMGulsemesocosm_2_FD_184634 | JGI IMG/M metagenome (GOLD analysis project Ga0209292, IMG submission 184634) | Methane-oxidizing microbial communities from mesocosms in the Gulf of Mexico - GOM9C Gulf of Mexico (SPAdes) (version 2) | ecosystem: Environmental > Aquatic > Marine > Cold seeps...
ATCTGAGATTTTTAATTCTCTGCAGATTAATTGTTCTTTATTCATTAACAGTCTTTTACTTTAAATATTTAGCGTAAATCAGATGGAGGGGTATTATACTGATAGAAGCTAAAGAAGCGAGTTTAGTCGCTTTTGCATTTGCCATTAATTAATTTCAAACAGATTTTTATAAAATTTATTACACCTTAGCCTAAGTTAAGTTAAAATATAGAAAATTGAAAAACAAGCCTCCGTCACTGGCAACAAAGGATACAGTATGACCATTATTCGTCAGCAAGATTTAATCGATAGTATTGAAGACGCATTACAATATATTTCTTTTTATCACCCTTTAGATTTTGTTCAAGCACTTGAAAAAGCATATCACCGTGAAGAAAGTAAAGCGGCAAAAGATGCGATCGCACAAATCTTGATTAATTCACGTATGTCAGCTGAAGGTAAACGTCCGTTATGTCAAGATACCGGCATAGTTACGTGTTTTGTTAAAGTGGGTATGGAAGTAAAATGGGATAAGACTGATTTAACAGTTCAGCAAATGGTTGATGAAGGCACACGTCGTGCTTATTTAAATACAGATAATCCATTAAGAGCTTCAATTGTTTCAGATCCAGCTGGCGCGCGTAAAAATACTAAAGATAATACACCTTCGGTTGTGCATGTTGATTTAGTTGCGGGCGCAGAAGTAGAAGTAATGATTGCTGCCAAAGGCGGCGGTTCAGAAAATAAAACTAAAATGGTAATGCTTAACCCTTCTGATGATGTTGCTGCTTGGGTTGAAAAAACTCTACCAACAATGGGCGCAGGTTGGTGTCCACCAGGTATGTTAGGTATAGGCATTGGCGGTACTGCTGAAAAAGCAGCTGTATTGGCTAAGGAATCTTTAATGGATCCGGTTGATATTCATGAGCTTATGGAACGAGGAGCAGAAACAACCGAAGAAAAGATGCGTTTAGATATTTTTGAACGAGCTAATAAATTAGGCATAGGCGCTCAAGGTCTTGGTGGTTTAACAACTGTTGTTGACATTAAAATTAAAACAGCACCAACGCACGCGGCTTCAAAACCAGTTGTGATGATCCCTAACTGTGCAGCTACACGTCACGTACATTTCACTTTAGATGGTTCAGGCGCTGCAGATTTAAAAGCACCAAAACTTGAAGATTGGCCAGAAGTGACTTTTGAAGTGGGTGAAGATACACGCCGTGTTAATTTAGACACATTAACAAAAGAAGATACCCAAGAATGGAAAATGGGTGAAACTGTATTATTGACTGGTACAATTTTAACCGGCCGTGATGCTGCGCATAAGCGTATTCAAGATATGATTAATTCAGGAGAAGGTTTACCTAAAGGCGTAGATTTTGATAATAAATTTATTTATTACGTAGGTCCTGTTGATGCTGTTGGCGATGAAGCCGTAGGTCCAGCTGGTCCTACAACTGCAACACGTATGGATAAATTTACTGACTTAATGCTAGAGAAAACAGGCATTGTTGGCATGATAGGTAAAGCTGAACGTGGCCCTGCGACTGTAGAGTCAATTAAACAAAATAAATCTGTGTACTTAATGGCAGTAGGTGGCGCAGCTTACTTAGTATCTAAAGCAATCAAAAAAGCACGTGTTGTTGCATTTGAAGATTTAGGTATGGAAGCAATTTATGAGTTTGAAGTTGAAGATATGCCAGTGACTGTTGCTGTTGATAGTGAAGGTTCAAATGCACATACTCAAGGTCCTGCAATTTGGAAGGCCAAAATTGAAGAGTTAGACGCTAAGCTAAAGTCTTAAACTAAGATTTAAGATACGAAAATAAAAGCGCTACGGCGCTTTTATTTTATGTGAAATTAAAAGGGATAAAAATGAAGAAAATACTCGCTTTATCATTGTTGGCCGGTGGACTTGTTTCCGTCGCTCAAGCAGAAGAGACGGCAAAAGTACCATTCACAGTAGATAAATTAAACTCATTAAACTCAGTGCATAGTATTAGCGTTTCTCCTGATGGTTCTAAATTGGTTTATGCATTAAAAACACAGTCAGGAAGTGACTTATATTTAAAAGACTTACAAACAAATGCAAACGATAAAAAGCTGACTTCTCATCCTGCAACTGAATCAGATGTTATTTGGACGAATGATAATAACAGTATTTTATTTTTGGCAAATAGAACTCAAACCACTCAGGTTTGGAAGCTAAAATTAAATGGTGGCGAAGCTCAGCCATTGACTGATTTAGCTTTAAGTGTGAATGGCTATAAATTATCACCAGACAATAAAAAGTTAGCACTGGCTTTAGAAGTATTCCCAACGTGTCAAACGATTCAATGTTCAGTTGAAAAAAAAGCCGAATTAGAAAATGTAAAACACACTGCAAAAGTATATAAACAATTACCCGTTCGTCATTGGGATACATGGAAAACTGAGTTTAGAAGCCATATTTTTGTTACTGACATTTCTAATAAAATAGTAACTCAAGCTAAAGATTTAACGCCTGATTGGGATACTGATATTCCTGCTAAGCCTTTTGCTGGCATGGAAGAAGTGACTTTTACACAAGATAGTTTGAATGTTGTTTTCTCAGCTAAAGCGCCAAGTAAAGACCAATCTTGGACAACTAACTATGATTTATTCAAAGTGTCGATTGAAGGTGGAGAGATTGAAAACTTAACTCCTGATAATAAAGCTTGGGATTCACAGCCTGCATTTTCTGCTGATGGTCGTTTTATGGTTTATCTCGCCATGAAGAAGGAAGGTTTTGAAGCTGATAAATTTTCTTTAATGTTAAAGGATTTAAAAACTTCAGAATTAAAAGAAGTTGCACCACTTTGGGATCGTAGTGTCGCTAGCTTTACGTTTGCTCCAAATAACCGTGCTGTTTATGTAATTGCACAAGATGTTGGTCAAAAAAGTATTTATGAAATCAGTACTAATTTTGGTGATGTTAGAAAAATATATTCAGATGGTAGTGCAGGAGACTTACATTTAGCGGGCAATAAAATTATTTTTAGTCGTCATGCTTTAAATTCACCTAAAAACATCTTTTCAGTAAACCGCGATGGGTCTGATTTACATCAATTGACTGATATAAATAAAGATAAATTGGCTAATGTTCAATTTGGTGAGTTTGAACAGTTTAATTTTTCTGGTTGGAATGATGAAAAAGTACATGGTTATTTTGTTAAACCATGGAACTTTGATGCTGAAAAAGTTCAGCAAGGCGAAAAATATCCAATTGCGTTTTTAGTACACGGTGGTCCACAAGGATCATTTGGTAATTTATTCAGCTCTCGTTGGAATGCACAACTATGGGCAGCACAAGGCTATGGTGTTGTGATGATAGATTTCCATGGTTCAACAGGTTATGGACAAGCCTTTACTGATTCTATTTCTCGAGATTGGGGTGGTAAGCCGCTTGAAGATTTACAAAAAGGCTTTAATTTCATTACTAAGCAACAATCTTGGTTAGATGCCGATAATGCATGTGCTTTAGGCGCATCTTACGGTGGTTATATGATGAATTGGATTGCAGGTAATTGGACTGATGGCTTTAATTGTTTAATAAATCACGCCGGATTATTTGATATGGATAGCTTTTATCAAAGTACTGAAGAACTTTGGTTCCCTGAGCATGATATGGGCGGCCCATTTTGGACTGATGCAAAAGATTATAAGTCTTTCAATCCTGCATCATTTACTAAAAATTGGAAAACGCCTATGTTAGTGATCCACGGGTTAAAGGATTATAGAGTACCGTATGCGCAAGGTTTAGGTGCTTACACAACATTACAACGTATGGGAATCGAATCTAAACTTGTTATTTATCCAGATGAGAACCATTGGATATTAAACAAAGATAATAGAGTACATTGGTACGGTGAAGTTTTTGATTGGATGAAAAAACATACACAAAAATAATACTTCTATGTTTGAAAAATGAGAATAAATAAACCAACCTAAATTAATTTGGTTGGTTTTTTTTATAATAGTTATATAAAAGTTTTATTTGTTATAAAAAAGGTTATTTATCACCTGATTACTGAATTTAAGTCGTTACTTTCCTAAACAGCCTGATTTTAAAGCTGTTTATGTTTTTAATTTAAACAAAGTGTGATGCGTGCAATGTAAAGTTAATATAAATAAATAATAAATATTCACCAAGACATCATATATATATTTTATAAACTTCCTGCCTTAATTTTACCTCGGGACTCACATAGTTTTATCAGAATTTAAGTGTTAGACTGCGCGCCAAATTTGTACCTTATTTATTCATTATTTAGTAAAAGGTTGAAAACCCAATGGTAACTGGCATTATTTTGTCTCTGGTCGCGATCGCATTTATTTTAATTGTGATTGAAGATATCATCCATGTTAACAAAGCAAAAACAACATTGTTTTTTGGCACTTTATGTTGGATTATCGCCTTTATCTCTCCCATTAATGGTCAAAGCACAGAAGCAGTGCAGCACCAGTTAAATGAAAATATTTTGGAAATTGCGACTTTATGGCTATTTTTAATGTCGGCAATGACCTTTGTAGCGTATTTAAATTCAAAAGGTTTTATACAAAACTTAGTACATAGAGTCATGCCAAAACAAATCACAGAAAGAAAATTGATGTTTTTAATTGGTATAGCAGCTTTCTTATTCTCTTCAATCTCAGATAATATTACAGCGACGCTTATCTCACTTGCTGTTGTTTTATCATTAAAACTTGAAGCAAAAAAACGAATCAAATACGCCACTTTAATTATTTTTGCAGTTAATTCAGGTGGTGTTTCATTGATCACCGGAGATGTAACTACTTTAATGATTTTCCTTGCGGATAAAGTTACGATTGGTCACTTATTATTATTAGTCGCGCCATCTGCTGTAAGTGTTATGGCCCTTGCTGCACTATTGTCATTAAGAATGAATGGTACTTTGACTTTTGAAGCACAAACCCATAGAAGAATCGAAAAAACGGATATTACAATTGCAGTGATATTTCTATCAACCATTACTGCTACGCTACTCCTTAGTGTTATGTATCATGTACCACCGGTACTTACATTTTTATTTGGTTTGTCATTAATGTTTTTAGTGGCACAATTTTTAATGCGCAAGAAAGATGTTAATAAAAAGATTATCGATTACATACGTGAAATTGAATATGATACTTTATTATTTTTTGTGGGTGTTTTATTACTTGTAGGCGCGATGAAAGAAGTCGGTGTATTAAATCAGTTTACAAAATTATATGAAATATTAGCACCAGAATATGCAAATTATTTAATGGGTATTTTATCCGCAGCAGTAGACAACGTGCCATTAACAGCTGCATTACTTAAAGCAGATATTGCAATGGACCCGAGGCAGTGGCTTGCATTTACTTATGCAACAGGCGTGGGTGGTTCAATGCTGATTATCGGTTCTGCAGCCGGAATTATAGCAATGAGTAAAATAAAAGAATTAACTTTTGTGAGTTATTTGAAAATGAGTTTCTATTTATTAATTGCTTATACTATAGGTTACTTTGGTGCTTATTTAGCCGGATTTTTAATGCCAATCGTTTAATTTAATTTCTATTGAATTAATTATTGACAGCTAGACGTCTAAAATGTAAATTTCAAGTCCCTGCTAACAAGTAGGGTTTTATTTGAAAGAGTAAATTTTTCAAATAACAGAAGAGGAGCGAAAGCCAGGTATATTAGTGTGAGGAGCGGTATCCAATGAACACTAATGAGGGGGACTTTCGCCGAGAGAAATAATTCTACCGTGATGTTATTTTTCGGTTTTTGAGGCTGAATCCTCAAAAATTGTCACCGAGTATTAAATCTCAAATATGAGCTTTAATAAGGTGGAGAGCTTCTGGCTGAGACATCTTTTATCCTTCATACTTTTAGTATCTAGATTATAGTCCTGCCAAGTTCTCCTTATAAGTATTAGGAGATCCCATGAATTCATCTTATGTTGTAGCAAAATTTGGTGGCACAAGCGTTGCCGATTTCGACTCTATGAGCCGTTGTGCCCAAATAATAAAAAATAATACACAAGTTAGAGTCGTAGCTGTTAGCGCAAGTGCTGGTGTGACAAATCACTTAGTTGCACTTTGCCAAAATGATTTAACTCAAATTGACCGGAATAAGCATATTGAGCAAGTAGATGAGATTCAAAGCTCAATCTTAAATAATATATCCTTAGACGATGATTTAGCTGATGGATTTACTCAGACATTAAATCAATTTAAAGAATTATCGCAAAATATTAATCCAACAGAACAAGACAAAGATACATTATTGAGCTTTGGGGAAAGATTATCTTCATATCTATTTACCCAAGTGCTAAGAGGAATTGGTATCAATGCGGTGCGCTTTGATGCCAGAGATGTATTAAAAACTGATAGCCAGTTTGGAAAAGCAACGCCTAATTTAAGTGCCACTAAAGATGCTGCATTAACAAATTTAAATCCATTGTTAGAAAACTCAGTCGTTGTAACACAAGGCTTTATTGGTTCAGACTTACAAGGAAATACAACAACTTTAGGTCGTGGTGGTTCGGATTATAGTGCTGCATTATTCGCGGAAGCCATTGATGCATCAGCGATACATATTTGGACCGATGTTGTTGGTATTTTCTCGACTGATCCAAGGTTGTGTAGTAAAGCGACTCCCATTGCTAAATTGAGTTTTGATGAAGCGGCTGAAATGGCAACTTTTGGTGCCAAAGTACTTCATCCAGCAACTATTTTACCGGCAAGCAGAGCTGGGATCCCTGTTTTTGTTGGTTCTAGCCGAGCCCCAAATGAAGGTGGTACTTGGATTGAAAAAGAAAAAACCAGACATAGTGGGATCCGCGCAGTTACGCAAAGGAAAAACCAAATATTATTGACTTTAAAAAGTCCTGAAATGTTGCTTGCGAGTGGCTTTTTAGCAAAAGTATTTACTTTATTGGCTCAATTTAATATCTCAGTTGATTTAGTTACGACATCAGAGATTAGCGTTGCTTTGACTTTAGATAATGCGCCAAATGCTAGCAGACCAGAATTAGAACAAGAATGTTTAGATTTACTTTCTGAGTTTTGCCATGTGAGTGTTGAAAATAACTTAACGCTTATTGCTTTAATTGGTTCACAAATTCAATTACAACAGGAAGAAGTGAATTTGATGCAAGTTTTAGCTGACTTTAATATTCGTATGATATGTCATGGTGCAAGCAAACATAACTTATGTTTTTTAGTTGAGCAGTCACGTTCAGATCAGATTGTGCAATCGATTCATAGTCGCTTACTCGAAGTTTAAAGGCATTTCAAGGTTTTTAGCACAATATTGTTTAAAGGCTTTTTATTTATCACTGTAATGTCAAAACCTTGATATTGGCATGATATTGTATGTAACTGACGTTTTTGAATTTCATCAAAAACGTTTACGCTTAATAATTGTGATATTGGTTGTCGAATAGTCTTAGCTAATGCCTCTTTAAGCGTCCATATACGATAAAAAATATCATGTGATTGCTCTGAGTTTGAAATAAGCTTAATTTCATTTTCGTGATAAAAATGATTCGCAAGTTTAACAAAAGGTCGCTTTTGATTTATATGCTCTAAATCTATACCAAATACCGACTCTGTTTGGCTTATAGCAACACATACCATGCCTTTACTATGGGATATTGAAATAGAGGTTTTTAATAGTTTTCCATTGTAAATTACTTCTAATCGACTCAGTTTCTCATTAAATCGAGTTTCAATTTGATTTAATTGACTGTTTAGTGAAAAACTTAAAGCCTGTTTAATAATATAACGACTGATGATGTACTCTTGTTTAGCGGAATGTTTTTTGCGTTTATTAATTGTGGCTAATTCAAAATTGGTGAAAAAATTTAAATGGGTATACTTCTCAATGTCTACAGTATGAGATGGTAAAATATATAAGTTAATTTCAGGCTGTAAGCTGATTATATCCAGGTTAATTTGAGATTTTAGTTTATTATCAAAAAAGGGCTGTAATATCATTAAATCCTGCCTTTAGCTGCTTGCTATCTAGTAAGCTAAGCCTGTACTATTAAATTTCGTCGGTGTGCATGATACATAATAATAATAAGAGATAATAATAAAATGGCAGAATTACGCGATGGCTTTCAAAGTCGTTTAGGTTTTGTATTGGCTGCAGCAGGTGCGGCCGTTGGACTTGGCAATATATGGGGGTTTCCTACACAAGCTGCAAATCATGGTGGTGGGGCTTTTCTACTAGTATATTTTCTTGTTATTTTTCTACTCGCCTTACCAGCACTTTATACCGAATTATACTTAGGACATAGTGCGCAAGCAAACCCAGTTGAGGCCTTAAAACAAGCTTGCAAAGAAAAATCTCAAAATATGGGTGCAGCAGCAGGATATATCGGTTTATCAGGCGCAATTGTTATGTTGAGTTTTTATTCAATTGTAGCTGGGTGGATGCTTGCATATAGTTTAGAACCAATAGCGACTTTGCTTAACTTTACGCAAGTGAGTGAATTTTTAAAAGGCGACTCAACGCTACGTAATTTCATTTTTACACCTTTTATGTTGATATTAAGTGCTAGCATAATCTTAAAAGGTGTTAAATCTGGTATCGAAACTTGGTCTCGAAGATTAATGCCTTTGCTTTTAATATTGCTGGTTTTACTCATTGCCTATATTGGTACACTAGATGGTGCAATGGCGGGTTTCAGTGCCTATTTAAAACCTGATTTTAATCAGATCACTGATCCGGAACTTATAATCGCAGCCATGGGCCAAGCGTTTTTCTCGTTATCACTTGGTGTCGGGTGTATGATGATTTATGGTTCATATCTTAAACCAGATGCTAATTTACCTAAACTCACTTTATCAGTAGCTCTGCTAGATACCAGTGTGGCATTTCTTGCTGGCTTATTAATTATCCCTGCGTTATATGTTGCTCAAAATCATGGTGTAGAAGTATTTCAAAATGGCAAACTGATTGGTGAAGGACAGTTGATTTTTGCAGTTTTACCAGAATTGTTTAGCTCTATGGGTCAAGTTGGTCTATATGTTGGTTTCATATTTTTTGTTTTAATGTCTATTGCTTCTATCACCTCAACTATCTCTTCAACTGAAATCCCAGTTGCATTCTTAGTAGAAAATAAAAATGTATCTAGAAAAAAAGCAACATGGTTAGTTACTCTTATCATTTTTATCTCTTCTAGTTTAATTATTTTAAATTTTGACTGGCTATTTGGCTTAGTGATCCAAGTATTTACCCAGTACCAACTCCCTTTAATGGGGTTGTTTTATTTTATTACAGTTGGTTGGTTATGGAAAAGAGGCAATAAACTGGTCGCTGTTAGCAGTGGTATTCATTATTGGTTTGCACAATATATTCGCTACGTTTGTCCAATATTAATGACAGCAGTTTTTGCTAATGTAGCATTCAAATAATAAATATTAATTAATTAAATTCTAAAACCATTTGTCTTTTAATCAGATAAATGGTTTTTCGTATAAGAGCTTAAAAAAAGGTAAAAAAATGTCAACTAAAGTCGCTTTTATTGGTTTAGGTGTTATGGGGTACCCTATGGCTGGCCATTTAAAAAATGCAGGTTTTGATGTAACCGTATTTAATCGAACTGAAACCAAGGCAAAAAAGTGGGTTGAACAATATGGTGGCGCTATGGCATCGACACCATCTGAAGCTGCGCTTGGTGCTGAGTTTGTTTTTGTATGTGTTGGTAATGATGATGATTTACGAGAGGTAACATTGGCATCATCAGGCGTGCTTGCGGGTTTGGCACAAGGGAGTATTTTAGTTGATCATACGACTACATCAGCCGAGGTTGCCAGAGAAATAGCACAAGAGGCACAAAACAAAGGGATCTCATTTTTAGATGCTCCTGTTTCAGGAGGCCAAGCTGGTGCTGAAAATGGTGTTTTAACCGTAATGACAGGTGGTGACCAAGCCATTTTTGATAAAGTGCAACCTGTAATGGACTGCTACTCAAGATTTAGTCAATTATTAGGTCCAATTGGTTCTGGTCAATTAACTAAGATGGTGAATCAAATTTGTATTGCAGGTTTAGTACAGGGCTTAGCCGAAGGGTTACATTTTGCAAAAAGTGCAGGCCTAGATGGAGAAAAAGTAATTGAGACCATTTCTAAAGGGGCTGCTGGATCTTGGCAAATGGAAAACCGTTATAAAACGATGTGTAACGGTGAGTATGATTTTGGGTTTGCTGTAGATTGGATGAGAAAAGATTTAGGCATTGCATTAAATGAAGCGAGAAATAACCAATCAAGTTTACCAGTAACGGCATTAGTAGATCAGTTCTATAGCGAAGTACAATCATTAGGTGGTGGTCGCCATGATACATCAAGTTTACTTTCAAGGCTTGAACATACGAGAAGAGAAAAATAGTCAACATTGATGATCTTTAATTCATAAAACAGAATAATAATTACAATAATTATTCCGTGT
>Ga0209292_1007394_pt1 | contig 10443 bp, 8 predicted proteins | sample GOMGulsemesocosm_2_FD_184634 | JGI IMG/M metagenome (GOLD analysis project Ga0209292, IMG submission 184634) | Methane-oxidizing microbial communities from mesocosms in the Gulf of Mexico - GOM9C Gulf of Mexico (SPAdes) (version 2) | ecosystem: Environmental > Aquatic > Marine > Cold seeps...
TGTCTTACCTGACGGCTGCTAGCTTGATCGCCAAACCCCTGCGCCAGCTCACTAGCGTTAACAGTAAAATTCAAAAAGGAATTGCTGCATCGCAGAGCATCTTCGAAATGATGGACGAAGAGGCCGAGGTGGATGAGGGCACGATTGAATTGAAACGGGCTAAAGGTCGCATAGAATTAAAAGATGTCAGCTTCCGTTATCCGGGCAGCGATCAGAATGCGCTAAAGGAAATTAACCTGGTTATTGAGCAGGGCGAGACTGTTGCCTTTGTGGGTCGTTCCGGCAGTGGTAAAACCACGCTGGTGAATTTGATGCCGCGCTTTAATAATGTCTCCGGCGGACAAATCATACTGGATGGCGTGCCGCTGGAGGATTATCAGTTGCACGATCTGCGCCGTCAGGTTGCCATTGTGAATCAGCAGATTGTGCTGTTCCAGGATACTGTGGCTCATAATATTGCCTATGGCGATATGGCAGATGCCCCGGAAGCAGATATTATTCAGGCTGCTACTGATGCTCATGCCATGGAGTTTATTGAAAAATTATCTGAGGGGCTGCAAACGCAGATCGGTGAAGATGGCGTGATGCTGTCAGGCGGTCAACGTCAACGACTGGCGCTGGCGCGAGCAATTCTCAAGGATGCTCCGCTGCTGATTCTTGATGAGGCAACCTCGGCGTTGGATACCGAATCCGAGCGTTATATTCAGCAAGCACTGAGCAGTGTGATGAAAGATCGCACCACACTTGTCATTGCTCACCGTCTGTCCACGATCGAAAATGCCGATAAAATTGTGGTGATGGATCATGGCGAAATTGTTGAAGTGGGCAACCATCAGCAGCTGTTGGAAAAGCAAGGTGCCTATGCGCAATTGCATCGACTGCAGTTCAGTGAACAGCCCTAGTATTAAGAACAGGAAATAAGCATGAAACTGGAATTACCTCGTTTTAATCAGGCCCAGGTGTTGGTTGCCGGGGATGTGATGTTGGATCGCTACTGGCATGGGGGTACCTCGCGTATCTCGCCGGAAGCGCCAGTTCCTGTGGTCAATATCAACCACAATGACGAGCGCCCAGGTGGCGCGGCTAACGTTGCGCTGAACATTGCTGCGCTGGGCGCGAAAGCTGCATTGATTGGTGCGACCGGTGATGATGAAAATGCCCGCTCCTTGCAAGCCAGCCTTGATGCAGTGGGCGTTGAGTGCGATTTCCAAGTATCAGCTGAACGGCCCACGATTACCAAGCTTCGTGTGATTAGTCAGAATCAGCAGCTTATCCGCCTTGATTTTGAAGAGAATTTTTTGCCTGAAGATGTGGTGGAGTTCCCGGCGCGCCTGAAAGGCCAATTGCAAAATGCTGGTGCGGTGATTCTGTCGGACTACGGCAAAGGCGCGTTGCAGGAGCCGCAAAAGTTAATCTCGTTGGCTCGTGCTGCCGGCGTGCCTGTGCTGGTAGACCCCAAGGGGTCTGACTTCAGTAAATACCGGGGTGCGACACTGATCACGCCGAACCTAAAAGAGTTTGAAGAGGTAGTCGGCCACTGCGAAACAGAACAGCAGCTGGTTGATCGTGGCATTGCCCTGTTGCGTGAGTTGAAGCTGGATGCCTTGCTGGTGACTCGCAGCGAGCATGGCATGACGCTGTTGCGTGATGGCGAACCTGAGTTGCATTTGCCTGCCCGTGCACGAGAAGTGTATGACGTGACCGGTGCTGGTGATACGGTGATTTCGGTGTTGGCAACAACATTAGCCGCGGGTGGTGATTTACCGCAGGCGGTGGCAATGGCAAATCTGGCCGCAGGACTGGTAGTTGCCAAGCTGGGCACGGCTACCGTGAGCGCGCCGGAATTACGCCGTGCTATCCAGCGTGAGCATGGCTCCGAACGAGGTGTGATGACAGTCGATCAGCTGGTGATGGCAATTGAAGATGCGCGTGCTCATGGCGAAAAAGTGGTCTTCACCAATGGTTGCTTCGATATTATCCATGCCGGTCATATTGGTTATCTGGCCGAAGCGGGCGCGCTGGGTGATCGTTTAATTGTTGGTGTTAATTCCGATGAGTCGGTATCGCGCCTGAAAGGGCCTGGTCGTCCGATTAATCCGGTTGATCGACGCATGACTGTATTGGCGGGGCTTGCTGCCGTGGACTGGGTGGTATCTTTTGGTGAAGACACGCCCGAGGAACTGTTACAGAAAGTGCAGCCTGATATCTTGGTGAAGGGCGGCGATTACAGCATTGATGAAATCGTTGGTGCTGACCAAGTGCTAGCACGTGGCGGCGAAGTGAAACGACTGAGCTTCCTCGATGAAGTGTCCACCACGGCAATCGTAGAAAAAATTAAAGATCGCGATTAAGTCTATTCGCTCAGATTATTGTAAAGGGGCTAGATGAACCGCTTTAGCTACACGCTGCTGTATTACCTTCTGTTGCCCGTGGTATTTACACGACTGTTGTTGCGAGCGCGAAAAGTGCCGTTGTATCGCAAACGCTGGGCTGAGCGGCTGGGCTTTTTCAAAGCACCAGCTCAAAGCAATGGCTTATGGGTGCACGCGGTTTCTGTCGGTGAAACGATTGCCGCCGCACCACTGATCAAACAAATTCAGCAAGCTTATCCGGATTTACCTATCACCATTACCACCATGACGCCAACTGGCTCTGGACGGGTGCGCGCGCTATTTGGTAATTCCGTCTTCCATGTCTATGTACCCTACGATACTCCCGGCGCTGTTAAGCGATTCTTACGTCGTGTAAAGCCCCGTTTGGCGTTGGTGATGGAAACGGAGTTGTGGCCAAACCTGGTACATTATTGCGCCCGACAGCAGGTTCCGGTGTTGATTGCCAATGCGCGACTCTCTGAACGTTCAGCTCGTGGTTATGGCCGTTTCGCAAAACTAAGCAAGGATATGCTAAGCAAAGTCAGCGCTATTGCTGCACAGGGTGAAGATGACGGGCAGCGGTTTTTGGCGCTGGGTTTGGCGCAGCAAAAGCTGCATATTACCGGCAGTGTGAAGTTTGATATTCGGGTGGCCGATGAATTGATAAATGCCGGTAAAAAGCTACGAAGTCAGTGGGGTGAAAACCGTCCGGTATTGATCGCTGCCAGCACCCATCAGGGTGAAGACGAGCAAGTGTTGGACGCTTTTGCCGAAGTATTACAGCGGAACTCGAATGCTTTGCTGGTACTGGTGCCTCGCCATCCTGAACGGTTTGGTGATGTGGCGGCCTTGTGTCGAACGCAGGGTTTTGATTGTGTTTTACGCAGTAAGGCTGAGTCTGTGACGCCCTCAACACAGGTTCTGGTTGGCGATACCATGGGTGAAATGATGCTGCTATTTGCCGCCTCCGATATCGCGTTTGTAGGCGGGTCGCTAGTGCCTAGCGGTGGGCATAATTATTTGGAGCCAGCGGCGCTGAAAATGCCAATTTTATCTGGCCCTCATGTCTTTAATTTTACCAACATCAGTCAAATGTTAGTGGCTGCAGGCGGTATGGAGTTAATTGATGATTCTCATCAATTGGCTGAGCGGCTCAACCAGTGGTTAGCTGACCCAGCATTAGCTCAGCAGATTGGTGAGGCTGCTCAATTAGTGGTAGAAAATAATCGTGGTGCTCAACAGCGTTTGTTTGAAGTGATTAGCGACTACCTGGATTAAATTTACGCAGCAGACGTATCAACTTGTAGCGTCGGTATCGATCGTCAGCCACTGATTAATAGTGCTTAGATCTTCTTCACTTAAGTTACCTGCTATACGTTTCAGGGTCAGCAGGTTGATCAGATAATCATAGATAGCGTTTGAGTAATCACGACGCGCATTAAAGCTGTTGTTTTGAGCCTGCAGCACATCAACGATATTACGTGTGCCCACTTGATAACCGCCTTCAGTTGCCTCCAATGCTGACTCGCTAGACTTTAGCGCCGCTTGTCGGGCTTTTACTCGCAGCACATCGGTCGTGACTGTGCGGTGTTGGGTTTGAATTTGTTCGCGGGTCTGGCGGTAACTGTTTTCGTAATCTTGGCGAGCTTTCTCATGACGATACCGTGCTTCACGGACCTTTGAATTGCGGTTGCCACCTTCAAACAGCGGGAGGGTTAACTCCAGCGCAAAAACCTTAGTATCAGATTCATTGCCTAGAAATGAGGTGCCACCCTCTTCAGAGTGAGAGTAACTGGCTTTGGCATCAATGGTGGGCAGGTGGCCGGATTTTTCCGCACGCATGGCCTGCTTGGCTGAGTTTAGTTGATGCTTGGTCGCCAGTAACTGTGGGTTATTGGCTAGAGCCAGTTCAACCCAGTCTGTCAGTGCGATTGGGGAGGGGCTAGTGACGGGCATGTTTTTATCGAGTGAATCAACAGAACTATAACTTTGATTGGTTAGGCTCTGTAATGTGGCAACACTGTTATGGCGCGCTTCCAGGCTGGAAATGCGTTCTACTTTAGCCAGATCAAAACCAGCCTGGGCCTCGTAGACATCAGTAGCTGCGATCAGACCTACGCGAAAACGTTCGTTAGCCTGTTCCAGTTGTTGACCAAAAGCCGTTTCTCGCGCTACTGCCGCTGTAAGATTGTCCTCGGCACGTAGCACATTAAAATAGGCTGTCGCTACTCGCAGAATCAATTCCTGCTGCGCATTCTTGTAAAGAGCGAGGGCTTGTTTTTTGGTGGCCTTGGCGGCATTTAGCGTGAACCAACGGTCAGCACGAAACAGTGGCTGAGTTAATTGCGCACCATAGCCGTTGGAGTTAAAGCGTTCATCCGAATTGGATCCACCGCTGAACTCACGGTCAATTGTTTGGGTGTTGGCGGTTAAGGAAATGCTGGGCAGTAGCGTGGATCGACTCTGCGGTACAATTTCTGAATTGGCCTGTTGTTGGGCCCTTGCGGCCAAAATCACAGGGTCATTATCGGCAGCCTGTTTATAAATGTCGATCAGATTGGCAGCTTGCAAAGGTGTATTTAACAGTGTAAATAAAACGGCAGCGCGGAACCCTGAAAACAGTAGTTTCATAACAAACTCAGTTTGATGAATGGTGTTGTGAGGCCTGATTATAGGGCAGTGTTCATGGCTCCCCAATAGCAAGCTAAAAAAAACCGATTTAATGCAGCCGCTCAAGCAGGCATTGGTCATAATGAGATATTAATTTTATTGGAGAGCATGGGTGAGCGACGCTAAAAATTTAATTGCTGCGGGTAAGCCGCGTCTATCGCTGTTGTTTGTTTGCACAGGTAACGCTTGCCGCTCACAAATTGCCGAGGGTTGGGCGCGCGTTCTATTGCTGCAATCGAAACTGGTAGATCAATTTGATGTGCAGGTCGCTTCTGCCGGTTTGGAGACCCATGGTTTAAACCCTAATGCGGTTCGGGTAATGGCGGACATTGACGTTGATATCAGTGCCCATACCTCGGACTTACTGAGTGATAAGCTGGTTGCGCAGGCTGATTGGGTGATTACGCTCTGTCATCATGCGGATCAATATTGTCCGGATATCCCGGCAGAGGTTAAGCGTTTGCACTGGGGGTTAGTTGATCCGGCTAAAGCGGAGGTTACCGAAGGTGATGTGATGGAACCCTTCAGGCAAACCCGCGAAGAGGTAAAACAGCTGATGGAGCAATGGATAACTGAGCTGGAGGTGAAAGTATCCTGTAGCGCCGGGTTTACTGTTGATGATGTGCAAGTAAGTCGTGAAACGGTTTACAAAGGATTTATGCAGCTACAACAAGTACAGGTTAAACACCGCCTTTTTGAAGGCGGCTGGAGTGAAACTTTTCAGCGTGAATTGCTGGTGCGTGATCAGGCGGTGATGGTGTTGTTATACGACCCAGCTCGAGACGCAGTGGTTTTGATTGAACAGTTCCGTATTGGTGCGCTGGAGGATAAACACGGCCCCTGGTTGCTGGAAATGGTGGCGGGTGTTGTTGAACCTGGTGAGTCATTGGAGGGCGTGGCCAAGCGCGAATCGTTGGAGGAGGCGGGCTGCGAGGTGCAGGCGCTTGAGCGGGTGACGACGGTTTGGACTAGTCCGGGAGGCAGCAGTGAAAAAATCACTCTGTTCTGCGGCAAGGTTGATTCGTCCGATGTTGGCGGCGTGCATGGCCTTGTGGAAGAACACGAAAATATTTATGTTAGAGTGGTATCTTACGAAATGGCGTTGCAGGCATTAGCGGCTGGAATTATTCGTGATGCCACCAGCACGATTGCCATGCAGTGGTTACAATTAAACAGGGATGACTTGCGTAAACGTTGGAATGGTTAAAGTTTTTAAAGGTGGTGCTTAAGCGGTGAGTAAATGACGGTAAGCGAAGTACGTTACGTACCCGATGTAACAGGCATGATGGCCGAGTGTGATGCAAATTACGCGAGGTTGAGAAAACTGTTGCCTGAAACGGGCGGACGAGAATTATCGGTAACCTACCCTGGTGGACAGACTGTGACGGTATTGTTCGAGGTGCTGGAGAATTTTCGTTATACCTCCAGCGTGCGAATCTCTCAGTGTGCGGCAAGCTGTGATTGGCTACACCTGCCGAGTATGACGGTTCGACTCTACCATGATGCAAGCATGGCTGAAGTGGTAAATGCCGAGCATATGCGACAACTGCGCGGTATCTACGCCTATCCTAATGAACAGATGCTGCATGTTGACGAGAAAGTGCAGCGTAATTTATATCTGGGCGAATGGCTGTGTTACTGTTTGCGACACGGGCATGTTGTAGAGGAAGTAAGTCTTGCCGACGTTTGAGTTGAGGGCTGCTTTTCCCTTCCGCAGCGTTATTATTCGCTCATGTAGCGTAATTACACTACGCTTCGAATGCCTTGTTGAAGGAAATAGCAATCCACAGCAGAGATTCTCAAATAGTGTTTACTGATCCTCAGCCAGCTTTACTGATCTATCTGCACGGATTTAACAGCTCACCCTCCTCTTTCAAAGCCCGCTATCTAGGGGATTATCTACGCCAGCGCGGTTGCGAAGACCAGTATCTGGTGCCGGAACTGGATCATTGCCCTACGACCGCGTTGGCGCAGGTGCAGAGAATCATTGAAACACATCAATGCAATGCCGATATCACCTTGATTGGCAGCTCCCTTGGAGGCTACTATGCAACCAGTCTGGTTGAGCAATACGGTCTTCGTGCGGTGCTGGTAAATCCGGCGGTTTACCCCTATCGGTTGCTGAAGCATTACCTTGGTATTAACCGTAATTATCACACTGGTGCCGAGTACGAAATGAAGCCTGAATATATGCAGCAACTGCTGGATATGGAGGTAAAACAGCTTAGCCAGCCGCAACGTTATCTGGTGTTGTTGCAAACGGCCGATGAAACACTGGATTATCGAGATGCTGCTGAAAAATACAGCGATACGCAGTTGGTGATCGAGCAGGGCGGTTCGCACGGTTATGATGACTTTGACAAAGTGGTGCCCCAAATCCTGCAATTTTCAGGCTTAAGTGTTCCCCAAACCCCTAGTTAACCCGAGAGTTTTCTACAGTTATGAGTACAGGTACCTACAACGCGGACTCCATTGAAGTACTGAGCGGGCTTGATCCGGTTAAACGGCGTCCGGGCATGTACACGGAAACTACGCGCCCCAACCATTTAGCGCAGGAAGTCATTGATAACAGTATCGATGAAGCGATGGCGGGGTTTGCCAGACGTATTGATGTCGAGCTGCATAATGACGGCTCGTTATCGGTGTCCGATGATGGCCGCGGCATGCCGGTGGATATTCACCCCGAGGAAGGCGTCAGTGGTGTTGAGCTGATCCTGACGCGTTTGCACGCTGGCGGGAAATTCTCCAATGAGAACTATCAGTTCTCCGGTGGTTTGCACGGTGTCGGTGTGTCGGTGGTAAATGCGCTGTCCTATCGCCTTAGTGTGGAAATCAAACGCGATGGTAAAAAGTACCGTATTGGTTTTGCCAGTGGTGATAAAACCGAAGAATTGCATGAAATTGATACCGTCGGCAAGCGCAATACCGGCACCCTGGTGCATTTCTGGCCGGAAGCCAAATATTTTGATTCGCCAAAGTTTTCCGTGTCGCGCCTCAAACACACGCTGCGCGCCAAGGCCGTTTTATGTCCCGGTCTGGAAGTTAATTTTATTGATCATAACAACGGCGAGCGTGAATCCTGGTGTTATGAGGATGGCCTGCAGGATTACCTAACCCAGGCGACGCGTGGCTTTGAAGTTATTCCCAATGAACCCTTTACCGGCACCATGACCGGTACCGAAGAGGCAGCGGAATGGGCGGTGCAGTGGCTGCCCGAAGGCGGCGAGCTGATTACCGAAAGTTATGTGAATCTGATTCCCACCGCGCAGGGCGGCACCCATGTGAATGGTTTCCGCTCCGGCATGATTGACGCGCTGCGTGAATTTTGTGAATTCCGTAATTTACTGCCGCGTGGTGTGAAGCTATCAGCCGAAGATTTATGGGATCGTTGCGCCTATATCCTGTCAGTCAAAATGAGTGATCCGCAGTTCTCCGGACAAACCAAAGAACGCCTATCCTCGCGCCAGTGCGCACCCTTTGTATCGGGGGTGGTGAAGGATGCCTTCAGTCTGTGGCTGAACAGCAATACCGAGTCCGCTGATTTGTTGGCCGATATGGCCATCAATAACGCCCAGCGCCGGTTGCGTGCCAGCAAGAAAGTGGTGCGTAAAAAGGTCACGTCGGGGCCAGCCCTGCCGGGTAAATTATCCGATTGCAGCAGTCAGGACGTTAGCCAGACTGAGCTGTTTCTGGTGGAAGGTGATTCGGCGGGGGGGTCGGCCAAACAGGCGCGAGACCGTGTTTTTCAAGCGATTCTGCCATTGCGCGGTAAAATTCTAAATACTTGGGAAGTGGACTCCAATGAGATTTTAGCTTCGCAGGAGGTGCATGATATTTCCGTTGCGCTGGGGGTGGATCCCGGCTGCGATGACCTGAAAAGCCTGCGTTACGGAAAAATTTGTATTCTCGCCGATGCCGACTCCGATGGTCTGCACATCGCCACGCTCTTATGTGCGTTGTTTGTGCGTCATTTCAAACCGATGGTCATGGCGGGCCATGTCTTTGTAGCGATGCCGCCACTGTTCCGCATTGATATCGGCAAAGAGGTGTATTACGCGCTCAGCGAATATGAGAAGCAGGGGGTATTGGATCGTATCACCGCCGAGAAGAAAAGAGGCAGGGTTAACGTGCAACGCTTTAAAGGCTTGGGTGAAATGAATCCCATGCAACTGCGCGAAACCACCATGACGCCAGATACCCGTCGACTGGTGCGCCTGACGTTGGAAGCCGGTGACGGCACCCACGAAGTGATGGATAAACTGCTGGCTAAAAAGCGCTCTCAGGATCGTAAAAAGTGGCTTGAAGAAAGTGGCAATTTGGTGAGTCTGGAGACTTAGTTTCTTCTTCGGATCTTTTATTAGTTCAAGGGCAGTTGTACACCCCGAACTAATAAAAATGATTAGCTGCCTAGGGCTTTAGAAACGGTAAGTAAAACCGAGCGTTACTATGTCGTAATCAATGTTTTCCATATCAAAAGCCTTAAGCACAGGGCTCTTGTGTTCAAACTCCATGTGCTGAAACTCAAGCGTTAATGCTGTTGTTGGGCTTGCATCCCACGCTGCACCGACGCCCCAGCTGACGTTATTGCCGTCTTCGTCTATCGATACTGTTTGTGCGGGTGATTTAATGTTGAATTTAAACTCAGCGTCCCATTGAAGTGAACCAGCTTTGGCGAAAACATCAAAAGTATCGCTTACTGGGTAAGAGAACAGGGCAAATACATTCCAGGCTGTGTTATTAAGCTTCAGGGTGAGATTCTCGTCGGATGATATTCCTTCATATTTTTGGAAGTCGATATATTCAACCCCCGCAGCGAAGTACTTATTAAAGTGATAGCCTGCCAGAACTTTAGAGGCAACAGCTTTCTGATGGCTTCTGATCGGGATGTCGGAATCAACTTTGCCAACAGCCGCTCCAGCAAACCAGCCTGAGTCTTCAGTAGCATTTGCCGAAAAACTTAGTGAGCTGGCGATAATAAATGCGGGAATTAACCTTTTCTTCACAATACTCTCCTTGAGTCTATTTGTGATAATAGCGATTTTTATTTTTTGCGATATTCCTTCGCGTACGGATTTTATCTTTAGTTGGTATGTGATTGAAAGTGAATATTGTTTTGAGGGAAATGTTCTTTTGCCAGGGTTAAACATGTGGGTTGAAGTAGAGGAATAGTGTATCTTTTCTTTTTGAGTTTTATGGTCAGTATTCAAGGTTTTAATTTATGACAGATGTCATTGAAGTTTCTGATGAGGGCATTGAACATCTCCCGTTGAAGCAATACACGGAAGACGCGTACCTGAATTACTCCATGTACGTGATTCTGGATCGCGCCTTGCCACATGTTGGCGATGGCCTGAAGCCGGTACAGCGGCGTATTATTTACGCCATGTCCGAGCTGGGCTTG
>Ga0209292_1007398_pt1 | contig 10438 bp, 5 predicted proteins | sample GOMGulsemesocosm_2_FD_184634 | JGI IMG/M metagenome (GOLD analysis project Ga0209292, IMG submission 184634) | Methane-oxidizing microbial communities from mesocosms in the Gulf of Mexico - GOM9C Gulf of Mexico (SPAdes) (version 2) | ecosystem: Environmental > Aquatic > Marine > Cold seeps...
CTTTACTGATTCTACCGGAGAATGGTTTGCTGCCTTTAATGGCATCATCAATGAGTCCAGTTTAGATCTCAGTATTAACTTTGCTTCTCATGGTAATGAGGTAGCCGATGGCAATATTAGCGGAGTGTTTGTTGATGAGGGTAATAAGGTGTTTGGCGATTTAACGCTTTCTGAAATAAACAATACGAATATTAGTGCTGGTGGTAGCTTTGTGCTTGGAGAAGTTACTCCTTAGTAGACACGCACTGGCTAGCTACTGGCGACCTAACAACAAGGCCAATAAAACTGCATAACAGTTAACCCTTAGAGGTGAATAGTATATGAACAACATAACATTACTGATAACGTTTGCAGTCGTTATTCAAATACTTACTGCCTGTGGTGGCGACAATACACAAACAACGAGTATAGACTCTGTTGATTCTGTTGAACTATTACCTGCTATCAATAAAATCACTCCACGATTTTCCAGTTCAGCTAACAACGCCGTACAAGCAATGAGTGCTGTGGATAGCATTGGCGCATTTGCTCAACCTTTTGAGGGCGAAACTTTCACCGGCAATATTCTGGTGTCGATTAGCGCGCAAGACCCCGATGGTTTGGCGAGTGTAGCGCTCAGTTTTAATAACAGTACTGACCTTAAATATTTATGTGAAAGCGGTGATGACTGCCCTGCAGGAATTTTTAGTAAAACCGAAACCAATATTAATCCTGCAGATTATGGCGTTTACGTTGGCCCATTAACAATTGGACTATGGACGTTGGATTCACTCGGTAATCAAATGCTAGTGGACTCATTAACCCTTGATTGGCAGCTTCGCAGGATTCAAGGGGCGAATGTTACCCGCTCAAATGATGGTACCCGTTTAGATATTAGTTGGCAAAATGAACCAAGCTTACTTCGCTACAATGTATTAGTCGCGGCGCAGTCTGGGGTGACCCTTGCTAATTATACCGAGTTGAATGAAGGCCAGGCGCTATTGTCATTAACACAAAGTCTTCAGTCTATTACCGGTTTATCAAGTAGCCAAACGTATTTTGTGATGATTAGCGGGGTTGACGGTAGTGGTGAAAGTGCCTTTAGCTCTGAGTATAGAATGGTGCCCCCTTCAGGAAGCATTAATACGGTACCGGTTGTTATCAGTGAAGTAATATCGGCGAATCAAAATCAAATGCTTATTGGCAATGTACTTAGCAATGATTCTGATTTAGAAAGTGATTTATTAAGTATTTCCCCGCTACCGATACAATTTCCCCTTAACGGTGAGGTACTCCTTGCTCGAGATGGCAGTTTTAGTTATACGCCGGCAATGAATTTTTCCGGACAAGATAGCTTTGTTTATGAGGTACAAGACGGTCAAGGGGGTATATCTCAAGGAATAGTCACCATTACCGTTGATGATGTTAACGATCCACCACAAGCACTTAGAAACAATTATTCAACTGAGGAAGGCTATATATTAACCGTCGATGCTCCCGGTATTCTTGCAAATGACAGCGATATTGATGGTGACACCCTCCAAGTTAATACCACACCTATTGTTCCCACCATCAATGGCTCGCTAACTTTACTAGCAGATGGCAGTTTTAGCTATGAGCCATTTTTATACTTTACCGGGCTAGACTTTTTCATTTATCAAATTACCGACCCGCTTGGTTTAACCGCTGAGGCCAGAGTTGATATTAAAGTGGGTAGCGGTAATATTGCGCCAATTGCGGTTAATGACAATTACCTTATTGATGAAGATCAAACCTTAATAATTAATGCCTCAGCAACCAATAGCCTATTAGCTAACGATTATGATCTTGATAATGATACCTTGCAATTAGAGATGAGTTTGATCAATACCGTCACTAATGGTGTTTTGACCATTGATAGCTCCGGTGGCTTTACTTATATTCCCAATGCCAATTTTTACGGACGTGATAGTTTTACTTATCAAATCAATGATGGTCAGAGCAATACCGCCCAAGCGACAGTCACCATTGCGGTAGAGCCGATTAATGATACGCCAAGCGCACTCGACGATAGCTATACTATTGATTCCGATAACACCTTAGTTGTCAACGCCCCAGGTTTGTTAAGCAATGACAGCGATATAGATCAAGATAGCTTAACCATTAACACCACGCCTGTAATTTCACCCGCTAATGGGGTATTGAACTTATCTACTAACGGTCAATTTGAATATACCCCTGATAATGGCTTCTCAGGTAACGACAGTTTCAGTTATCAATTGTTAGATAGTAATGGCGGCACCGCAACCGCTCAAGTTAGCATTTCAGTAACCAATCAGCCGGTAGTGTTACGTGCCTCTTCAATCACCTTAACCGGCCAAATGAGTTTACTTGGGCTGGGCGAAACCAGCTCGGGATCAGGAATAGGCCAAGTGAGATATACGTTAGGTGATTGTATCCAATCAACCAATACCACATGTACCCTATCTGGTAGTTACCAAGAAGACACTAACAGTGATCATACCCCCAATGTTGGCGGTACTTTTACCATGGTGTTTACTTATGATGGTACCGGAGAGTCACCTATTATTGCTCAGTCAACACAACCTGGCGGTAATTCACTGATTTTTACCGATACTGGACAAAGCATCTTCACATTAACCTTATTTCCTAGCACCGGCGGCGCAATATCAGCAATATATCCGCCTGCGGTAGCAGGTACTGGGCTTATCAATTTTTCTGCCATTTTTGATAGTAATGTCAGTTGCTCTGATTTAGCGTTAGGGCAAAGCTGTAGCGTTGGGCAAGTAGGTTTGACCGCTGATGCAACCATGTCAGGCGATGTCAGCACTTTTACGGTTAATATTGGAAATCCGGTGTTGAGTGCTGGCAATAGCGATCCTATCGCTAATCCTGATAGCAGTAGTCTTGCCGAAGATAGCTCCGTAGTGATTGATGTCTTAGCTAATGACAGCGACGTTGATGGTGATAGCTTGCAAGTGATTAGTGCTAGCGCGAGTAGTGGCTCAGTGGTTATCGAATCTAATTTCGAGCTCACTTACACCCCTGATGCTAATGTTAACGGCAGTGATCAAATTACTTACACTATTGATGATGGCAACGGTGCTAGCGCAAATAGTGTGGTTGATATTGTTATCAATCCCGTAAATGATACCCCAGTTATCACCAATGAATCAGGGCTGGTTACTAACTCAATACAAAGTATGTTTATCAATGTGCTCGCAAATGATACCGATATTGAAGACGATGTACTAACACTTGCTAACGTGAGTACATCGTTTGGCGCCGCTGCTATTATCAATAATATGGTCTATTTCTCCCCTAGTGGTCTAGCTGAAAATACGGTAGTGCAAATTAATTATTCGGTTTCCGATGGTAATGGCGGCACCGGTAACGGTGTTGTAACCCTACTTATTGGTAATACTTGGCCGACAGTGACACCCAACAGCTATAATCTGATACCAGACGCCAGCATTACGGTTAACGGCAGCCCGCATGCTTTACCACTAGCAAACGATACTGACGTTAATAGCGGTGATATTTTATCGTTTGTTAGCCAAGTATTTGGTGTGCAACGCGGTAGTTTTACACCAAATTTAAGTTTACCTTCCGGCTTTAACTATATTCCCAACACAGGGTTTACCGGCATTGATGGCGGATTTTATGAAATAAAAGACAATAGCGGTAACGATGGTGAAGGTTTGTTTACCCTGCAAGTCAGTGATATTGACTGGAATCAGCAGCTATCTGCACCCGATGTCCCGCCATTAGATTTTATTGATTTAAGTTTTGACGGTGTTGATTATGCGCTATTAAATAATGACAGCGTGGTTAAAGCCCCCACCGTCAGCACTGGCCGTTATTATGCCATCAGTGGTCGTATGGTGATCAGCAGTAGCGATAAACAACAGTGGCAAGTTGAATATGCCACCAATACCGGAAACTTATCCGCTATCGCCAGTGGTTATACCCTACAAAACCCCTCGATAAACACCCATATTGCTGTGGGTAATACCGGTAATGTGCTTATCAATCAAAGTGATACTCTCAATCAAAGCCATTGGCTAGCAGTACCTACCAATATCAATATTGCTTTTAATAACATTACCTTTAATGGCAGACAGTTTATTGCCGTGGGGTTAAACATCGTCGCCTTTACCGAGGACGGTTATACCTGGGGGGCTGTCGCTACCAGCAATGCGGTCGAATATCGGGATATATACTTTAGCGACGGTCAATACCTGATTGTTGGTGATGCCGGTAGTATTGAAACGAGCAGCAATGGCAGTACTTGGTTGCAACAAACAAGTGGTACCTCTGAGCAATTGAATGCCATTGCGTATAATGCCAATAACGGAAAATACGTTGTCGTTGGCGAAAACGGTATTATCGTCACCAGTACGAATGCTAGCGTCTGGACATTGGCAACTTCAGGCACTAGTCAGCATCTTAATCAAGTAGTTTATGATGGAGGACAATTTATCGCGGTTGGTAATAACAATACCGTGTTAACTAGTGCTGACGGTGACAATTGGCTTATACAAGGAGGTATTGATACCGCCAATATTCGTTCAATATTATGGGATGGTAGTAACCTACTGTTAGGTAGCAATAACGGCGAGCTATTTAACAGCAGTGATGCAGTTAGCTATTCGCCGTTAAATGCGGTAGTTGATGACATGAAAGCCGTAGCCTTTGATGGCAGCAATACTTTAGTGATGGCCGGAAATCCTTCATACCTGAGCGTAAGTACTGATAAAGGTCAAAATTGGACGCTATTAACGGCATTAGGTGTGGTGAACATCAATGCGATTAATTATTACAATGGTCAGTTTTCTGCTGTTGGTGCTAGCGGTTTACTGATGTTTAGTAGCGACGGCAGTAATTGGAGTACTCAAAATACCGGCTCTAGCGAAAACTTAAACGATATTTATTGGTTTTCGGGCCTCGATGTACTGGGCTCGCCCTTTAGTTTATATGTGGTTGTTGGTGATAACGGCACAATTTTAACCAGCCAAACCGGTTCTATTTGGGTTCCAGAGCTTGCATCACCTGTGGTTAGCGATAATTTCTATGCCATTGACCATGACAATGATTACTTCACTATCGTCGGTCAAAATGGTCGAATTTTAGTGCGTGATAATACCAGTACACCTGCAGGTACTACGTGGATGGACTTTTTTTCAAATCCCAGCTGGGGAACCTTAACCGACATTTTTTATAATGGCACTACCTCAGTGATTGTTGGCGCATCGGGACGCATAGTTACCGGTACGGCAAATAATGGTTTCATTGCACCAACCGCCCCAACCTCGCTCGATCTTTTTTCAGTGAGCGGCAATGGTAATGACATTATCGCTGTTGGCCAAGACGGTATTGTATTTTACAGTATTAATAGTGGCAGTAGCTGGCGCAGTACGGTACAGGCAACCGAGTCTACTCTGAGGGATATTCACTATGATCCGCTAACAAATGAATTTTTTACCGTCGGTGATCGCGGTACTATGCTAACGGGTACCGATGCTATTAATTAAGTGATGAAACTCATAACAACAAGCTACACTACACAGTTTTTTATCGGACTCCTCTTTACTGGTTTAGTGTTTGCTGTACAGTTTTCGTCAAATCCTCTCGTTAGCAATGCCCTCAACCGATTTGATGGCATCTTGTATGATTTCCGCCTGCAATATTTACCGCCGTGGCCCCAGAGCCAAACCAATATTCAAATTGTAGACATTGATGAAGCCAGCTTACACGAGTTTGGCCGCATGCCATGGCCTAGAAAACAGTTTGCTGCATTAACCACTCAGCTCACGCAACTTGGCGCGATTACCATCGCCTTCGATGTACTATTTACCGAGCCTGAAATCAACCCTGCCAGCATAGTTGCCAATGCCATTACTGATGTTAACACCCAAAAACGTATTCAAGCGATCAGCGCTGATTTAGATGGCGATTTGATTTTTTCACAAACCATGCAGAACAATGAAATTGTGCTCGCGACGCTATTTCACCAACAACAAGACATTAATAAAGGTCAATTGTTTGCAAGCACGCTAGCGATAACTGCTGACAATGTTAATAATCAACTGTATGAGTTTTCAGGGTTTTCTGCCAACACGCCATTGCTGGCCAAACACGCAACCAGCCAAGGATTTGTTAATGCTATCGCCGATCCTGATGGTTTTATCCGTCGATCTCCTTTGGTTATCCAGCACGGAAAGTTTATTTACCCGTCACTGGCATTAGCGGCATTTCAATCTTACACCCTAGCCGATAATCTCGAATTAGTTTGGCAACACCAGCAGCAACACAGTTTTTTAAGCGCGGTACAAATAGGTAAAACCATCATCGCTACCGATAATAAAGGACAGCTATTACTACCTTTTAGAAAGCACGCTTATTATTACCCTTACACCGCAGCTGCTGATGTGCTCGATAATCGAATTAAAGATCAACGTTTTGATGGCGCGGTAGTTTTTGTTGGCTCTTCCGCGACCGGACTTGCCGATTTACGTACCACTCCTGTTGGTCTTAATTTTCCCGGCGTTGAAATTCACGCCACCATTTTTGATGCGTTAATGTCGCCACAAAGTCAGCCATATCGTCCACACTGGTGGCAAGGAGCCATTGCGTTAACCTTATTCGTTATTGGATTATTACTATCCTATTTATTGCCTCGATTAGAGCCCGGCGCGGCTGAGCTACTCGCCTTAGCTGTGCTGATCACCGTGATTACTGTTAATTTTTTACTTTGGTATCAATTTTCTATCGATTTGCCGTTAACGAGCTCGTTAACCTTAGTGATAGCGCTAAGCCTTTACTATATGGCTTATGGCTTACTCAGAGAAAACAAACGTCGGCAACAGGTAAAATCTATTTTTGGTCAATATGTCCCCGCCGCCCATATTGATGAAATATTAGCCTCTCAAGAGTCCATCAAGCTTGATGGTGAAAGAAAATGCCTGACGGTACTTTTTGGTGATATTCGCAACTTCACCACCATTTCAGAATCGCTTACTCCTAAGCAACTTAGCCAATGGCTCAATCAATTTTTTACCCCGATAACCAAAGATATCTTTGATCACCAAGGCACTATCGATAAATATGTTGGTGATATGGTAATGGCCTTTTGGGGCGCACCATTACCGGATGAGCAGCATGCACTTAACGCCATTAAAACCGCTTTTGCCATGCTTGATACCGTACATCGCTTAGCACAAGATTTTACCGCTGAACAGTTACCCGTAGCCAAACTCGGTATTGGCATTAATACCGGCGAGATGAATATTGGCGATATGGGCTCACAGTACCGGTTAAGCTATACCGTGTTAGGAGATGCCGTTAACCTTGGCTCGCGGCTTGAAGGCTTAACCAAGTTTTATCATGTTAATATTCTCATCGGTGAAACCAGCAAACAACAAGCCGAACGTGACATTCATAACAATCAGCCTGAAATAGCGTTTATATTAATCGACAAGGTTAATGTCAAAGGTAAACAACAGCCAGTAACCATATATACGCCAATTCCTTTACCGAACAGTGCACAGCTAGCACAGTGCCAACAATTCAATCAAATGATGGAATACTATTTTCAACAAGAGTTTATGCTGGCGCTAGCAAGTCTAGATCAAATCTATGACGATTTTGAGTATACCGAGTTGCTCATACTCTACCGTCAGCGAATCACGCAATTATTAGCCCATCCTCCAGCAGCTGACTGGAATGGTGCTTTTGTTCATCGTACTAAGTAATACCTTTAAGTAGCACCTTTAAGTAATACCTTTAAATAACGCCTTTGATGATAAACTCTATCGAACCCCAGCCTTAATATTACTTGCCCGAGTAGCGACAAAAAAGTAGCGACAAAAATAGCCGCTGATCAATCGCACCGTATCTTCGGGATATCTCGCCAGTTACTAGTATATTGCGGACTTAAAAATTGCCGCTTCATTTGCCACGGCTTGTGATTACCTTCTGCAGCAAGTTTTAACGTACCTTGCCCATAATGTTTATTGATACGGTCAAGGCATTGCATTAATACGGGGTTTGAATGATCTGGAAGAAATAAATCCGCCTGCTGATATTGTTCACTTTCCAGAGTAATAGCGCCAACACCACAACGATAAAAGCGCACCCCACTGACGAAAATATCGGCAACAACTATTTTAATCGCTTTGGCAATTTCACAGCTGTTAGCGGTGGCTTGAACAAAGGTATAAGCAATAGATTGTTTATAATAATGCTGCTCATGAGGGGAATTCCCCGCAAAAACAAGCAGCTTTTTAATAAGTGATGACTGTTGCCTAACTTTTTTAGCAACTATACCACTATGCATAACTAGTGCAGCCTGCAGCTCATCAATGTCGGTAACGCGTTGCCCGAAACTTCGGGTTGAAAAGATAGCTTGCTTAGGTGAAACCACCTCATGCCAAGATAAGCTGCTAATACCATTAAGTTCGTTAACGGTGCGCTCGGTAACCACACTAAATTGCTTACCCATCGCCTTAGGGCATTGCTGTGCTAATTGTTGCGCTGTGGTTATTTGCTGTTTTTTTAAGCGTTGTGATATTTTTCCGCCAATGCCCCAAACATCATTCACATCCATCTTCGGTAAAATTTGTGCGCTTGAAGCGTGATCATTAATTATCGCGACACCATTAAATCCGGCCATTTTTTTAGCGGCATGGTTGGCGGCTTTTGCTAAGGTTGCGGTGCTACCAAAACCCACGCCGACCGGAAGACGGGTTTCACGCCAAATGGCTTGTCTAATTTTATGCCCGTATTGATGCCAATCGGTGATGATATTTTGGTAGTTGTTAAATAATAAAAACGATTCATCAATTGAATAGACATGTTGGTTGTCACAGAACCGGGCAATAACGTTCATCATGCGTTCGCTAAGATCGGCATAGAGCTCATAATTAGACGAGCGCACCACCACATTATGCTTTTCTAGCAGCCACTTTATTTGAAAATAGGGTTTGAATTTAGGAATGCCGAGCTTTCTGGCTATTGGGCAAACGGCACAAATGCAACCGTCGTTATTGGTTAACACCACCACCGGTTTATTTCTGATCTTGGGATCAAAGACCTTCTCGGCACTGGCATAAAATGAAACCGCATCAACTAACGCATACATGCGAGTAACTCAGGCGCTTGGTGATGTAATCTAATAGAGCGAGTAACCACCCCTTCTATTTGAAATTCATCTTCTGGTTTAATGGTTACCGCGCTAAATTGTTGCGATGCCGACAGTAATCGTGCTTGTACTTTATCAATCAGCTTACAGACAAAGCAGCCATTGTAGTTGGCGACAATTACATCGCCATTTTTAGCGGTTAACGAGCGGTCAACAATTAATAAGTCGCCATCATAAATGCCAACGCCTTGCATCGATTGCCCCGATGCTTGTCCGATAAAGGTGGCATTTGGGTGATGAATAAGCAATTGATCTAATGATAATCCTAGCTCTTTATATTCTGCAGCGGGAGATTCGAAGCCTGAAATACCCGCTTCAATATAAATAGGAATAATTTTCATGGAAAAACCTCTATACTGTACATTAATACAGTATAGAGGTTTTTACGCCTATTAAACAGCGATAAAAGCGCTACCGGTAATCGCAGAGCTAAATAAATTTTACGTTAACAAGGGTAAAGCAGATGTTAAATAGCGTTAAATATTAGTACAACGCTATTTAAACCAGACTTTACCACCAATAATTTTATAAGCTGGCGTGCCTTTGATCAGCGTTTCACGAGCAAAGATTTTATCGCAATGAGGACACTGACAAGGAATTTGGGTGTGATCTTGGCTAATACGCTCTTTAAAGCATTTAACCAGTGCCCCTTTACCGCCCTTACGATATTTAAAGAGTTGGCCATTGCAGCCTTTACAGAAAATATCAACGGTTTTAGTAGGGCCTTTTTTATTAGGTTTAGCCATCAGTAGTTAACTTATCAGCGTATATAAAATAATTTACAAACCTGTACTCGGCGCTTTCAATGCGACGTTTAGTGACTTTAAGTGAGCAGCGATATCTTCTGCGGCGGTAGTCGGTGAAATATCTTCATCGATTTTTAAGATTTTTCCCTGTTTAGAAATATAAAAAGTGACTCTGCTCGCCACTCTAAATAAGTTTAGTACGTCATAAGCTTTGGCGGCCACTTTGCTTGGATCGCTTAACATTGGAAAGTCAGCGCCGGTTTTTTTAGCAAAATCACGATTATCGTCAAGCGGGTCAACACTGGCCATAAAATAACTGGCGTTATATTCCCTAATAAGGTGACCTTGCTCAACTAACGATTTACATTCAAAGGTACAGCCTCTAGTGTTTGCCATTGGGTACCAGGCTAATACGACCGCTTGTTTTCCTAAATAGTCACTCAGCTGATAAAAGTCACCATTGGTAGCTTGTAAGTTAAAGTTGGGCGCTTGCATACCAACGGTTAATTCT
>Ga0209292_1007399_pt1 | contig 10437 bp, 10 predicted proteins | sample GOMGulsemesocosm_2_FD_184634 | JGI IMG/M metagenome (GOLD analysis project Ga0209292, IMG submission 184634) | Methane-oxidizing microbial communities from mesocosms in the Gulf of Mexico - GOM9C Gulf of Mexico (SPAdes) (version 2) | ecosystem: Environmental > Aquatic > Marine > Cold seeps...
TTGGTTATTGTTAAAGCCTGCTTCAATGTGAACAAAACCAGCTAACTCAAATGGAGAGCTAAGTGATAAATCGTTTTCGGTAAAGTTTTTATGGATACGTTTTTTATCTGGCCAAAAAGGAGGGTTGTTGGTTTTCAACCATTGGTAATCACCTTTTTCTAAATCAAAAAGATGAACGTGTGGATCGATAATTTTCATAAAATTCACTCTTATTTACATTCATCTTATTATTAATTATTCAGCCCCAATAAAGAGCTCACCACCGAGGGCACAGAGAACACATAGAAAAATATATCGTTTGATTTTCTCGGTGTAGCACAGCGTTTTAGTATTCTCGGTGGTGTATTATTTAAGCGCTGAATAGTTACAACTTTTCTTTATTTTGCCGTGTTTTATAGCGCCGCCTTTTACTACACTGTTGTTTACTGGGTAGTGTAGCCCCCATCGATAACCTGTAAGCTACCGGTAATAAATTTAGCTTTGTTTGATGCGAGAAATAATACTAACTCGGCGACTTCTTCGGGTTGACCTAATCTTCCCAATGGCTGCAAGCTTGCTTCTTCTTGATGAACCTCTTCTTTGTTTGCGCCCGAACGTTCACAGTAGTTATCAATGGCTTGATGATAAAGTGGTGTTTCTATAGTACCTGGGCAAACGGCATTAGCGCGAATATTAAAGCTGGCGTAATCTAGCGCTGTAGTTTTAGCTATTGAAGCTAATGATGCTTTGCTTAAGTTATAGGCAAAAGAATTTTGTTTGGCTACAAGTGCTTGGTCAGATGCCATTAGGATAATAGAACCTGCTTTATTCGCCTTCATATTAGGTAAAACTGCTTTAACTGCAGCATAAGCACCTTTAACGTTAATGCTAAATACACGGTCAAATTCTGCTTCTGAGGTGTTTTCAATGTTACCTGAAAAGTGAATGCCAGCATTAGATACTAATACATCAATTGAATGTTCATCGCTTATTTTAGTAATAACGTCATTCACTTGATTTAGGTTGGTAACATCACATTGTTTGAAGGTGCCGATGGTTGTAGCTTGTATATCTAAATTAAATACTTGGTAATCGTTAGCTATAAACAGTTCCATAATACTGAAACCAATACCTGAACTACCACCGGTAATGATGCATGTTTTTTTCATTCATTTGACTTATTGAAAGGTTAATTACAGGTAAATAATACCGTGTATTAGGAGCAGCTGCCAAACATTCGAGGGATTATTCTGCTCAGTTTATGAAAAACGCCAAATAACGGAGTTACTTGGCGTTAAATCTAACTTAAAATTTGGATAACCGAATAAACGTATGTTATTTAGCTAGTTCTACTAAAGCCGCCGTATACATTTTAAGGTTTAACATGAGCTGTTTTATGGTGATAAACTCATGTTCAGTATGCCCAGAATATTTAACGTTTGGCATTGAAGGGCCAAAACCTACCGCATTAGGGAACATTCTTGAATTAGTGCCGCCGCCTATAGCTATCGGTTTAGCGTTTTTCTCACCCGTATAATGTGAATATATCTCAAGTAACTTATGAGTATGTGGTAAGTCTCTTTGTGCCCAAGCTTCCTTAGCTTTTATTTTTACATCAGACAAAATATAGTTATTTTGCATTTGCCATTGGCTAACCGCTTGTTTGATTTCTTTCTTCAACATTTCAGTCGTTTTACCACGAGGGCGACGGATATTTATATTGAGCTGAATGCCGTCTGTTAATTGTTTAATTACGGTTGGTGAAACTGTCATTGGGCCCATAAAATCGTCGGAAAAGGCGATATCACCAAACTTTTTACCGTATAAACCCGTACCTAAGTTACTGTTGATAAAGTTAACCAATGCACCGCTAGTATTTAATGGCCATTCTCGTGCTGATAGTAATTCAGCAAGATGAGTAATGGCATTAAGACCATCTTCTGGTTCAGATGAATGAGCGGATTTCCCAAACGCTTTTATGGTTAAGGTACTATCTGTTAGTGTTAAATCAAACTTAATACCCTTATAGGTATTAGCTCTTTCCATAAGTTGCTGAAGTAGTTCAACGTTAGCGTTTTTAATGGTTGCCATGGCGTCTTCAGGTATTTGACTACCGAAAAATCCACCGGTAAAGCCATTTAGGTAAGGAGCTTTTGATTGAATAGTTTTTTTAGTAAAGGTTAAGCTGATTGTGCCGTAGCCTTTTTCTGCTGTTACTACTGGGTAGTCAGCATCAATGGTGATATTAGTTTGCGGTAGTGTATGCGTTTTTATGTATTCTTCTAACGGTGCCCAATCAGACTCTTCAGCCATGTAAACGTACAATTCAATACGTTTTTTTAGTGCAATCTTTTGATCTTTAATGGCCTTCATTGCGTACATAGCAGTAGTGATAGGGCCTTTATCGTCTTCTGTTCCTCTACCAATAAGTTTACCTGGTTCAGAGGTTACATCTAATTTAAATGGAGACATTGCCCACTTGCTAGCATTTGCTGGCTGTATATCACCATGAGTTACAATGCCAATACGCTCATCTGATTTACCTAACCCGATAATAACGACGTAACCATCGTCTTTAAAATCTAAACCTAGCTTTTCTGCTTGGTCTTTTAATTCATTTTTGAAGGCAATATGAGCTGGGTTTTCAGGCGAAGGCGTTCCAGATATTGCAATGGTGTTGTGTTTAACTAATTCAGCTAAGCTATCTACCATGTCGTTTTTATAAGTATTTACAGCGTAGGTGGCTGTTTTAGTCGCTTGTTGGCTAATGTTTCCTGCATTAGTGGCAGGCATATAAAATAATGGTGTTAAAAGCGCTAAAACACTTAATTTTTTTATCACGATATTTCCTTTAATTCGGTTAACTCTTTTACCTATTGCGGCGTAATATAATGGATCCTTGTTCAATATAACAGATACAAAATATAGATTAATTGTTTATACCAAGTTTGGGCTGAGAGTATACAAAATTGAACTAACGATTTACTCGTATTAATCAACTATATTTACCGTTACAAATTTAAGCAAAAGCATGTATACCATCTATACTTACTGTATCGGCATGATTTGAGAAGTTTTATTTTATGGTAAAAAAAACTGAAGAAAACCTTCTTTCCCAAGAAGATTTAGATTCTTTATTAAGAATTAATGAGTTTATTGACGAGGAAGGAAATAAAAATTCATTGATTGGTGAACTTAAACGGGCAATATTAGACTCTGGTCAATTGGAGCTTGGTCAATGGCAATCACTTAGAGATCATATTCGAGAAATAGAAACACTTATTCCACACATTGATTTGATTATTAAATTGAAGAAAGAAGCAAAACTATAACATTGAATGTTTCATATTTAGATAACTATTAGATATAACATTTTCATTTAAAGATTATCCCAATCAGCCACGTTACTAAGATAAAATGAGGTTAATATAATCACATTTATTTTGGAACACATATGATCCTTGCGACTTTATTAACAACTCTTTCTGAAAATCCTGAAAACGTATCATTTGAACAGGTGATGGATGTTATTGCACAGCAGTACAATTATAGCCCTAGTTCATTTAACAACGGTAAAATCATCAATGAAGCAGGAACAAATGAAGGTTCATGTAAAATATTTTCCTTTGCTAAGCTTAATGAGCTAACACCAGAGCAAACATTATCGTGTTTTGGTCGCTATTACCGTGAAGATGTACTACAGCACCCTAATGGAGAAGATCACGGGAATATCCGTAACTTTATGATCACGGGCTGGGAAGGTATCCAGTTTGACAGTGAAGTGCTAACTGAGAAGTAAATAACGCTATTTTTAAGTGTTAACAGTATTTAATGTTTATCGCCAATAAGGTCTAACTGATTCAAATTAGGGATCGTTAACCTTATTTGCTCTTCTAATTGGTCAAGTTGTTTTAGGTTTTCGCAGAATACTTTTACTTTCTTATCTAATTCATTGGTTTGTGAAATTAAGCCTAGTTTTAGATCTTCACCTAAGTTTTCCATGCGGTGACTTAGATCTCCACCTCGGTTTTCATTGTCGTCACTTTCATCATTGACAATGGCTTCACCAACGGCCATTAAAATACTGCCTAACGACTGAGTAACAATCTGTTCAATTTCTTTTTCAAATTCACCCGAGAATATTTCGTCAAAATCGTCAAAGTCTTGAGGTGCGATGAAATAACTATCATCGCTATGGTTAAATCGGCCTCTCAAACGCCATTGCATATCGGTGAAACGTTCTTGAAATTTTTGATGGGATTGGCTGTTTTCACCAGTTAAACCACTTATCACTTTATTTACAGCTTCAAGGCCAACATCAACACCGTTTACCGCAATGGATACTATTTGAGGTACTTGTTGGCGAATATTTTTAGAGTAGGTCGCTAGTAAATTTTCTTGTTTACTGTTTAGCATGATTTCGCGACCAGAAACGAATAACTGTTTATTACGGGTAATTTGAATATAGGTTGTTTCTTTATTGAGTAACCTAACGTGAATGGGATCAATAACCACACCATATTTGAAATTTACATCGCAACTTTCGGCAAAAACAGAGCTCGTTAATAAACACATGCTTAGTAAGGGAAAGGTTAAAAACTTCAAATGTAAATTTCCTATTATTCTTATTGTTACGCTGATTCACAGACCGTTAGGTGTTTACTATCGGTTCCATAAGAATTTTTCGTTCAAAGTAAACCATCTTTGTAGGACCATACTCACGCTTGGTTCGATCGTTAAAATCACCTACGTTGAGTCGTACACCTTGATAGAGTTTATCTGTTGCTTCTACATAAACGCTAGTCATGTACTCTTGTATTTTTTCATCTATATCTTGTTTTTCTAGGAGCATGGCTCCCATTCTTTTAGCGTGATATTGGTAAGTAGATACCACTTTTTTAAGCATTTCGGGATTCGCTTTTCCTTTTGGTAATGCTTTTAATTTGTTGGTTGCGGCTTTGAGTTCTTGAGTTTTATCTGTTTCAACTTTAAGTCTTTCATCAATTTCAACTAATTGGTCTTTAAATGCTTTGATACGTCGATCAAAGGTAATAGTTGTTGAACTACCTGCTGTTGCACCAACAGTACCTGCATGCACTGAATTTACAGCATTGACATAACCGGCAATAAGTTTGCCATTTGCTTTTTCTTCAGAGCCAACCCAAAGCTTATCGTCAACATATATTATGCTATGCATAAGTTGATTTTCTATACGTAAATTATTACATGAAATGTCGGCATACTGACAATATTTAGCAAAAATGTTCCCACCAGCTTGAATATTTACGCTCATAGAAACGTCACTCGTTGATAAATCGTCAACATCTTGCTTTTTACCAATAATACCACCACCAATGGTAATATCACCACCGGCTTCAATCTGTGCTGACTCGACAAAACCACCAACGGTAATATCGCCTGTTGCTGAAACTTTCATTCCTTCACAGACATCACCGTTAATGATAACACTACCTTCGAACTTTATATGGCCGGTGCTAACATCAACATTGTTAAGTTTGTAAACGTCGTCAATTTCCATACCGTTTTCAATAGCGCGAGGTAGTCCTACTAAGGTGGAAATCAACACATTTTTATTTTTTGAACTAAGAACAGTGCCATCACCCACGCTCATTTGAATGTCTTCGCCGGGATTTGGCTCTAACGGCGCACCTTTTACTGTGAAGCCTTTTATACCTTCAGTTAAGGGAACTCGCTGCGCAAGTGGGTCGCCAACGCGGACACAAATAATATCGCCTAAATCTCTCATGTCGACACTACCGTCTTCACGTTCTTTAGGGCGGAGGATTCTGTCTTGTGCTGATTGAACCAGTTGTTTTATTCTGGCATTTTTACCATTGATGGGGTTCTTACCTTTGGCGACAACACCTTTAAGAGTTGTTCCTTCGGCTTCTGCAACAGATTTTTGAGCTAGACTAATTAACCCTTCTTTACTAAAGCCTTTGGTAACACCCGCTTCTTGTGCTGCAGTTAAAATTTCTTTAGGGGAGGGGTTTTTACCGCCCAGAGCAGTTGTTATTTCTGCTGTGGCCAACATTTCATCATCATCAATTTTGATGTCGATTATGGCGTTTTTTCTCTCCAAAATTTGATAGCGTATTTCTCTACCACTTTTTCCTGCTGGTAGAGGTTTTAATACACTATTTAATTCAGCAACGGCATTTTTAATATTACTGGTGCTAATTTGTAAGGCTTTGTACTCAGATTTTTCAATCAAATCTAGAATAGTAGCGTCGTTTATCACGTCACTATTTTTAATTGGTTGTATCACTAAGTCGATATTATTTTTTTTATTTTCAACTAATTTTACCTGAGTCACTTACTACAATCTCCATTTACAGCAATATAATGAAATACCAAAAGCTATATTTATATATAGTTTTCTTGGTGTACTTTAATAAAAGTTGGGGTATTAATTTTAGAATAATCCACTTTATATTCTTTATTGTCGAGCGCTTGTATAAACACTAACGTTTTTTCTTCACCAAAACACTCCGATGAACCTACATCAATAACTTCTTGGTAAGCTTTTTTAGCTTCTGAACGTTTGCGAGGAATCGCTCCTTCGTAAACACCAATGCCACGATTACTAACGATCACAACTGGGTGACCGCCATTAATAATTAATAGGTCGAATTTTCTGTTTTTGTGGATGATGGTATTTCTTCCACTGGTGATGAAATTTTTTTCTATCACAATGATAGCCTCTCGATTAAGTTAGGTTTCAGCTGAAAAATGTGTTGTATTAGCTGAAAAATATAACTGTATAAAAACAAGATCTTTACGCCAAAAACCTTTATGAAAAGGACGCGAGATGAATCATATACAATACTCTATCTATAAATATATAAAGTTTTGATTTACTACGCAATAAAATACAAAAATAAGCGAGTAAAATAGCTAATTAGTTTTAATTATGAACATAAAGTGCTTTATTTTTACTTGATGTTAACAATCTTCGTACCAAATCTAAACTTCTAGCGGCAACAAGCCGTTGAAAATATTCACGGCCACCTGAAATAACAAAGTGCTGTGTTTGTATGTTTTCGAGTGTTCCCCAAGCAATCCAAACAGTGCCTACCGGTTTTTCTGGTGTTCCACCTAATGGGCCGGCAATGCCTGACACCGCTATGGCTATATCAGCATTTGCTTTTATTAGCGCACCGCGTGCCATTTCTATTACGGTTTGTTCGCTTACCGCGCCATGTTGGCCAAGTGTTATATCATTTACGTTTAAAATACTTTGTTTAATATTGTTAGAATATGTAACAAAGCCAGCTTCAAAAACTTGTGACGCACCAGATACAGAAGTTACTTGGCTGGCAATTAACCCACCAGTACATGACTCAGCCGTAGTGAGTGTTAACTTTTTTTCTTTAAATAAATCAACAACCGTTGACGGAAGGCTGACGGGTTTATCTGATATTTCACCAATAATATGGTCATTGAGTAGTTCTTTAACCTTTTTTAACCAAATCGATTTTGATTGGTATGCTTGATCTGAAAAGGTAATGAGTTTTAGTTCCACGGTTGGCGAGTGTGCTCTATAACCTAATTGAATGTCTTCTGGCCAATCGGGAAACGACTTTTCTAGTAGGGTTTGTAACTTTGACTCACCTATCCCAAAGGTTTGAAGGCGTGTTACATGGGATTTTTCTTGGTTTGGGTGTTTTGCTTGCAATAATGGAATAATTTCTTCTTCCATCATTACTTTTAATTCACTGGGTACACCCGGAGTACAGTAAATATCACAGTTATTAATGTTAACGTGAATGCCAACGGCACTACCTACTTTATTGAAAATAATGTTAGCGTTTTCAGGTAGCATCGCTTGTTTTAAATTGGCTTTATCTAAGGTAAGTGATTTACGTTTAGCCCAGTTCTCTAAATGAGAAATAGCTTCAGGATTCTCTACCAAGGGTAAATTGGCAACTTTTGCTAAAGCTTCTGACGTTAAATCATCAGTTGTTGGGCCAAGACCACCGTTTACGATCAACACATCAGCTTTCAAACTCATATGAGCCATTTCTTCAATGAGGTCATTAAAATCGTCACTTACCGTTACGCGTCTACGTACATTAATACCTAAATCATTCAGTTGTTTCGCAATCATCACTGAATTGGTATCAATGACATCTCCAGTCATTAATTCATTCCCGGTAAGTAATAGCTGAAGGTTTAACTTTGGCATAGTTAGCATTTCCATTTAAACGAAGTGCGTTATCATAAATTTTATTACTGGATTTTTATAGTTTAAATGCGAGTTTTTACATCGCGTTATAAAGCCATCATTAAAATTATAACTTTTAAGTGTAGCAACTGAGCGTTTAACGGTAGAATACGGTGTGTTTTACAAGAGAATTGATTACGTGGAATCTAAAGTCTATAACCGAAACTTGTTGTTCGGTAGTTGGTATCGAGGCGATACTAATGAAAATGGAAACCAAGTGACCGAGTTTGCACGCATGGAACCCGATGGTAGCTATGAATTTACGTTTACTGAATACGATCCCAAAGGCCATGTTGAAAACGAAATAATAGAGTTGGGTGATTGGGGATTAGTAGGTGATATTCATTTTACAATCACGCGTGGTGAATTTGTAGACGGGGAAACCTTTTCAGCAGATATGGCAAACGAAGATAATTATCAGGCCTATCAAGTTCTACAACTAAACACTAAATTTTTGGAATATAAACATATTATTACCAATGAAGTATATATACTCAGACGTGTTGTTGATAAAATCGCTCATTGTTAACAGATAAAATGATTAACGATTAAGTTTTGTTCGTTTTGTAACCTATTGTACCTTTTGAATTTTGAGAAAATAATGAAAAGAATTAAAGCCGCAAGTTTAATTACCGCTATAAAAACGCCTTACAATACTGAAGGTGAAATAGATCTTGCCACATATGATCAGCTTATTGTTAAGCAAATTGAAGCAGGTGTCGATGGAATAATTGTCGGTGGAACAACAGGTGAAGGGCATTTATTAAGTTGGGAAGAGCATTTAATGCTTATCGCCCATACGGTTCATACTTATAGCGACAAACTCGTTATTGTAGGTAACACTGGCAGTAATAATACCCGCGAAGCGATTAAAGCAACTAAAAATGGTTTTGCTATGGGGATGGACGCCGCTTTACAAATTAATCCTTATTATGGTCGCACATCTAATAAAGGTGTTATTGAACACTTTAAAAAGGTATTAGACATAGGTCCTGCATTTATCTACAACGTACCAGGCAGAACAGGCCAAGATCTTACTCCAGAAATTATTGAGCCTTTGTCAACACACGAAAACTTTATTGGTGTTAAAGAGTGTACGGGCAACGATCGTATAGCTCATTATGAAAAACAAGGTATTGCTTGTTGGTCGGGTAACGACGATGAGAGCTTTGCTGGCCGTCATGAATTTGGTTCACACGGCGTGATTTCGGTAACATCAAACATTATCCCTAAAGTTATGCGTAAGTTAATGGATGACAATGACGCTGCTTTAAATGAGCGTTATCAAGGTTTAATGAATTGGTTATTCTGTGAGCCAAACCCTATCGCAATTAATACCGCGTTAATGATGACAGGTGCAGTTGAAAGTAACTTTAGATTACCTTACATCGCTTTAACTTTAGAGCAAAGACAGCAGGGCTTTGAACTACTTAACGCAATTGACAGTAGTGAATTAGTAGGTGATGAATTGAACTTACTAAACGATACCGATTTTAACTACGCATCGTAAATTTATATTTTACTAAGAGCATTTAAGCTAGGTCTTAAGTGCTCTGGTAATGTTAATGTTTTTAACGCTCCAGACACAGGGCAAGTGAACGTTAACGAATAAGCGCAAAGCTGTAAATCTAACGAGAAAAATCCTGTTTTATCCTCAAGTTTATCTTGCTCTATTCCATGTAATCTATCGCCAACCACTGGCATATCAATACTTGCAGAATGAATTCTTATTTGATGTTTACGCCCTGAATCAATTTTTACATCAACCAGTGAAACGTTATGTGTGCTATCAACGTCAATACAGTTAAACGTACTTAATGCCGACTTACCGTTCACATCAGTGTTAATAATATCAGGCTGTACTCGCAAACTATGATCACCGTGAAGTAAAACAAGATAATGTTTTTCTAAGTCATGTTTTTCAAATATTCTACTAAAATATTGTGCCGTTTTTTTAGTGTGAGCAATAATAATTAACCCCGTTGCTGCACGGTCTAAGCGGTGAACAATAAAAGCAGGGCGCTCCGGCGATAATTGACTTTGTGCCCATCGACTTATCGTGCAATGGTCGCTCCATTTAGAGCCTTGTGACAACATGCCATAGGGTTTATACCAAACACTGTAATCTTTAGCGTCGTCAATAAGCAATGCTTCTGGCGGTATTTGACTCAGCACTTTTTCGTTATAGTAAAAATGTAACTCATCGTTTA
>Ga0209292_1007405_pt1 | contig 10430 bp, 11 predicted proteins | sample GOMGulsemesocosm_2_FD_184634 | JGI IMG/M metagenome (GOLD analysis project Ga0209292, IMG submission 184634) | Methane-oxidizing microbial communities from mesocosms in the Gulf of Mexico - GOM9C Gulf of Mexico (SPAdes) (version 2) | ecosystem: Environmental > Aquatic > Marine > Cold seeps...
ATTACAAGAAAGTAATTAAATGGAAAACTGGCAATCTATGATGAAAACAGGAAACGCATTTTTTGAACAATGCGCCTGGTTTGATGCACAATATTATTATCAAAACGCAATTAGTCATATTGAAGCGATTTGGCCTAGTGATCCTCATAATATTCAATTACTACTTGGTTGGATTTCAGGAATGCATAATATTTCTGCGCTATTTGAAATACAAGGTGATTTTCAAAATGCCTTACATTATTTAAAAGCACCTCACGAGCATATGCTTAGCATTTCACAAGATCACTCTCAAACGGAAACGATGCAACTCATTGCATTAAGAGCCTTAAAAATAACACTTATACCATTATTAGAGTTTTCAAAAGATCACCCAATCTGTGATCCATGTTTAGAGTCTTTGCATGCAGCAGAAAACATCATAAATTCATCTCAACCCATTATTCATTAAATTAAAGGAATCAAAAGTGAAGAACAAAAAAATCATACCCGCATTATTAGGTTGTGCGGCACTTGCTACACAAGCTGCATATGCTCATCCAGGACATGATCATAATGCAGCCTCATCAAATCTAATTCATTTATTTTGGATAGCGCCAGCTTTAATCGCTGTTGGTTTTATTGCATATAAACTATTAAATAAAAACAAACAAATGAATAAGGATTGATCATGTTATTTAACTTGGTAAATAAACTAGATAAAAAATTTAATTTTTCAACCGCATCTGCGCATTGCGATATTCCATGCAAAATTTATGATCCAATTTCGGCACAAATTGCCGTGTTAACTATGATACGTATGGTTGATTTGTTAAATGAAATTAATGATAAATCAGATTTAACCGCCAATGATCAAGCGCAATTTAGTCGTTTACTGAATCAAAAAGAAGATCATGGAAATAAAGTAAAAGAAGAAATTCGTATAATTTGGGGTGACTATATTAAGCAGCCTCAATTAGAAAAATTTCCAGAGTTACATGAACTCACTCATAGCATTATGCTTGCAACGTCAAAGGCAAAACAACATATAGACAAAGATGCAACATTAGATTTATTAAATAAAGTGAATCGATTTGCTGAAATATTCTGGATAACTAAAGGTGTTGAAACATTTACTGCTGTGTGCCCTTACCCACCAGCACAAACGCTTGTTTACCCTAAATTGAACTAATGTGTTTGGACTTTCCATAATACGTATTACGGGGCACAGTATGTCGCCTCGTATACCGGATAAAAGCTACGTTTTAGTGCATACTTGGTTAAACTTATTTAAACCAAAACATGGCAGCTCTTTTCTACTCAAGCATGATAAATATGGGCATATAATAAAAACCTTATCTCATAAAGATGAGCAAGGTTTTTATTGGTTTACTGGTGAGAATACACTCAGTGTTTCTATGTTAGAAATTGGCCCAATCACGGTAGAACAAATTCTAGGTAGGGTTTGCTTTACTTTGTCGGCCAATCATTAAAAAAAACAGGTAAATATTTACTGCGTATTAAGTAAATCAGAACCCAAAAAACCAAAACTAATTGTATAGCCAGAAAACCTGAGAATTGAAAGTAATGACTTTTGGCTTGAATTAAAAGCCAAGCTAAATCAAGTAAGCAGCATAGCACTAGCGGTATTTTCATAAACTTCCAGAATTTGGCTAATTTAAGATTACTACTTGGCCGCCTTAAGGAAAATATTACAGCAGGTATTAAAGCTAAAGTACCAATAGCTAAAGCAATAAAAAAATCATTTTTATTGCGATAAAATAACGACATTAAATCCAAATCAGGTCGTCTTGATACCGCTGAAAAAATCCAAATAATATATGTCCGTAACAAAATGAGAAAAGTAAAACTTAACGCAATAGGTGCACGATATACACCATGTTTATCCCAGAACTCAGGTCCAAAACGCATTACTACTTCCTATATTCTTTATTTAAATCAATCTCTAAATTTGGTTTTTTCTATCTGCTAAAATACCTAAAATAACAAATGCCACCAGCAACAACCATGGCATATATACTTTACCAAATACTAATAACAGCTTAATCAATAATGGAGTGACAAATAAAGTTAAAGCGCCGAAGCCAAAAGCAGTTACTATAATAAATATCATAGTGCGAATGATAAAATGCTTTCTTGCAAATAATCTCTTAATAAACTTATTTAAATCATTAGCGTAAAGCGCAATTAAACAGACAATTATGGTCAAAGCTATTTGGCTCAAATGAGGTAAAAACCAACTAGCAAGCTGGTTTGATATCCCATTAAAAGAAGTGATTACATTATTCATATTTTATGTTCTACAAACAAATCAACTAAGTCTTGCTCTGTTAAGACTTCAATGCCTAAATCTTGTGCTTTTGTCAGCTTTGAACCAGCTTTATCACCTGCTACTAAGGCATGAGTTTTAGCTGAAATACTCCCTGAGACTTTTGCACCTAAAGTTTGAAGTTTAGCTTTAGCTTCAGAGCGTCCCATTTGCGTCAATGTGCCAGTTAATACATAAGTCAAACCAGCAAGTGGTTGTTCACTTTCAGGTTTTGTTTCAATATCCGGCCAATTAACACCCGCTTTAATCAAATCTTCGACCACTGTTTTATTGTGTTCTTCTCTAAAAAAGAAGTTCACATGCTTAGCAACTATCTCACCCACATCAGATACATCTTGTAAGCTTTCTACATTTGCTAAACTTACTTTTTCAAGTGTTTGATAATGATTAGCTAAATTCTGTGCAGTCGCTTCACCGACTTCTCTAATACCTAAGCTATATAAAAAACGTGCTAAAGTGGTTTTCTTGGCACTTTCTAATGAAGAAATTAAATTCTCAGCCGATTTAGGTCCCATTCTCTCTAGTGTTTCAAGATGACCTTGTTTTAAAATAAATAAATCTGCAGGCGTATGAATTAATTCCCTATCAACTAGTTGCTCTACAATTTTATCACCTAGACCATCAATATCTAATGCTTTACGAGATGAAAAATGTTTTATCGCTTCTTTTCTTTGTGCTTCACACACGAGTCCCCCACTACAACGTGCTATAGCTTCTCCTGTTAAGCGTTCAACTTTAGAATCACATATAGGGCATAAACATGGAAAAATGATATCTGAAGCATTATCAGGGCGTTTTTCTAAAACAATTTGAGCTATTTTAGGGATCACATCGCCAGCACGACGAATAATCACAGTATCTCCAATTTTAATACCTAAACGTTCGATTTCATCTTGGTTATGTAAAGTTGCATTTGAAACGGTTACACCACCAACAAATACAGGTTCAAGCCTTGCGACTGGTGTTATTGCCCCCGTACGCCCTACTTGAAACTCAACATCTAATAATTTAGTAAGTTCTTCTTGCGCCGGAAATTTAAAAGCGATAGCCCATCTAGGCGCTCGTGCAACAAAACCAAGTTGTTGTTGTAATGCTTTATTATTTATTTTAATTACTACGCCATCAATTTCATATTTTAAACTGGTACGTCGTTCACCTATATCTTGATAATATGCTAAAGCCGCATCAACACCTTTAACTAACTTAGTCTCTGGGCTCATAGGTATGCCCCATTGTGTGAGTTGTGTTAACTGTTCAAAATGATCTTGCGCTAGCTCCCCCTCTTCTACAACCCCCGTACTGTAGGCGTAAAACATCAAAGGTCTTTTAGCGGTAACTTTTGAATCAAGTTGACGTAAACTACCAGCAGCTGCATTTCGAGGGTTTACAAATACTTTTTCATCATTGAGTTTCGCTTGCTCATTCATTTTTTCAAAGCCCGCGCTATTCATAAATACTTCACCGCGTACTTCAAATCGTTTTGGATAGCCTGAACCACGTAATTTTAAAGGAATATTACGTATTGTTTTTACGTTTTCAGTGATATTTTCACCGGTTGCGCCATCCCCACGTGTCGCCGCTTGCACAAGTACACCATCTTCATACAAAATGGAAACCGCTAAACCATCGAGTTTAGGTTCACAACAAAACTCAAATGTGTGAGATTCTTTTAACCTATCTTGTAAACGTTTATTAAAGGCATGAAATTCCACGTCATCAAATGCATTATCAAGAGATAACATAGGAACTTCATGCGTTACCTGTGTAAAACCAGCTAACGCATGACCACCAACTTTTTGAGTGGGTGAGTCTGATGTAATAAGTTCAGGGTTTTTCTGCTCTAATTGAGTTAAAGAACGTATTAAACGGTCGTACTCACTATCTGGAATACTTGGTTCATCTAAAACATAATATTTATAGTTATGCTCTTCAAGCTCAGATTTAAGGCTATTAATTTGTACTAAAGTATCTTGTGACATGGTTTTCTCTACCAACAAAAAAGCCACCAATGGTGGCTATTAAACTATAAATATATGACTTTAAAGATTTTAGCTTTAGCCAAACTCTCTTACTTTTTCAACGTATTGCCTTACTGTTGGCACTGTTAATAATTCACGTTTGTGATCAAAAATTTCAGCACCAAACTCATCAGCTATTTTTTTAGCTGCACTATGTAACATATTAAATGCAGGTAAATTATCACCTTCACACGGTAAGGTCATAAATAAACTGATACCCGCAGTAGAAAACTGTTCCATATTGTCAATATCAAACGTGCCTGGGTTAAACATATTTACGAGTCTAAATAGTACAGGTCCAGTTCCTGATGAATCTTGATGTCGATTGAAAAAGCCTTCATCAGAGTATTTAAACCCTAAAGTTAATAGTAGGGGTAATAAAGAAGAGCCTTGCATTGTCAAACCTGTAGGCATTTGAATGTGAATAATAATAAAGTCTTTTGGCTCTTCTGAAGGCGAAGCTTCGTCTACCTGTTGCTCTTGTGTTTCACTTGGCTGTGTAACTGTATCATCTTCATCAAGATCAACTCTAATATCACCTATTTCAGGTTCATCTCTATCAGCGACCATACTCGGAATATCGATAGATACATCCTGTTCATGTGATGGTGCCTGCTTTTTCTTATTTGTACTTGTATTTGTTTTGGCTTCACCGGATGGGGTTTCGTCTTTTTTTCTAACAGACCAAATTCCATGTAATAATAATCCACCAATCACTAAGGCGCTAATAATCACTAAAACCCATCTTAACTCTTCGGCCATGCCTTTACCCTTTTTTTATTTTTAATACTTAACTATGTATTTATAGCATTATATTAGTTAATTAACAGCCATTTCAACTGCTTGGTCAATATCAACTGCAACCATGCGAGAAACACCAGGCTCTCCCATAGTAACACCAACTAAACTACCAGCCATTTCCATCGCTATTTTGTTATGACTTATATAAATAAACTGCACAGATTGTGACATTTCTTCAACCAAACGACAAAAACGTCCAACATTGGCATCATCTAATGGTGCATCTACTTCATCCAACATACAAAATGGTGCCGGATTAAGTCTAAAGATAGAAAACACTAATGATAATGCGGTCAGCGCTTTTTCTCCACCACTAAGCAAGTGAATTGTTGAATTTTTCTTTCCTGGTGGTCTTGCCATAATTGTAACACCACTTTCTAACAAATCATCTGAAGTGAGCTCTAGATATGCATGCCCCCCACCAAAGACTTTAGGAAATAACTCTTTTAGACCTTCATTTATTGCATCAAATGTCTCTTTAAACCGATTTTTTGTTTCTTTATCTATTTTTTGAATCGCGGTTTCAAGTGTATTTAGTGCATCAAATAAATCTTGGTATTGTTCATCTAGATAATCTTTTCTGTTTTTAGCTTTTTCATATTCCTCAATTGCCGCCAAATTTATCGGACCTAACGATTCTATTTTTAGTGCAAGTTCCGTTAATCTTGTTTGCCAAATGGTACTTTTTGCATTGTCTGGTAAATGATTTAAAACAGTCTCTAAATTAGTATTTAAATCGACTAAAGGTTCTAGTAAAGCCGATGCGCGTACAATACTGCCTTCCTTTTCGATTTGAAGTTGCTGTAATTTATTTTGTATTTGCGCAAGCTCACTTTGTGCATTTTTTTGACTTAACTCTTTTGAAGACACCACTTCTTTTGCTTTAATAAGTTTTTCATTTTGTGCAGTTTGCTCAATCTTTAAAAGTTTCTTTTTTTCCAGGAGAAGTTGAATTTCTTCATTGGCACTATTGATAGGCGGATCTAATTGCAAATTTTGTTCTTTGAGTGACTTTTGCAATATTAATGTTTCATCTAATGATTTTTGAATATGCGCTAACTGGCTCGCTTCTAGTGTTAGCGTATTTTTTATTGATTCAAATGCTAAACTGGCGTCATGTTTTGTATTTTTCAATTGTTCCAATTGTTGTTGATACAGCTTTAGTTCTTGCTTGGCTTTTTCATATTCAAGTTCCGCCGTATTCGATTTTGATTGAAGCTGATCATCAGCAATATTCATTGTTAAGGATTTAGCAAAGCTAAATTCATCATTATGTCGATTATGATGCTCTTTTAAATGTTTTAGTTTTGACGTTATTTCATCAAATTGCATTTGCCAACGTAGGGCCTGCGTTTGTAAAACATCTAAACGGGTGAAAACCGCAACATCTTGTTGCGTTAATTGGTGAATTCGCACTGAGATTGCTTCGTGATCTTCTTCAAGTTCAAAAATTAACGATGTTTGTTCTTTTAATTGTAGTTCAAAGTCATTAAGAATCTGTTTTAATTCTTTTAATTTATACTCTATTGATACAATTTTCTTTGCTTTTAGTATTAAAGATGCTGATTCATCAATCTGTGTATCTAGTGTCCAATTTCGTCCATACAAAGTGCCTTGTTTATCAATGCAAGCAAACCAGGTTTTATCTTTAAAAATTATTTTGGCTTCATCATGATTTTCAATCAAGGCGATATGCTCTAATACTTCTGGGAAAACGCCTGAAGTAACTTTACGCGCTAAAGCGATATCAAAAGTATTGTCATAAGATTTATGCCAAATACTATGCCCTTGGTCTTTTATTGATTTAAAATCTTTAAATACTTGGGCATTTTTAAATTGCTGTAAAGCATGCTCTATGGCTAACTCAAATCCATTTTGTATTTTAAGCTGACTAAATAAAAGCACGCTTTGTGAATGAGAGTGTATCTGTTCATCTAGTTCAATATTATTAACAATATCGCTTAAGGCATTAAGCTGTGCTTCTTGCTGATTAATTTCACTCTTTAAATTATTACTCTTACATTGAATTTCATGCTGTTTTTTGATTTGTGTCTTGATTAAGTTTTGCTTTTTATTTTGTGCTAATTGTTGTTGTGCTAAGTCACTTTTTAATTGAATTTGCTCTGTTTGTAATTTTGTTAATTCAGAGGCACTATTTTGTTGTTCTAATTGATTAAGTTGATGTTCACAATCTTGCTGTTGTTTTTCATTTAGCTCTAGTGTATTTAAGATTTTCTCTATATTTAGCTCATTTTTTTGAGTTTGTTTTTCATATTCATGAAATTGCTTTTGCAATGTTTGCCAAATTTTAAAAGCATCTTGATTTTTTTGATAAAGCGCGTTTGAACGCGCTTCATTTTCATCAACACATAAGTGTGCAATTTCTAATTCGTCTTGGACCGTTTGTTCCATCTTTTTATTAACAAACGTGGTTTTTTCTAGCTTTTCTTGGTTTGTTTTAAGTTCAAGTAGTTTTAAATCAGACTGCTTACTTTGCCCTAACAGTTCCTGTCTTTTTTGTTTTAGATGTATTTTTTGTGTTTCAAAGCGAGTTAGCTCTGCTGTTGTTTTATAATCTGATTCTTGTAATGATTGAATATTTTGCGTAACAACTTCTATTTCACTTTTAAGCGATGCAAGTACATCTTCATGTCCAATATGGGCTTGTTGATAAAATTGAATTTCTTGCTCGATTTTTTTTATTTTAGATTCTGTTACCGTGATTTGTTGCTGTAATTTCTGCCATTTTAAAACAGCTAATTCACTTTTTAGACAACGCTCTTGTGTTTTAAATTGTGAATAAGACTTTGCTTGCTCTGATTGCTCATTTAATTTATCTAACTGTGTTTGTAATTCTTGACGTACATCCAATAACCGCTCTAAATTCTCTCGAGTACTTCGAATTCGCGTTTCAGTTTCTCTTCTTCGCTCTTTGTATTTAGAAACTCCAGCCGCTTCTTCTATGAATGTTCTTAATTCATGAGGTTTACTTTCAATTAAACGCGAGATCATACCTTGTTCAATTATGGCATAACTACGAGGACCTAAACCTGTGCCTAAAAAAATATCCGTGATATCACGTTTTCGACATTTACTACCATTTAAAAAATAAAATGACATACCTTCACGATTAACAGACCTTTTAATCGAGACCTGGTTTCTATTGGCTAATGAATCGGCTAACCTTCCTTGAGTATTATCAAAGATAAGTTCAACTGAAGCTTGGGAGATAGGTTTTCGTGATGTTGAACCATTAAAAATAACATCTGTCATGGCATCACCACGCAGATTTTTTGCAGAGCTTTCACCTAATACCCAGCGCACGGCATCAATTACATTTGATTTACCACAGCCGTTAGGTCCGACAACACAGGTCATTTGATCTGGAAAAGGAATTTTTGTAGGCTCAACAAAAGACTTAAAGCCAACCAGTTTAATGGTACTCAGGCGCATGTATCTATTTTATTAATATCAATTAGGTTTGGGCCGCTAATTTTATCAGAAATAAAATATATTGATATTAAATCACGCCCTATATTAAAAAGTACCGATTAAATTAAAAAAATTGTTGGAAAAATATATTGTTACGCTTATCTTTATTAAAGAGGTTTTAATAAAAAACAATTTATTTATACTCAATAATTCACATGCCGACTTCAAAATTGCTAAAAGGCATAATAATTAACAAGGAACATAAGTGCTGTCTTCTCAAGGGTTTCAATATTTTATAGCTGGTTTTAATCTTATCAATACAAAAGGACTTAAACGTTTTGTTTTAATTCCTTTATTAATTAATGTCCTTTTATTTGGCGGCTCATTATTTTTTATCTATGATTGGCTTACGCAAGGCTTTACATATTTAAATGACTTACTACCCACTTGGCTAAGTTGGTTGGAGTGGCTTTTGTGGCCTATCGCCATATTTACAATACTATTTAGTTACACCAGTATTTTCAGCATCATAACTAACTTTATTGCTGCGCCTTTTAATGGTTTATTATCAGAAAAAGTAGAATTGCATTTAACGGGTAAAGCTATAAATGATGACAAGATTTTAGATACGCTTAAAGATGTGCCTAGAATGATAGCGAGAGAAGGAACTAAATTAGCTTACTATCTACCAAAAGCAATCGCCTTCTTTATATTATTATGGTTTTTACCCGTGATTGGCCAACTACTTTGGGTCTTATTTACCTGTTGGATGTTTGCGGTGCAATATCAAGATTTTGCATTTGATAATCATAAAATCCACTTTAGGGAAACAAGGAAACAACTAAAGCATAATCAAGGTCTTTCATATGGTTTTGGCTTTGCAGTGCTCATTTTTACCACAATTCCACTATTAAACTTACTTGTTATGCCTGTTGCGGTATGTGGCGCGACTAAATTATGGGTAGAGCAATATAGAGATAAATATTAGGCAATAAACTCAAGCTTAAAAATAAAAACATTATAAATATAAAAGGGAATAAATATGAAACATGCTATTTTTCAAGTCGACGCATTTACTAACGCACAATTTAAAGGGAACCCTGCCGCGGTAATACCTTTAGATGCTTGGTTAGAAGATGAAGTATTACAAAAAATCGCCGCTGAAAATAACTTATCTGAAACTGCCTTTTATATCATTGATGATGATAATATTAAATTACGTTGGTTTACACCTGAAACTGAAGTCGATTTATGTGGTCACGCCACTCTTGCAACTGCGTGGGTGTTGGTTAATGAGTATGACCTCCAAGAAACGGAAATTAATTTTGAAACGCGTTCCGGTATTTTGACCGTGCGCCACTTTGTAGATACGACAAATATAAATGAACAAATCTTTGAATTAGAACTCCCCATTCAATCAGCACATGAATGTGATATTAAAAGTCCATTATTGAGTGCCTTTGGTCACCCACCTTTAGAAATTCTCGCTGCAGATGATTATTTATTATTATTTGAAAGTGAACAAATAATAAAAGAACTAAAGCCTGACTTCGCCTTATTATCACAGTTACCGCTTAGAGGTGTCATCGTCACAGCACCAGGAGATGAAGTTGACTTTGTATCTCGTTGGTTTGGTCCAAATGTCGGCGTAAATGAAGATCCTGTAACCGGTTCTGCACACACTAGCTTAACGCCTTATTGGGCAAACAAATTAGATAAAACCTTATTAACGGCCAAACAAGTCTCTCGACGAGGTGGCGATATTGAGTGCCAATTAAGAAATGATAAAGTGTTATTAAGAGGCAAAGCAAAGCTTTATATGAAAGGTGAAATTTATATCGATTAAAATAAGT
>Ga0209292_1007407_pt1 | contig 10429 bp, 9 predicted proteins | sample GOMGulsemesocosm_2_FD_184634 | JGI IMG/M metagenome (GOLD analysis project Ga0209292, IMG submission 184634) | Methane-oxidizing microbial communities from mesocosms in the Gulf of Mexico - GOM9C Gulf of Mexico (SPAdes) (version 2) | ecosystem: Environmental > Aquatic > Marine > Cold seeps...
TTGCAGAACTATTGAAAACGGGGCTTAGCTCTTCTTGGGATTTAAAATCAATAACATGTTTATCATCATCAACTTGTGCCCAAGAAGACTTTAACTCATTCAAAGTACCATCAAGTAATGTCGAAAAGATGAATAACCCACCTGGTTTTAATACCCGTAAAATTTCTTTAACAAGAGCATCGAGTGGATAACACCATTGAATAACCAAGTTCGAATAAATTACATCTATGCTATTTTCTTGAAAAGGAAGATGATAAGCATCAGCACCTACCCAAGCAATCTCTTTACTTCTTTTTTCTTGAGCAAAAGACAGCATTTTAGATGAAATATCAACACCAATAGTTTGCTGATATTTACTGGCAAGAATGTCGGTAAAAAACCCCGTACCAGAACCTAAATCAACCACCGTCAAATCTGCACGGTTTGGCAATAAAGACATTAAATGTTTACCAGTATAACGCTGTAATCGTGATGAAACATCATACGATTGGCTTGCCGAGCCAAATGACTTACCTATTTTTATTCTATTTAGTACTTCAGGCATTAACTTAAAACCTCATTCAAACAATTAGCTAAGTAACTGATATCCCTTTCTTTATGCTTTGCAGTAATGGTTACGCGTAACCTTGAGCTGTTTTTCGCAACCGTTGGTGGACGTATCGCGGTTAGCCAAATCCCTTTATTTTTCAATTTTTGACAGACATCCAGTGTTTTTTCTTCACCACCTATAACAATAGCGTGAATAGAAGATGTTGATGGAATTATTTCAATGCTGTCATCAAGTTTATCTGATAAAAGCATGCTTAAATGTTTTATATTATCTCTGCGCCAAGGTTCACTTTTTGCCAGCTTTATACTCGTTTTTGTCGCCCAAGCTACCGCCGGAGAAATCGCAGTAGAATAAATATAATGACGAGAAAAATTCACGAGATAATCATAAACATCTTCATCACATGCGACAAATGCACCACTGGTTGCTAATGCCTTACCAAAGGTTGCCATAACAATATCGACTTCACCAAAACTACTACTTCCTTGGCCTGTATCACCAATAATGCCAATACTATGTGCATCATCCATGTATAACATTGCTTGTTGTTGCTTAGCAATGTTAATTAACTGGTTGATATCTGCACAATCACCATCCATGCTAAAAACACCTTCAGAGATGATGAGTTTATTTGTCAACGTACTTTTAGCTAGGTGTTGCTCAAGTTGCTGATGGTTATTGTGTAAGTAGCGCTTTACCGAGGCATCACTGTCTAGCGCGCCGTCAATTAACGATGCGTGACTTAATTTGTCTAATACAAATTGGCATTCTTTATTACCTAATGCTTGCAAAACACCAGAATTAGCTGCAAAGCCACTGCTATAAAGTAAACAACGTGGTTTGTTTAACCACTGACAAACATCTTCTTCTAGTGCTTGATGAGCATAATGAAAACCGGTGATCAAACTTGAAGCACTGGCACAACTACCGTATTTATCAACACCTTCTTGTAGCGCTTTGTTTATTTCTATATGGTGGTTTAAACCAAGGTAATCATTTGAGGAAAAATTTAAATAGCATTTACCCTCTACAACAATTTCCCGACCATTTTGCTCGCTAATACATTGACGTTGACGATATTGTGATTTTGCTTTTTGCGAAGCAAGCTGCTCCGCAATAAAGTTAAAAGACATACTTTGTAGCTTGCCTCATCCTATTTATGTTCGAGTTACAAAGAAGCGTCGTAAAACAGATCTTTATTTTTTTCATTAACTACCGCTGTTGTTAATTGCTTTTCTTCTTCGCCATTATTTGCAACGGTTTCGGTATTAATACCTAATCTAGCAAACAATTGCATATCCTTATTAGCTTCAGGGTTACCTGTTGTTAATAATTTACAGCCATAAAATATCGAATTAGCTCCCGCTAAAAAACACATCGCTTGCATTTGTTCATTCATCGCGTCGCGACCAGCTGATAAACGGACATGACTTTTAGGCATCATAATACGGGCAACAGCGATACAACGGACAAAGTCAAAAGGGTCTAAATCGTCAACATTTGCTAATGGTGTGCCTTCAATTTTCACTAACATATTAATAGGAACACTGTCAGGATGCTTAGGTAAGTTAGCTAACTGTACTAAAAATGACGATCTATCTTGAGCTTTTTCGCCTAAGCCGACTATACCGCCACTACATACTTTCATGCCTGAATCACGAACATTCTGCAAAGTATCTAAACGGTCTTGGTAGCTACGGGTTGTGATGATTGAATTATAATGCTCAGGGGAAGTATCAAGATTATGGTTATAATAATCTAAACCTGCTTCTTGCAATTCATCGGCTTGACCGCCATCAATCATACCTAGTGTCATGCAGGTTTCTAAACCCATCGCCTTAACACCTTTTACCATTTCAAGCACAAAAGGCATGTCTCGAGCTTTAGGATTTCTCCAACCTGCTCCCATACAAAAACGCGTTGAACCTTGAGCTTTTGCAACTTTTGCAGCTTCAAGTACTTTCTCAACTTCCATCAAGCGTTCTTTTTGCACATCAGTATTGTATCGCGCACTTTGAGAGCAATATTTACAATCTTCAGGGCAAGCACCTGTTTTGATTGATAACAAGGTGCTAACTTGCACTTCATTAGGATTAAAGTGCTCACGATGAATAGTTTGAGCTTGAAACATAAGATCGCTAAAAGGTAGAGAAAATAATGCTTCAACTTCCTTAATTGACCAATCATGACGAGGTGTATACGTTTGAGACATGTGAAACCTTTAATTTGTAAATATAAGTTTAAAAAAGCAAATGTGAAAATTGCATCGCTAAATATTAGCAGGTAATCTATACGGCAGTCATTAATTGTCAACATAAAAACCCATGCAAGCTTTACATATGAATAAAAAACAAGCAAATCTGATTGATTTTGATAAAAAACACGTCTGGCATCCTTATACATCCATGTCATCCCCATTACCGTCTTACCTAGTTGAATCAGCAAAAGGCGTTCATATTAAACTCGCCACGGGTGAAGAGCTCGTTGATGGCATGTCCTCATGGTGGTCGGTATTACATGGTTATAACCATCCAAAATTAAATGAAGCACTTATTGAGCAAACTCAGAAAATGGCACATGTCATGTTTGGTGGGTTAACCCATGAACCTGCTATTAATCTCTGTAAGAAACTAATCGATATTACACCAGAGCCATTACAAAAAGTATTCTTGTCAGACTCTGGCTCTGTAGCGGTAGAGATTGCCATTAAAATGTCCTTACAGTATTGGCATGGCCAAGACAAAGCAGAGAAACACAAATTACTGACGGTTAAAAATGGCTATCATGGGGATACGTTCGCTGCAATGTCAGTATGCGACCCGGTTAATGGGATGCATCAAATCTTTGAAACGGTTTTGATGAAGAATATTTTTGCTCCTGCACCCGCAAGTGATTTCTATAAACCATGGCATGAAAGTGAATTAGTTGAGCTAACCAATTTATTTAAAGCACATCACCAAGATATTGCAGCGTTTATTATCGAGCCAATAGTGCAAGGTACTGGCGGCATGCGCTTTTACCATCCTGAATACCTAAAAGCCTGTCGCGCATTATGTTCTCAATTTAATGTCTTATTTATTGCTGATGAAATTGCTACAGGTCTTGGACGAACGGGCAAAATGTTCGGTTGTAATTGGGCTGATATTAGCCCTGATATAATGTGCTTAGGCAAAACCCTAACCGGTGGATATATGACACTTGCCGCAACATTATGTACTGAAGAAATAGCCACAACAATTAGTAATGGTGCTGCAAGTTGCTTTATGCACGGCCCTACCTTTATGGCGAATCCACTGGCCTGTGCTGTAGCTAATGCCAGTTTAGCCCTTTTAGAAACTGGAGAATGGCAACAGCAAATCACTTTTATTGAAGCTTTCTTAAAAGAAAACTTACTGCCGCTAAATCACCATTCAAAGGTAAAAAATACCCGCGTATTAGGCGGAATTGGTGTGGTTGAAACTAACGAACCAGTTAATATGGCCGCTATCCAAAAGAGATTTGTTGAATTAGGTGTGTGGATCAGGCCGTTTGGTAAGCTTATTTATATTATGCCACCTTTTATTAGCAAGGAAGAAGACTTAGCCTTGCTCGTTAAAGCAATAACCGCTGTGCTTGAAGAAGAGCATTGTTTTACCAAATAAAAACGCGATATAAAAACTGTTTTCCCGAACGAATAATAAGTTAATGGAAAAACTTATTATTCGTTTAGTTTTACTAAGATGTACACTACCCAAGCAATGGTTATAGTGAGTAATAAAACTAGATTAAAATGCTTACTATCCTGCTTTCGTCTACTACGAAAATGGTCAAGTACTAAACAAAAATAGCTACATAGTGCACTTATCCAAAGTACTACGTATAAATAGCCGGTCAAAGGGGTTAACCAAAATGTCCTTATCTCAATTCCTCTAAAGCGCAAATAACCATAATCTTGTTCAGGTGCAGCAAAATAAGACATAACAATGGCAAAGATAAATAATGCCCAACCACTTAATGCCAAAACTCGTATTAACACGACACCAATATCTTTAGAACTCCGTCTGTTTTTTAATTTCAATACCATTGATTTGAACCCTCTCGAGTCAATATTACTGATTTTTGTTTATATATAGACCGGATAAGCAAGTTTTACTTGTTAAACGCAGTAGTAAAGGTAACATATCACACCTTAAAACTTGTACAAATTTACTGAGTTCTTGAAACTGTATTGATGTACTAAAATCATGATAATAATTAAATAAAGAAAAGAGGTTGATAAATGTCAGTTATCTCAATCACTGATGTACTTGCTGGTAAATATCCGGTAAGTGAAGCAGTTACAGTACACGGCTGGATCCGTACTCGCCGTGATTCAAAAGCAGGAATTTCATTCTTAGCTGTGCATGATGGTTCATGTTTTGATGCTATTCAAGCTATCGCGCCAAGTGATCTCGATAATTATCAATCAGAAATCTTAAAGTTAACTACCGGCGCTGCAGTTAAAGTTACCGGTACTTTGGTTGAATCTCCAGGTAAAGGTCAGTCATTCGAAATTCAAGCAACTAAAGTTGAAATTCTAGGTTTGGTTGACGATCCGGATACTTATCCTATGGCCGCTAAGCGTCATAGTATCGAATTTTTGCGTGAGCAAGCACATTTACGTGCCCGTACAAACATAGGCGGCGCTGTTACTCGAGTTCGTAATACTTTGGCACAAGCTGTTCATCGCTTTTTACACAGCAAAGGTTATTTTTGGATCAGCACACCATTAATTACCGGTAGTGATTGTGAAGGCGCTGGTGAAATGTTCCGTGTAAGTACATTGGATATGGAAAACTTACCTCGCACTGATAAAGGCGATGTTGACTACGCAAAAGATTTTTTTGGTAAAGAAACATTCTTAACGGTATCCGGCCAATTAAATGTTGAAACTTACGCATGTGCCCTATCAAAGGTTTATACATTTGGCCCAACGTTCCGCGCTGAAAATTCAAACACAACTCGTCATTTAGCTGAGTTTTGGATGGTTGAACCAGAAATTGCTTTTGCTGATTTATCTGATGCTGCTGATCTTGCCGAAGAAATGCTGAAATATGTTTTCCAAGCTGTACTTGATGAACGAAGCGATGACATGGCATTCTTCCAACAACGTGTTGATAAAACAGTTGTAGATCGTATGAATTCCGTAATCAACAACGAATTTGTTCGTTTAGATTACACTGATGCGATCACCATTTTAGAAAACTGTGGCAAGAAATTTGAGAATAAAGTTGCATGGGGTGTAGATTTAAACTCAGAGCACGAACGTTATTTAGCAGAAGAGCATTTTAATGGACCTGTAGTTTTACAAAACTACCCGAAAGACATTAAAGCATTCTATATGCGTTTAAATGATGACGGTAAAACCGTTGCTGCAATGGATATTTTAGCACCAGGCATTGGTGAAATTATTGGTGGCGCACAACGTGAAGAACGTCTTGATGTACTAGATGCACGTTTAGCAGAAATGAATTTGGATCAAGAAGATTACAGCTGGTATCGTGACTTACGTCGTTACGGCACTGTTCCTCATTCCGGTTTTGGTTTAGGTTTTGAACGTTTAGTGGCTTATGCTACCGGTATGCAAAACGTACGTGATGTGATCCCTTTCCCAAGAACGCCAAATAACGCCGCGTTCTAAGAAGCTAGAATTGATCTTAAAAAAAACCTCTTTTAAGAGGTTTTTTTATGTGTAAAATAAACTAGCTACCTAAACATCATTCAAGTTCTTTCACCATAAAATATTTACAACCTGTTTTTGGGTATTGCTCTTGTACCCACTTTGTTTGATAGCCATATTTTTCATAAAATGGCATGGCTTGAAAGTTTAAAGTATCAAGCATACTTAATGTACAACCTCTTTCTTTTGCTGCATTTTCAAGCTCAGCTAGGATTTTACATCCAATTGCTTTTCCGCGAAGGCTTTCAGATACCCACAAGGTATCAATTAATAACCAATTACCAAACGTACGTGCTGACGCCCCTGCAGTTATATTACCTAGCTCATCTTTAAGTTGAATTGCCAACGGCTTTCGTTCGCTCACTTCCCAACGCGCCCAATTAAATTCAGCTATTTTTTTATCGAGAAAATCAATTAGCGTTTGCTCTGGTTCGTCTAATATTTCAATATTCATAATTTAGCCTTTTATTTTTAGAAGTAAGATACGTGGTGTTCTATTGGTTTTATTGGCTTTAGAGGAAGATCCTTTTCAGGTGTACCAATATAAAGAAAACCAATAATGTCATTATTTTGACTGATAGATAAATCACGTTTTACTGAAGCATTGTAACTAAAATCTCCGGTACGCCACATCGCCCCATAACCTAAACTAAATGCAGCCATTTGCATTGCATGGGCACTACAACCTGCCGCCACTGTTTGTTCAAGTTTTGGTACCTTTTCATGTTTTTTATATTGTGTACTGATAACAATAATAAGTGGTGCTCGATAAGGCATATTTTTAGCTTTAACTACTTTTTCTTGAATAGAATTTTGTTCAAGTGATGCTTGTTCAAAAATATGGCTTAATTTATCAAGTCCTTGTTTTTCGATCACGGTGAAAAACCATGGTGTTAATCCCGCGTGATCGGGTACTCGCATACCCGCTTTTAGAATAAAATCTAAATCACTGGCATGGGGTGCTGGCGAAATAAGTTTTGGATTTGATTGGCGCTGTAGTAATAATTGTTTTGCATCCATCAACGATAAAGGCTCATGTTGTATTTACGTTGATAAGAATTATACAGATAATAGTCAACACTGGTAAAGCGACCAGCGCCAATAAAAAATAACGCAAGCAACATAATAAAATAAGTTGTAGCGAATTCAATACCATTATTAAGCACAACGATCGAACCGTTTTCATATAACCATTGCGTATTGCCATTATTCTCTAACAGATCACGCATTACTGAAAGTCGCTCGCCGGTAGCTTCACTATTTTCTAAACTCACTTTTGCTTTATCAACGCCAAGCCAAGTTAGCATTTTAGCAGGGCTTGTATCAGGGTTTGTTGGCGTTATGGCAAACCAACCGTTATCTAAATGAACAGTTGTTGCAGCAACGATCATAGTAAACATTAATGGGATGCTTAATAATCGAGTAAATAAACCAATTAATAATAACCAGCCGCCAAAAAATTCAGTCCATGTGGCAATATTTGCCAATAAGGCTGGGAATGGCAACCCTAACCCCCACTCGGTATTTCCAAACCAAGCAATAATATCGGGACTTGTTAGAAAGTTGCCTAGTCCGCTAACTTGCGGATCGACAAATTGCATTTTTCCATACCCTGCCATAATAAAAACAGGAGCAAGATAAAGCCGCAAAAGTAGTGATGGTAAACCATCAAAGTTTTTAAGATTTTTTACAAATTTTTGATAGGTATTTATTAATGTTAAAGCAGTCATTATTTCATCATCTATAGAGTAGTTATTTTCCTCGTCCCAAATGGACTTATAATTAGACCTAAATTATCAATATTTACTTTCAAATACACATTTATTTACTTTTGAGGCTACTTTCCTGAACAATAATTAAGTAGCATGGTTACCAACTATTTTTAAAAAAGATAACATCCTACTATTATGACAGATCAAACAGCAGTTCCGAATGATCCAGTAAAGCAAAGCGCTTTAAAACGAATAACATTAAAAATTTTTAGTTTATTAAATTCATTTAGAAAGATAATTGTAAACCTTGTTTTCTTTCTGGTGCTCTTTTTATTCATTATTGCCCTTGGTAGTGACGAGGACAAAATTATTGTACCTAAAAATTCAGCATTAGTTTTAAACATTAACGGTGACATTGTTGAACAAAAACATGCGATAGATCCGATGAATGCTTTTATTGCAGAAGCTTTAGAGGAAAAAGAGAAAAATCCTGAAGTGTTACTTAGTGATATTCTTAATGTCATTGAAAGAGCAAAAAATGACAAACGAATTGAAATCATCGTTTTACAACTTCAAGGCGTTAACCGTACTGGCTTAAGTAAATTACAAGACATTGCGAAAGCATTAGAGAAATTTAAAGCCTCAGGAAAAAAAGTCATCGCTGTCGGCGATCAATATTCACAAGATCAATACTACTTAGCAAGCTCAGCTGATGAAGTATGGCTTAATCCTCGTGGTTGGTTATTACTCGATGGCTACGGGCGTTATCAGCTTTATTTCAAATCTGCCTTAGATAAGTTATCCATAAGCCAACATATATTCAGAGTAGGAACTTATAAATCTGCAGTTGAACCATATATACGCGATGATATGTCTACGGCAGCAAAAGAAGCAAATAAGTTATGGCTAAGCGATTTATGGTCGCAATATAAAAATGATGTAGCGAGTAATAGAGACTTTACTATCAATAATTTTGATGAGAATGCCGATATTCTAGTCGCTAAGCTTGAAAAGGCAGATGGTAACATTGCTCAATATGCCTTAGATAACCATTGGGTAGATGCATTAAAAAACCGCCAAGACATGAAAAAATCGTTGATAGCGCTTGTTGGTACAAATGCCGCTGGCGATAGTTATAACCACATTAGCTTTAAGCATTATTTGGCAGTGACAAAACCAGTTTTGCCATTGACTAACCCTAATTCCGACAAAGTTGCTGTGATTGTAGCCAAAGGTACAATTTTGAATGGTAACCAAAAACCAGGAACAATTGGCGGTGATAGTACCGCTTCATTATTAAGAAAAGCTCGATTTAATGACAAAGTAAAAGCAGTAGTATTACGTGTAGATAGCCCCGGAGGCAGTGCTTATGCTTCTGAAATTATTCGCCAAGAAATAGAACTGATCAAACAAGCAGGAAAACCTGTTGTCGCCTCTATGGGTACTTATGCCGCCTCTGGAGGATACTGGATTTCAGCACCCGCGGATAAAATAATTGCCTCTCCTGCCACAATAACGGGCTCTATAGGTATCTACGGGTTTTTCATGACTTTTGAAAATTCGTTAAGTAAATTAGGTGTACATACCGACGGCGTAGGTACCACAGATATTGCAGGTTTTGGTGTAACACGCCCGCTTACTGACGGCATGGCTAAAATATTTCAACTCAATATTAATCGGGGTTATCAAGATTTTATTAGCCTTGTTGCTGAAAATAGAAACATGACTCTTGAACAAGTTGATAGTATTGCTCAGGGCCGAGTTTGGTCGGGTTTGAAGGCAAAAGACTTAGGGCTGGTTGACGAATTAGGTGATTTATCTACAGCAATTAGTGCCGCTGCAGAATTAGCAGAATTAGACACTTTTGATACATTATTAATTGAAAAAGAAAAAACGCCAAAGGATCTATTTCTACAAGGACTCGTTGGTCAAGCAACTAGCTTGTTACCTGAGTCAACGATAATGAGCTTGAGCCCAACTAATCAGCTATTTATACAACTCAAAGCTGAATTGTCACACCTTAATTTACTTAATGATCCTCAGGGGGTTTATTCAATGTGTATGGCTTGCGAAATTAATTAGCCAGCATTGCTTTAAGAGTATATGATAGCCTCGATTTTTCGGGGCTTTTTTTCACTTAAGAAACAGTGATAAAAGTAAGCCGAGTTGATTAATTATCGACATATTATTAATGGTTAGCATTCAATAATAATTCAGTTAGTTTAGTCAAATTGATAATACATATTAAAGGGTAAGCAAATGAAAAAACGCATTTATATCGCCTACACTGGCGGTACTATTGGTATGAAAAACAGTGAACATGGTTATGTTCCAGCAAAAGGACATTTAACCGAGTCTATAAATGGCACACCTGATTTTCATCGTGAAGAAATGCCTGATTTTACCATTAATGAATATTCGCCTTTAATAGATTCATCCAATATGGCCCCTAGTGATTGGCAACGTATT
>Ga0209292_1007425_pt1 | contig 10408 bp, 11 predicted proteins | sample GOMGulsemesocosm_2_FD_184634 | JGI IMG/M metagenome (GOLD analysis project Ga0209292, IMG submission 184634) | Methane-oxidizing microbial communities from mesocosms in the Gulf of Mexico - GOM9C Gulf of Mexico (SPAdes) (version 2) | ecosystem: Environmental > Aquatic > Marine > Cold seeps...
TGAGCCAATCTATCTTGTTTATCAATATCAGGGGGTTTTACCCCTTAAAACCCGAGTCTTTATTGATTTTATCAAGGCTTGGTTTGAGCAAAATCGAAGTGAGTGATGAATCACTTATTAATTTAATTAATGACTGTTTAAGATTATTAATTTAACTAATTAATTGTCTTTCTATACGCTTTTGATACTTTCATTGTCGTGTTTAAAATAGGAGGAAAGCCATGCCATCAACAGAAATCTTACTCGCCTTTACCTTGACCTCAATTTTAATGAGCCTTTCTCCCGGCCCTTCTAACCTCTATGTGATGGCAAGGTCTATCGCTCAAGGTGTTCAAGGTGGTTTAGTCGCCGCAATGGGTTTAGGCGTGGGCAGTTTAATCCATGTCACCGCTGCCGTTTTAGGCCTGTCTGTGCTCTTTAGTCATTCTCCTATGCTTTATATGATAGTGAAGCTGGTGGGCGCTTTATACCTCATTTATTTAGGTATTAGTTATTGGCGTTCTCAGTCTGATGCGGGTTCAGAGGCCCAGTCAGTGCCTGTCAAAAAAACGAAAACCATGTCCCTTAAAAGAGTATTTATCCAGAGCATCATTGTTGAGGTGACTAACCCAAAAACAGCTTTGTTTTTTATTGCCTTGTTGCCACAGTTTGTTGTGCCTGAGTCTGGCCCTGTTGCGTTACAGCTCTTTGTTTTAGGCATGATAGCAACGTTTACTGCGTTGCCTTGCGATATCTTGGTTGCCGTATCATCCAGTAAAGTGGCTGCTTGGCTGTTAAAACATAAAAATGCCCAAGGGATTCAAGACAAGGTTTCAGGCTCAATCTTATTTGGCATGGGAAGTTTTATTGCCGTTGGAGAAGTGGCTGGGTTTGAGAAATAAAACCTTATAAAGCACTTTATTAAGATTAAGGGGGTTATTCATTGAATAGCCCCCTTTTTATTGATCAGGCCTAAATCAAGCTTATGCCCATTTAAGTCTTCTTACCTCATTACCTTCATCAGGTTGCGCCGGAATATTAAAGGCCAATACCAAAGAGACAAGCGCCATGGCCGCTCCTGCTAAGAAAACACTGGCAGGTGAGACTAACCAGATCAAACCAAAGGTCACTGGAATGACGACAGCGGCAATATGGCTGATGGTAAAAGAGACACCGGCGGTTGACGCCATATCAGCGGGGTCTGCGATTTTCTGGAAATAGGTTTTAATCGCCAGCGCTAAGGCAAAGAACAAATGATCGATCACATATAAGCTGCCTGCTATCAAAGCCGTTTCAACAAAGGCATAACCGACAAAGACAAGAATCAGCCCCACATATTCAAAGATAAGGGCATTTCTTTCGCCAAAATGACCAATCAAACGACCGATTTTTTTTGCGAATAGCCAATTAAAGGCATAGTTAATTAAGAATAAGAGTGTGATATCTGCGGCGGAATAACCGAACTTTTCTACCATTAGAAAGCCTGCAAACACCACAAAAATCTGACGTCTGGCACCGCTCATAAAGGTTAAAGCGTAATAGAGCCAGTAGCGTTTTCTCAGCACCAGCTTTTTGTTTTGTGGCACCTTAGATTCAAAATTAGGGAATGCCAGCCAGATAAATAGCACAATGGTCAATGATGAGATGCCAGCAATCAGATAAACCCACTTAAACTCAAGTTGGAATATTTCAAGTAAGACCCAAAGGCCAGAGTAAGTAATTAGCGATGCCAGAGCACCGACAGAAATGAGCTTGCCGAGCACTTCTGGCGCTTCTTCTTTGGTGAGCCATTGCAGAGAAAGGGACTGCTTTAGCGTCTCAAAATAATGAAAGCCTATCGACATCAACAAGGTCGTGCATAAAAGCCCTGCCACCGAAGGGAAAAAGCCCGTGATCGCCACGCCTAAAGTGAGCATGACAAGTGAGAGCAACATAAATTTTTGTTCTCTTAAAAACAAGAGAACAAAGATGGCGGTAAAGGCTAAAAAGCCTGGGATTTCGCGCACACTTTGCAATAGGCCTATTTCGGCGCCCGTGAAGTGTGCTTTTTCAATGACAAAGTTATTGAGCAAAGCTTGCCAGCTGGCAAATGCCATAGGAACAATAATGGAGATCAACATGAGCAAGTGCTTAGGTGTTTGCCAAGAATAGGTGTTCCGTTTGATTAACATTGTCCGATCTCTTTTGAAATAAATTGATATAAGCCAGTCTATCCGTTATTTTTTAGTCTCACATTCTATGTTGTGACTATCACTATCGATAAACGGACAATGGATGCTGAAAGAATAAAAAAGATTGAGTGTTCATCACTTAAGGGGGCTTATGGTAAAGCTAACGTCAAATGAAAAGATTGAAAATGCTGGCGATAAGTTTGTCTTAACGCATCAAATAGACATGCCAGCGGGTTATCAAGGTCAGTTACATCATCATGTTTGGTACCAACTAATGTACGCTTCAAAAGGCGTGCTAAATGTAGAATATCAAAACCAGATTATGTTGGTGCCGCCACAAAAAGCCATCTGGTTACCACCGAATTGTCATCATAGGGTGCGAGTCCCCATGGGGGCGCACTTTCACAGTGTCTACTTTAGACCGGATGTGGTGGCTGAATTGGGGGATGAAAGTAAAGTATTGAGTATTACCGCCTTAGTGCGTGAACTTATTTTAGCCGTGGGTGAGCTGACCCATTTTGAAAACACACTAGATGATAAGGGCTTGCGACTCACTCAAGTCCTGATTGATCAATTAAGCCTACAAGAGGACAGCGCATTATCCCTCTTGATCCCTTCAGATAAGCGACTAAATAAACTCGTCAGCGCTATCATCCAAACGCCTTGTAATGCCTTGAATTTAGAGCAATGGTCAAAAGAGCTAGGCCTATCGAGTCGTACTATTAGCCGTTTGTTTAATAAAGACGTGGGTATGGGATTTAAAGAATGGCGACAAAAAGTACGCTTACTCGAAGCCATCAATTTATTAGAGCAGGGATTATCTGTGACACAGGTTGCTTTAGACGTTGGCTACCAATCACCCTCTGCTTTTACTTATGCATTTAAGCAGGTTTTTAAAACGAATCCGGTACGTTATTTAGGGCTAAATTTAAGGGGAAAGTGATAAAGAAGCTTGATACTAACAAGCTTCTTTATTTATTGAGTTAAGTCGTATCAGGCGGGGGTCAATAAGGTCTTATGGTTTGATTTTTGAATACCCATTAATAGAATAATGCCTTGAATGATAAATAAATAAGCTCCCGAGATAGGCATTAGGATAGCCGCAATCATTCCAATTAGAATAAACCCCCAAGCTAAAGACGTTGGCGGTGTAAAGCCATCATCTAATGCTTTTTGTAGCATAAGGCCAAACAGTACCCAGAAAAATCCAGATAATAAAAACCAGACAATCGCTTCACGATCAAACAGCATTTGATCATTTATGATAGTACTGGCAAACCAATTATCTTGGTGCATGGCTTGCAGTGTGTTCCAGCCTAATGCTAAACCAATAAGGCTATGAATAACCCCAGTTGCAACTAAGTAGTAACCTGAATATTTCATGTTTTTCATCCTTCATAGTTTCAATTTAAATGACGTTTACGCTTCCTTTGGCATTGGTAAAAAGGTACTTGATGCCAATGCTGTTACTCTTAAAATGGTCTCAATCGATGGTCTTGGATATATCTGTTGCATGCCTAAAAAATTGGCATAAGCGATAAGAGCGATGTCTTGTGCTTCGCCTTCAGCAAGGCCAAGTTCGGTATAACATTGGGCTAAATAGTCTTGCCTTTGCTGATCTATTTTCGCTAGATGAGTCGCAATACTGGCTTCTTTTAAGGCCCATGCTCTGATGTGCATTTCTGTGCCGACGCTGTTGCTTGCAATCACTTGATCTAACTTTTGTAAGCGCTCAAGAGGGGTGCTTTCTGTATTAGCTTGGTTAATAAAGTCCAGTGTCATTTTTTGAAACCAGTGTTCCATTAAGGTATCTATAAAGTCGGTTCTATTTTTAAAATGATGATAAAAAGAACCTTTAGTGACGCCTTTTAAATCACATAAAGGTATGATTTTTAAAGAGTCTGGACCTTTTTTTGTGAGCACATCTAAGGCAAATTCAAGCCAATCTAACTGACTGTTTTTAGGGGTTTCAGGGGCATTTTTTTTCATATTCTTTTGTCTTTAATCGCGTTATTCATTACGGTGCGGGCAATCATATAATGAAAAGGCAAAATGCTGTTTAGATAAATTCTGCCTATAACGGTTTTTTGATTAACCAGTGTCGACACTATGACTTGGTCAGCGTTCTTTAATACAGATATATAAAAGATCATATGTTTATCTTCAGCAAAGGAAATAATTTCGTTTTCTGTTTTTTCGATGATAGTTAAAAATCCCGCTTTATCACCAATATTCAATTCGTCGCTGGTGGGGCTTAAATTATCGACACCCACTTCGAAACCAAAAAGTGCCACTATTTTGTTTCGAATTCGCATAAGTGTTGTGACCCAGTTTGGCATATAGGAAAAAATGGCATGCTGTAATTGGCTGGGGGTCAAAACTTGATTTTCGATCTTCATGGCTAAAGCATCACGAAAATAATGCCCCTTGGTTTTACTGGCTAAGCTATCATTTTGTGGTTCAGCCAGAGTAAGAATGTTGGGAAAGAGCCAAGCCATGTGAGTTCCTTTGTCTACTTATTTATAATACATACCATACTGTATGGTATGCAAATTAAATTAAACTAAACTAGGAGTAAAGTATTTATTTCATTTAAGTATTTTTTAGTTAGCAGATAAGTCGGTTGATTATATTTAAAGTTAAATATAATCAATAGGTTGGTTTCGAAACCTGACTTTTCATAAAATATATTGAGAGAATTAAAGGTGTCGCCTTTATCTTAGAATCGATCCACTTTGAAGCTGTCACAATTGATTTTATTTGTCACTCCTGTCATTAATTCCACGATAAGCTCTGCCGTAATAGCGGCTTGAGTGAGCCCCAAATGTTGATTCCCAAAGGCAAACAAAAGGTGTGGATAATCTGGGTGTTTATCTATGATAGGCAAAGAGTCGGGCAAAGTAGGGCGAAATCCCATCCATTCTTCCGTGTCTATGGTGGACTCTTTGAGCGTGGGAAGCAGCTTGTTGCTATGGTGAAAAAGAGAGATGAAACGTTGTTTGAAAGGTTTTAATGTTAAGCCACCTAACTCAGTCATGCCCACTGCTCTAAGACCTGAATCAAGAGGGCTGATGACGAACTTTCGTTCAGCAGATCCTATCAGATGATTAAGTTTAATCTTGTTTGTTTGGAATGTTAGATGATAGCCCCGCTCTGCTTCTAATGGCACTTCTAAGCCGACTTTTAGTAATAACTGCTTACTCCATGCACCTGCACATATAACCGCTTTATCGAAATGATAGCGACTTTTCTCCGTTTGAATCGAGATGCTGTTTATATTTGCTATTAGGTCAATGACGGCCTCTTTTTTGAAGCTCCCTCCACGGGCTTTAAAGGCTGAAAATAGTAGCTTACACAGTTGATAAGGCTCTTTTACCCTATGGGCATTTGGGAAAAATAGAGCGTGGTTTACGGTATTGGCAAGCTCAGGCTCTAACTGTTGCAAGGCGTCACCTTGTACTAATTCGGTTTGAATTCCCCAAGTGTTTAAATAAGCCGCATGATCTTTAGCTTCTTGTATTTTATGACGGGACTCCCAAACTAAAAGGTAGCCTGATTTTAGCAGCTGTTCGCTGGCGCCAATATCGTGCAGACACCTTTTCCAAGCGGGAACAGAGGCTTGGTTTAATGCTGCCAGAGCCAAACGGCCTTGCTGTGCTGTTTTAGGTTTTGCTGCCAGAATAAATCGTATTAACCAAGGTAAAATACGGTGAAAATAGCCTAACGGTAGCGATAAAGGACCGTGCGGGTTTAGCCACATAGAAAGTGCACTGCGTAGGGTTTTAGTGGTGGATAAAGGGTCCACTAATTCTGTTGCCAGGTAACCTGCATTACCAAATGAAGCCCCTAATCCCGCTTCATTCTTGTCTATCAGGGTGACTTGAAAACCTTCTCGCTGTAATTCTAATGCGGTACAAAGCCCAACCACCCCGGCACCAATAACGCTTACAGTGACTTGCTTGACTTCATTCGTGTCGAGGTTTTGCATTAGATGTTTCCTTTTAACGACGGGTTTGTTGCTGAATTTTCTAAATTGTGATGAATGTAAGTGGCATCGTCTTCGGATTGTTTAGAGAACCAACCTGTTTGTGCGTAAAGTATGCCAATCACAGGCGAGAGCCAGCAAGCAAAAGCAAGAGGAATATAAAGCAGGGCTGTATAGTCACCTGATACCGCGGTTAAGCCTAGGGTACCCATGACAAATGCACCACCGGCATTCCATGGAATCAAGGGTGAAACTAAGGTGCCACCTTCTTCAATTGCACGGGATAAATTAAGACGGCTATATCCTAGTTTGTCATACTCGGGTCCATACATACGACCTGGCAAAGCGATAGACAAGTACACGTCACCCGATACGACGTTGGTCGCCACAGAGGTTAAAATCGCGCTAGTTTGTAGGCCTCGAAAGCCCTTAGTTAGCCTTAATATGGATCTGACGACAGACTCTAAACAACGGGTTCTTTCTAATGCGCCGCCAAACGCTAAAGCAAACATCATTAGGGTAATCACCCAAGTCATGGATGACACACCACCTCGATTTAACAAGCTGTCGAGGGATGCTGTGTCAGTGCTAATTTTAAAACCGCTATGAGCAAAAGTGAGAATCTGGTTCAAGTTATAATCATAATTGATGGCAGCGACAGCTGCGCCAAGAATAAAGCCCGTAAACAAGGCTGGGATGGGAGAGACTTTAAAAAAGGCTAATGCCATCACCACAAATAGCGGAATTAGGGGCAATATTCCGAGATCAAAGTGTGAGCTTAAACCCATTTTAAACTGAGAAATTTGTGCTAGCTGTGCGGTATCTGTAATCGATTGACCACCAACAATCAGGTAAATGACAAAGGCAATCACCATGGCGGGAATGGTGGTGGGCATCATATTACGAATATGATCGAACACATTGCTTTCGGTGACAGCAGCGGCGAGATTGGTGGTGTCTGATAGAGGAGAAATTTTATCGCCAAAAAAAGCACCAGAGACAATTGCGCCTGCACTCCAATAGATAGGCACACCAAAAGCAGAGCCAATGCCGATAAGTGCCAAGCCTACTGTCCCGACAGTTGTCCAGCTAGAACCAATGGAGAGAGAGACAACCGAGCAAAGTAGCATAGAAGCAGCCAAAAACCAGCTAGGGTCAATTAATTCCAAACCATAATAAATGAGCATAGGGACTGTGCCACTGGCGATCCAAGTACTCACTAGCATGCCAACCACAATTAAGGTGGCGATAGAGGGCATGGCCACATGCAGAACATGAAAGGCACCTGACTCTATATCCTTCCAACGATAGCCTTGGGACCAGCCGACTAGGGCGGTAATCGCAAAACCAATAGCTAGGGCAATATGAGGGGTAAAATCATCATAATAAAAAATTTGAATACCCAATAAGGCGATCGTGAGAATGATAGGGATCAGGGCTAAACCTAGGCTAGGTATGGCGAGGTTAGGTGCGTTATCTTTTTGCATATGTGTTCTCCAGAAGACGAAAGTGCTTCATCATTGTTTTTATTATCAGAGGTAAATTAGGTTAAGTCGCAAAGGGTTAAATCAAAGTTTCAGCCTTTATGCCTGAGACTGAGTGCGATAAGCCAAGATGGCTGCTGCTAAGTCTTCCCTTGAATCCCCTACCGATTTAAAGAGGGTGATGGCTTGATTTGGCTGCTTTAGATCAGAGCGCCCCGCATGCTGACCGCTACAAAGTTCTGAAAACTCAGCAAGAATGGCATCTGCTGTCATCGCACCTTGATCAATGGGCATAATCAGGTCACCGGTTTCACTTAAGGCGCCAGCACGGGTATCAACAAACACAGCACAGTTTTGCATGGCTGCATTGTCGGTTTCTCGCATGCTGGGGGTGAAACTGCCTACTAGGTCTAGATGAGCGCCGGGCTTTAACCAATCGCCTAAAATTAACGGGCTTGTCGACATTGTCGCGCAGCTAATAATATCGGCTTGCTTGGCAGCCATTTCAAGCTGGTCTTTAGCACAAATGAATGCATCAATACCTGCTGCTTGAAGTTCAGTTACCAGTGTCTCTGCTGCAGCTTGATTACGGTCCCATACGTGAACGCGCTTAATAGGGCGAACGCTCATATGAGCGGGAATCAAGCGACGCCCCATTCTACCTGCTCCCACCATCAACAGTTCGCTGGCATCGTCTCTGGATAAAAACTGTGACGCTAACGCTGAGGCTGCAGCGGTACGTCGAGCGGTTAACTCATTGCCATCTAGCTGGGCTAAAGGCTGACCTGTTTTACCGCAACTCAACATATAGTGACTGCTCAAACCTGGAATGTTAAACGCATTGTTACCCGGAAACACATTGACCTGTTTTACGCCAAGGTATTCATTTTCTAACCAAGCTGGCATGAGTAACAAGGTGGCATTGGGTGCTTGTGCCACTTCAAGGGTATGGTGATGACGAACAGGCGAACAGACATCACGGGTGAAGATCTCTTTAAGTGCTGGTATCAGTGCGTTCCAAGGAAGTGCATCTTGAACTTGAGTGGCATTTAGTTGCATAACAGATTCTCTTGTTGTTAGTCTTAGAGCCATGATAACGACAAGATAAAATTGATAATTGACTGAGACTACGGAGTTATTGACTGAGACTCTTGAAACCTCATATATATCTTTTAAATGGGCAATTTCGTAATGAATATTAGTAAAGCTCGGCGTAATTTGATTGCACGTCAGAGCGGTGAACACTGTCATGATTACCCCCAGTTACTTTTTGGCTTACATGGTCAAATGGCATGCGAATTTGTGGGAGAAACAGGTGAACTCAGTAGTGGTAACCTTGCGATTGTGCCGTCGAATGAAGCGCATTTATTTAGTGGCTTAAGTGATGACAGTGAATTATTTGTTATTGATTTAGCGCCCCTTGATCCTTTTATCAATGCCTTAGAAATAGCTTGTCAGACGTCGTTCAAAGAAACCCTGTTTCAACAGCCAGATATAATTTCTCTCAATGATGAGATGCTACCTTTGCTTGATTTTGCCGTAGGGCAATTAGCGAGGGATAAAGGACAGCTTAATCCTCAAATTAACTGCCAGCTGGTGTCATTATTTATGACCCAATTGTCTCAGCTTTATGGCTCCCGTTTAACGAATAATGTGTTATGTCAGCGTCTTGATATGCTGTTATTAAATCGTTTTATTGATCGACGCTTATTTGAACCACCTAGCAACCTTGAATTAGCGGACATTATGCATGTCAGTGAAAGCCACTTTTACGCCCTGTGTCAGCAGCAAATAGGTATGGCGCCACAGCAATATGTGATGAGCCGCCGTATGGCAAAAGCGCAATTTTTACTGACTCAATCAAGAATGCCATTGGCAAGTATTGCCACAGAAATTGGTTTCTCGGATGCCTCTAGTTTTTCCCGTGCTTATAAAAATCATTATCAGAAAACGCCCGGCAGCAATCGTCGTTAGGGTGTCTTTTTGTCTAAAAAAAGTCGAGAAGTAAGCCTAGAAGTGAGTCTGAAATCAGTCCGAAATACTTAATCGAATCCACATCATAGCAATCTTGTAATGGAATACAGTCAATCAAAAGAATCAGATGCTCATGCTTTAGCAGATCTTCGTGCTGAAGCCATGAAACCCAGCTTAGTTGCTTTAGGACGCTTTGATGAAAATCGAGTGAGAACACGGTTTTTAGACACCTTTGTTGCGCAAGATACAATGAAGATGATTGATCATGATGAGCTTGTTGGTTTCTATGTCGTGCGGGAGCGTAGCGATCATCTCTGGCTTGATCATCTTTATATTAAACCTAAATATCAGGAAAAACAGTTAGGAAAAGATGCGTTAGATAGGGTGATAGCGTTGGCAAAAGAGCAGGCTTTACCCATACGGTTAGGGGCATTAAAAGGCAGCCGATCTAATGGTTTTTATTTGAAAAATGGTTTCAAACAAACTCATGAAGATGAATTTGATATTTATTATGAGCGGATTTAACCGCTTAAAAGAGGGAGAAAAACATGATCAAGGGAAGTTGTCTTTGTCGTAAAGTGATTTATGAAATCTCTGGTGAAGTGGGAGATATTGTTCATTGCCATTGCATTACATGTCGAAAGGCTCATGGGGCGGCGTTTTCAAGTGTTGCCTCAGTACCGTTAACAAACTTTCAGTTAACAGGTGAAGAAAAACTCAGTAGCTTTGAATCTTCACCGGGTAAGGTTCGTCATTTTTGTGGGAACTGTGGCACTCAAATCTATGCCATTCGAGAAGGGGCTAGTCATATCATT
>Ga0209292_1007427_pt1 | contig 10406 bp, 5 predicted proteins | sample GOMGulsemesocosm_2_FD_184634 | JGI IMG/M metagenome (GOLD analysis project Ga0209292, IMG submission 184634) | Methane-oxidizing microbial communities from mesocosms in the Gulf of Mexico - GOM9C Gulf of Mexico (SPAdes) (version 2) | ecosystem: Environmental > Aquatic > Marine > Cold seeps...
GTCTAAATTCTTTAGGAGTGTTGCCTTTTACCATCCTAAAACGACGGTTAAAGTTAGAGATGTTATTAAAGCCACATTGATCACTTATCACTGAAATTAATGCATTGGTGTGTATTAACAGCTTACAGGCCTTGCCAATGCGTAATTGATTTATGAATTGATTTAGCGTTTGCTCCGTGCGCTGCTTAAAAAATCGGTGAAAGTGGTTAGTGCTCATATGTGCTAAAGATGCTAAGTCTTCAGCAGATAAGGGATCGGTATAACGCTGATAAATATGCGTGATCACCTTATCCAGTTTATCTACCGAAATATCTGTTTTATCGCCAAAGGTAAAATAGCTACTCGATAGTACTTTATAACTGTCGTCTTTTACCATGACATTAAACAATTGCATTAATAAGATATAGCGCTCTATCGGATCGGCTCTATTCATTTTTTGAAATATTGGCAATGCTTTTTGAATGGCCTTATCACTGTATTCAATACCCCGCTTCGATAATTTAAGCATATCAGCCAGTATTTGCAACTCAGGATTATTTCTTACTAACTCATCTAACCACTGCGCTGGAATTTGTGCCACATATACCACTAAGGGCATATTTTCATTTTGTGCTTTTGCCTGCCAACTATGTGGCATATTAGGGCCTAACAATACAAAATCAGCACGTCCATAATAATCAATATGATCACCAATATGCTTAGAGCCTTCACTATTTAAGGTCAGACAAATTTCATATTCAGGATGGTAATGCCAGTTAAACTCAATATGAGTGAATTCAAACTTTTCAAACCACCAAGAGCAGCCCTCAGATGGCAGCATTTTACTACGCATTGCTTTCATAATTACTTCCTTGTTAACAACATGGGTTCTTGATCACTCCTGAAATTCATTTTTTGAATAGTAATGCTGAGTACGTTGCAAGCTATACTGCTGTGCTTTCACAAGCAGATCATCAGATACCCTATCGTGATTCATTGATAGTTTATCATCTCGGTAATCCATGCCTGCAAATAACACATACCACGAAGGTCTAAAGTAGGCTAAATCCTGTTCCACCTCAAATAATACCGCATCAAAATCTTGCCCTGTTTTCCAACTATCTATTAACTTATTTAAGTTAACAGAATTTGACTTTAGCTTACTAACTTCCTGCCAATAAGGAGAGTCTACACGTGTGCTCGTTATGTAATGCGCAACAATATAGTCCTTTATGCCTAATAAAAGCCGGCATAATTCACTATTCAATTTAAGACGATTTTCTGCCAAGTCCTGCTGACTTTTCCCCATTAGTGCTACAAACCGCTCAATTGTGCATTGCGTCACCATTAAAGCTGTTGCTTCAAGTGGCTCGATAAACGCGTGTGAAAGACCAACAGCTAATACGTTATTTTTCCAAGGCGTTTCACGCATGCCTATTTTCATTTTTAAATGACGAAATTCATGGTCAATTTCACTTATGTTTAACTGTTTTGCCAATTCAACTTCTGCTTGGCGTTTAGATAAGTGACTAGAACTATAGACATAACCGTTACCCGTTCGCGATTGTAATGGTATTTTCCACATCCAACCTGATGATAAAGCGCTCGATTGAGTATAATTTTGCACACTTTTTTCTTGTGCTGGAATACTAACCGCAACAGCTGAATCATTGAGTAACTCGTCAGCAAAAGAAATAAAAGGGACTTTCAAGGTCTCATCGATAAGTAATCCTTTAAAACCACTTGCATCAATAAAGAAATCTCCCTGTAGCGCACTTTGCTCATGATTATTTCTATCTAGCGTTAGAGCAACAACATCACCGAGCGAGTTTTGTTCAACGCTAATGACATCTGCAATAATATGGTCTACACCTTGGCTACATGAAAACTCTTTTAACAGTATGGACAGTTTAGCCGCATCAAAGTGGTATCCATATTCGGAACTTACTGGCAACTTTATTACCGGTGCAGGACTTAAACATAGTTTAGCTAGGTACCCTGACATAAAAAAATTATCGCCTGTAATATGCTCTCCTTTTCCACGTCGTCTACCATTGGCGGCATTAAAGAATACCTCAGCGGTATCAACATCTAACGAAGTATAAAATGGATGAAAATAATCTTTGCCATCGTCATTCCACTGTGTAAATTTGATGCCGGTTTTATACGTTGCATCACATCGCTGCATCCATCGTTTTTCATCGAAGCCTAGTTTTGCCATAAAACGTTTAAGGTAAGGGGTTGAACCTTCCCCAACACCAATAGTACCAATGTTTTTAGATTCGACTAAGGTTATCTGCCAATGCTTAAACACTTCACTATGGCTTAAGGCAGCGGCTGCCATCCAACCGGAAGTACCACCACCGACAATAATCATTTTCTTAGGCTTCATAGAGGACTACCTATTTTCAAAATATTATTCTGTTAACAAAAAGCCAGCTTAGCAAAGCACTAAACTGGCTGTCATACTTTTCATTATTTCTACGACTAAATGACTAGACAGTATTTAGCTACAAAACCAATCTATAATTAAAAACTGTAGCTCGCACTTAAATAATAACGAGAGCCAAACTCGATAGTATTTTGAGTTAAGTCATAGTTAACATCATATGATTGAATCACTTCATTGGTTAAGTTAACCCCTTCAACAGTGATATCTAAGTTTTCTAATGCATGCCAAGTCACTGAAGCATCAAGTTGACTGAAGTCATCATTAAGTACCGATTGCGCTGCACCAACACCGATCCAGTCATCACGCCAGTTATAGGCTAAACGAGCACTTAACAGGTCATTTTCAAAGAAGATTGAGCCGTTAAATGAGTTTTCAGAAACCCCCGGCACCATTGAAGGACCTTCAGGGCCAGACAATTCGCTGTCAACATAAGTGTAATTTGTTAAGAAACCGATGCCATTATCAAAAATATGCTGTATTTGTAATTCAAGGCCTGTAACACTACCATCACCACTGTTTTCTAACCTTGTGACACGACAATTATCCCAATCTGATTGCTCAGCACCACAACCTTCAACATATTCAACTGATTCAACATTAAAAACAGCATTGGCAATTTCTTTATTAAATATTGCCGCAGACGCCATAGAAGCAGGCGTAAAATACCACTCAACCGCTAGGTCAAATTGATCAGACTCATAAGGCACTAAATCAGGGTTTCCACCATTAGCACTGCCAAAATTGGCGTTAACATTTAATCCTGGCTTTAAGTCACTATAGTTATTACGCGCCATTACCTGCGATGCTGCTGCACGTAAAATGATGTCTTCAGATAGATCAAAAGCAACATTAAAGCTAGGTAGTACATTACTGTAACTAACCGTTTCATCATAAGGGGTGCCATTAGCAAAACCTGTTGATGTCTGCTCAGTATCTACATAACGTAGACCAAAGTTACCACGATAGAATTCACCAGAGAAATCTGCCTGTATATAAACAGCTAACATATCTTCTTCAACAGAAAAGGTATTACCTAAGTTGGAAACTTCGTTTAATTCACCATTAGCATATTTATCACTAATAAAGGCCCACCACTTATCCTCATCAAGATGGGCATATGAGCTTAGTGTATTGCCACTGCTTTGCGAATGTAAGCCACTTAACGTTCCGCCCGTCCAGCTGGCTAAGTTAGGATCTGGAACAAAACCTAAGATTTCTGATGGGTTACGATTAAATGCTTGTCGGGCAAAATCACTCGTATTATATTTAACACCAAAAGACACCGCATTAATTAAGTCAAAATCTAATGATAGCTTTAAGTCGGCTTGCGCATAGGTTACATCATGTTGTTGTACTGTGGTTTCGTAATTTGCTTCTTGAGCATGTTTCAACTGACTTGCATCGGTAGCATCTAAACTCGTTAACTGTACTTGATATGGACCTGTAGCATCGTAACTAAAGCCACCATCAACACTACCTTGACCATCAGGAAATGCTGGATCGCCAATTTTTGAACCGTCATCAGATGCAGGGATCCACCATGAAGATGACCCCCCTTGTGTACCACCATCCGACGTAGACTTACCAATTACGCCACTCAGCTCGTAGTCATCACCTTCATATTTAGCGGACAGATTCAGGACATCAGTTTCCATCTTAACCGCATGACGAACAACAGGGTTATATATTATTGATGCGTAAGCTGGTTGAATAGTTGCTGATTGCGTGCCACCCAAGCTGTTATTAACGACACTAGTACTACCAGCACCACGTGCACTCACGGTTAAAAAGTTATGGTTAACATGTGGATTATCAAAAGCAAAATTAAAATAGTCCAGTGTCATTTCAAGCTTATCAGTTGGTGCTGCTTGAATTGTTAATTGAGCACTTGTTCTTTCACGTTCTGCACGAAATGCCTGTGAACCAATACTCCAGGCGCCAACCGTAGATTCTTGACCTGTTGCAGGATCATCACCAAACATCTCATAGTAGCCACCAATTGACTCAAGCACTTGGCGACCACTGGTAAGTTTCTCAACTGAGTAAGCAGCAAGAATACCAAAACTTTCTGAGTCATTCTTCCAGCTACCTAAAAATGACGCCCCTGGGTCAGTTTCATCATATAGCGAACTGGTAGAAACTTCTGCTGAGACTTGATAGGTATGAGCATCCATATCCAGTGGTTGACGAGTTGTTAAGTCAACTGTACCACCAAGAGCACCCTCTTCTAAACGCGCTTCTGGTGTTTTATATACCTCTATAGCTGAGACTTGCTCAGCCGAAAGTAACTCAAGGTTAAATGTACGAGTAGCTGGACCTAAATCATACCAAGAAGTACTTGCTACCGATTGACCATTGAGTAATATTCGCGATTGTTCTGGTGCTGTACCACGTATAGTGACACCACTTGCTTCACCATATTGGCGATCGACAGTTACACCTGGAATCCTTTGTAGTGCATCCCCTATATTTTTATCCGGAAACTTGCCGATATCTTCCGATGTGATGGCATCAACAATGGAGTTTGAAAAGCGTTTAGTATTTAACGACGCCTCTAATGAACCACGTATTCCTTTGACTTCAATAACCTCTATGACATCGCTGTCATTTTCACCTTCAGCAGCCATGCTTGGCAAACTGATACCAGTGAAAGTCGTGGCAATACATAATGCTAAGGTAGAGCGCTTAAATTGTGTTTTTTTATTATATTTACTTGTTGTAGTTTTCATAATTAGTCCTGTAATTCCCCTGTTTCGGAAGTAAGATTACAGGCTGAAGCAGGTAATTGTGGTACAAAACTATCCATTGTTGGTGAAAAACTATCACAGTGAATAAAAAGCCAACAGCAAAGGTTTCTGACTACCATAAATAAAAAAAGCTGATATTCAGAGAATATCAGCTGTCAATGAGGGAAAGTCGAATGCCTCATTCATGCTTAATATTAGCGAAAGATCTCAACGTAAACATCAAAATCTGCTGGCTAAATTAAACAAAACTTAGGAGAGAGTATTTAATCATTTTGCTCTTAAATGGTTTAACTGTGCGGCACTTTTCTACGGGATTATGGTATTTTTCTATCAATATAGCTCCAGTGGGGTACGAAGACTAATACAATTCCCATTAAGTTGTAATCTTGTTGTAGGTAGGATAAATAAATCAGGGCAAGGGGCTTGATTGACTAATAGCTCGGTATTGAGATAATAGAGTATTCAACATTGTTATAAATAATATTGAGTTGTAGAAACAAAAAACGCCTGCACAAGGCAAGCGTTTTTATATCAAATGAGCAGTAGAGGCTAATTAGCTTCCCTTTTCAACTTGACCAAATTCTAAATCAACTGGCGTTGAACGACCAAAGATAAGTACAGATACTTTAATACGGTTTTTCTCGTAATCAAGTTCTTCAACAACACCATTAAAGTCTGCAAATGGTCCGTCAATAACACGAACAACTTCGCCTGGCTCAAACAATGTCTTAGGCTTAGGCTTATCAGTTTCTTCAAGACGCTGTAATATACGGTCAGCTTCTTTTTGAGTAATAGGCGCTGGACGATCACTGGTACCGCCAATGAAGCCAAGTACACGTGGTACGCTTTTCACTAAATGCCAGGCATCAACGTCCATTTCCATTTGCACTAAAACATAGCCTGGGAAAAATTTACGTGAACTTTTACGTTTTTGACCAGCACGCATTTCTACTACTTCTTCAGTAGGAACTAAAATCTCACCAAACTTTTCTTCTAAGCCGTGGATTCCAATGTGCTCTTTCAATGTTTTTTGAACGCGACCTTCATAACCTGAAAATGCTTGTACAACATACCAACGCAATTTCGGGTTTCTATTTACTTCATTTTCTGCACTTTCTGCCGCTGAAATTTCTTCTGGGTTATTTTCTTCTGACATATTTTCTTCAGACATAACTAAACCTGCATACCTGTAACTAAACCAACTAACCAGAATAGAACAGAGTCTAATCCCCAAAGTAGCAATGACATTAATAAGGTCACTACCAATACAATACCTGTCGTTTGTACAGCTTCTTGACGTGTTGGCCATACAACTTTACGTACTTCAGTACGCGCTTCTTTTGCAAATATAGCGGCATTACGACCTTTATCAGTTTGTAATGCGATTAAACCAGCAACACCAACCATTACGACAACGGCAACGGCTCTAATTAATACTGATTCTTGACCGTAAACGTAATTACCCGCAACAGCACCAGCTAAAAGTAAGAAAACAACTCCCCACTTAACTGTATCGAAAGAACTGCTTGGTTGCTCTTCTGTACTTGCATTCATAATTCTATTCCGTATTTATATACTTTCAAATAACACGACTTGTACATTACAAGTCGATACAACATACGTAAACCTACCTATGCTCACTCAAAATGGCAGGGGTGGAGAGACTCGAACTCCCAACCATCGGTTTTGGAGACCGCTGTTCTACCAATTGGAACTACACCCCTACAGATTGCTTCAATAGCAATAGTTACACTTATCAGGTGAATCTTAGTTTTTAGGGAAATAAGAGATACTCGAGAAGTGAGGCGCTATTATACTCAGCCCAGTGTTTTACTCAAGAAGTATTTGCATTATTGACCGAGTGATCAGTTAATCTTTGTTTAATTTTTAAATAAGTAGCAATCTAGCACAAATTTTTTTAGCAAAAGTAGAGTGCTCTATACGATTCACCTACTGTTATGATTACTAAGCTGAGGGGTATTTAGGGGGCACTAAACTTCAGAAATCAAAGAGTAGGCCACTTATCAAATCAGCCTACCTATTTATTTCATACTTTACTCATCGGAGTATTCCCAGTTATTAAAGCTAGACTCTAAAAAACTTAATTAATTCACTTACCTGTACTAAGTCTTCTCTTTGCACTGCTATTTGCGATTTTATTTCATTTAGATTATTTGAGCTGACATCTGCAAGTGATTTTATTGTCGTCACATTATTAGTGATTGTTTGCGCTACATGAGTTTGCTGCTCTGAAGCTACCGATACCTGGCAATTTAAATCAGAAATAGCATCTATAGATTTAGCAATATTGCTATAAGCTTCAGAAGATTTTTCTGTTAGCTCTAATACTTCTTGAGTTTTTTGTGTTGAGGTAGCCATCACATTCACAACATTACTGGCACCTTGCTGAATTAAATCTATTATTTCAGTAATCTCTCCTGTTGAATCTTGAGTCTTTTGTGCCAAAGTTCTCACTTCATCAGCAACAACAGCAAAGCCTCGCCCTTGCTCACCTGCTCTTGCAGCCTCAATGGCTGCATTTAATGCGAGTAAATTTGTTTGATCGGCAATGCCCCTTATTACACTTAGGATTTGACTGATATTGTCTGAATCTGTATTTAATTTCTCTACATATTGAGCAGCAACAGACATTTCCTCTGAAAGTTCATTCATTGCTTTAGAGGAATGATCAACGATTTCATTTCCCGCCTGTGCCTCTTGGGAAGCAATCGTGCTTTTTTGAGAAGCATCATTTGCACTTGCTGCTATTTCATTAGTTGCTTCAGCCGTTTCATTAATGGCATTGGCAAGTTGATCATTTTCATTTATTTGGTTGCTTGTCGATTCATTTGCTTGCTCCACAGCCTCATCAATATGTTGACTGCCCTGAGATAACGAAGTGACAACATCTTTTACCCGAGAAATAGTATTTTTTAATGCATGAGCAGAATCATTTAATGCTTTATTTAAGATCGAAAACTCGTCGTCACCTTTAATAGTAATTGACGAAGTAAGATCACCCTCAGCGATTTTTTGAGCAAATAATACTGATTGATTAAGAGGCGTCATTATTAGCTTGATTAACCAAATAGCTAAGAAAAAACTAAGTATAATAGCCAATATAACCGCTACGACTATGGCATTTTTAACCGTACCCCTAACTCCTTTTGCGATACCGCTCTCTATTGAAATTAATTTGTTTGAACGATCGGATGCCTGGTTAGCCGCCTTAATCATTGCTGCTACTGACACTTCTAATTGGTCATGAGCCGCCTGTACTGAAACATTCACTGCTTGATAATGTTCTAGGGCTTTTTCTAAATCAACAAGTAGCTCTTGAGTTTCACTTGAAAGCATTATTTTTTGTAATAAGGGAATATCTGATTTTAGCGCTGCAATACGTTGTTTTATCTCTTCCCTGCCTTCTTGGGTTGCTTTTGTATTGTATTTCCACACCTCAACACGTAAATCATTAAACTTGTCTTTAAACTTTTTTCCCGCTATATAGCGAGAGAATTCGGCAAAATCTGTCTTATTGGCATTAAAGTAATGTTCTATAGACAATAAAACAGCGTTTATACTAGTGGATACTGATGCTGCAGTTTCTTTGAATTTTTCTCTACCATCAATATCCTGTTGTTTTGCCTGTGTAAAAGTTCTAAAGGCTTTTTTATATTCAAGTATGTTTTCTTGGATATTATTGACCTGGCGAATGCTGGCATCAACCGCCATCGAGGATTTAGTTCGCGATAAGAAGCTATCCGCTTCAGTTAGGTATGTATCAACACTTTCTTTGAAGCTCTCTTTTTCTAAGAGCATATAATCTGCTTGTGATAAACGGGCTTGAAAAATAAGTTTACCCGCAGAGGTTAAATTAGAAAAAATTGCATTTTGTTCTCCTAATCTATCTAACATTGTTGTTGAGAAGACACCTAATATTAAGATCACAACAGTTAAAGAACTTAACGCTCCAATGAGTTTTTGTTTAACTTTCATGAAGAAACTCCATTATTACTAATTATATTTTTTGCACGTTAACGTGTTAGCACCACTTAACACCACTTAACATCGCTTAACATCGCTTAACATCGCTTAACATCATCTTAGTTAAGATATTACCAGTAATCAAAGATCCCTGAGCATTGCCCTCAAAGTAGACATTCAAGATCACACAGGTGAGTAAAACGTAAATTTCAGACACAAAAAAGGCCGTGTGAGCGACCTTCTGTATTCGATATTATTTCTAATATGACTTTGTTGTTATTCAACGGAGTAACAAGGCGGTAGGCACGGAGTTGACGTGAGTCAATGAGTACTTCCAATGCCGATAACACAAGCTCTAGCGCAAACTTCAGACACAAAAAAGGCCGCCTAAGCGACCTTCTTAATCGATATTATTTCCAATATGGATTGATAAATTAATTTAGTGCTAGATGAGGTGTTAGCAAAGCGGAAGCACGGAGTTGACGTGAGTCAATGAGTACTTCCAATGCCGCTAATATGAATTCTATGGGGAACTCCCCACCAATGACTTAAAGCCACATCAAATTTCAGACACAAAAAAGGCCGCGTTAGCGACCTTCTTTTATCGATATTATTTCTAATATGGATTTGTTGTTATTCAACGGAGTAACAAGGCGGTAGGCACGGAGTTGACGCTAGTCAATGAGTACCTACAACGCGGTTAATCCTAAGAAAAACTACAAATTAGTCCATAATCTTAGAAACAACACCAGCACCAACAGTACGACCACCTTCACGGATAGCGAAGCGTAAACCTTCGTCCATCGCTACTGGGTTGATTAGCTCAACAACAAACTTAAGGTTGTCGCCAGGCATTACCATTTCAACACCTTCAGGAAGCTCTACAGCACCTGTGATATCTGTTGTACGGAAGTAAAACTGTGGACGGTATCCTTTGAAGAATGGAGTATGACGACCACCTTCATCTTTACTTAACACGTATACTTCTGATTCGAATTTAGTGTGAGGAGAGATAGAACCTGGAGCACATAGTACTTGACCACGTTCAACATCTTCACGCTTAAGACCACGTAGAAGAACACCACAGTTCTCGCCAGCACGACCTTCGTCAAGAAGCTTACGGAACATTTCAACACCAGTACAAGTTGATTTTTGTGTATCACGGATACCAACAACTTCTACTTCTTCACCAACTTTGATGATACCACGTTCAACACGACCCGTTACAACAGTACCACGACCAG
>Ga0209292_1007428_pt1 | contig 10405 bp, 7 predicted proteins | sample GOMGulsemesocosm_2_FD_184634 | JGI IMG/M metagenome (GOLD analysis project Ga0209292, IMG submission 184634) | Methane-oxidizing microbial communities from mesocosms in the Gulf of Mexico - GOM9C Gulf of Mexico (SPAdes) (version 2) | ecosystem: Environmental > Aquatic > Marine > Cold seeps...
ATGGCTAATTGAAGAAATCACTAGCTCAATGTTAACAAAGATACTAAAGCAGAAGTTACCCTTGGCTTATCTAGCGACAAAGGATCCGACAATCTGGAACTTAAACTTCTCAATCAGATAAATAGCAAAAATTTATTAACTAATTTTCAACCTTTTCATTTTTCTTACGTCTTGTATATGTACATCAACTCTCAGAGATTGATTCATCATTTATGCTCTTGTTTCTAAGGAGACATTAGTAGAATGGAAATTATAGAGTAATTATGAAACATGGATGATTTTCACGGTATTAGATATTGAAAACCAAAAAAGAAACAGGCTATTTTTATATCTATGAAGTAATCAACATAGTGTAAAAATATAAAGTGCACTATCAAGATAAAAAAGGTTTTAAACTATGATAAAAAATACAATAGCATTTTTAGTGTTACTCATGTCGACTTTATTTATAAGTCCCATCATAGCCCAAGAAGAAGAAAAATTAGCGGAGAAACCGGTGATAAAAACTGGCTCTGGTAATTTTGCAATTGGCGTTTCGGAACAAATTTGGATAGATCATAGAAGAGAAGAAGATTGGACGGCGACAGTAGGAGATCCAAGGGAAGTTGGGCTGCGTATATTTTACCCAACAAAGAACAATGGGACGAGCCTTATTCCATACTTTTCATATGGAACCCTTATTCAAGAAGTTACAGAAAAAGAGTGGCAGGAGCCTAGCCCTCAAGGTTTATTTCTTAAAGCTGCGAAAGATGCTCCTGTAAATTGCGATGTAAAATGTCCTCTAATTATCCTTTCTCATGGACTTTCTGCTGGGGCTTGGACAATGAATCAATTGGCTTTAGATTTGGCATCAAATGGTTTCATTGTTGCACTTCCTGAACATGCATTCATTGGAATGGCTTCTAAAAACTCCAAAAATGAAACTATTAAGGCAGAAATGGTTAACGAAATTCTTGGAATGCACCGCGTAAAAATGGATCAAAGTGTTCATGAAATAGCTGAAGTGCAGTCTCAAGACCAAGCATTCATCGCAGACCAATTCACACTTTTTGCAAATGGAGATAAATCTTCGGGTATTAAGGGGTTAGCTTCCTCCATTGATATGAACAAGGTGATTGTTGGTGGTCACTCAGTTGGTGGTATGGCTGCCGATCAATCATGTGTTAGGTATCGTGTATTTGATGGATGCTTTAGTTTGGATGGAAATCGTTGGACCGCCATTCTTGCTGGTTGGACGAAACCGACCATTAAACCTTTCTTATTGCTTTTATCGGAAGCTTTCTTCGAACCAGACCAAAGGTTTGCAGAGCGTTATCTCGATACGTTCACCAATCATGGAGCTGCAGTAGTTGAAGGTTCTCGCCATGATACCTTTATTAATCTTTACGCGTTGTATGACCCTGAGTCAGAAAATGGAATAAAAGAGATTAATACACATCAAACATTTGTTCCTATTATTATCGACTTTGCAAAGTCTATCCAAGCTAGCAAGCAATTAGATGTCGCCAAATTCCTTTCAGCATATCAAGATCAGGTCAAAATAGTTGATTTTGAAGAAATGAAAATGAATGCGCCACGCCCTGAATTATATACTTGGATTTATGCTGATGAAAAAGCGACTAAAAAAATAGCTGTAGAAGTTAAAGAAAAATAATATTGAGAGGGATTTTGATTACTCTCTATGAAAGTAAATACTTCGCTATAGCGCAGTAGTGACAAGTTAATCTCAGAATATTCAAGTGTCCAATCTTTGTGAGTTATCATAAGCGCTACTCGGAGTGAGTTAGACTCTATTCCGAATGTCTGCGTCAAGCTCTGAGTTGCCGTTAGTATATCAAAAGCTAAGGTCAACTTATGGCTCAGCCTGTGTGAAAACTAATTATTGTAAGTTTTCATGATTGAGGGTTTATATCCGCTTTTTAAAAGGCTTCGCGTAGCGAAGCCGATATTGCCTCCTATTTGGAACATATTTGGGTCTTTTAAGGAAAGAGTTACTTCTTACGGCAACATCACTCCTTCATCAATATTTCTGATCATAAAGCTGTCATAACTTTTATTTTTCTATAATAGATCACTTCGCGCCATATAATTTACGCTAATTTATGCCGTAGTATTGGGGATCATGGTAGAGGAAAATCTCATCCGGGGAATAAAGATCTAAATGATTTTCCGTAGTTACATATTCGTATGCCCAAAAGCAGTATAACTCCCCTTTCTTCATGAACCCTTTATCACGACTTAACTCAATCTAAGAATAGCGAAATATGTAGTGCTATTAATAAGATAAAGTTGAAAAAAAATATATATCAACTAACATTTGGGCATAGTAATTTTAAATAACACTGAACGTGGTAGTTAACACTTGAGGTTTAAATATGCTCGTAGAAAAAAAGTCCAAAGGCCTTATTGGGCTCGGATTGTGGTTTATTTTAATACTCTTTATTTTCTATATTCCTTTTATGCCACTAGCGCTAGACAAAGAGTTAAAGGTTACATTTTTGGACCAATACGGCAATGAGAACGCCCTAGTGTTTTTTGGCTTTCGCGGTTGTAGTGACGTTTGTCCGATGACTCTATCGATACTTAGCCAACTAATTAACTCCCAAAAAAACAGTTCCCTCTGGCCACAAGTTATTTTTGTTGATATTGATGCCAACAGCGATTCAGCTCAAGCATCTGATTTTGCTAAACAGTTTCACACTTCGTTTGTTGGTTTGCATATACCACCTGAAGAATTGACTAACATTGCTGGCAAGTTTGGTTTGAACATAAAGCAACAAAACAACAATATTTCGCACCTAGGTAAAACCTATTTGTTACGGCGAAAAGTAAATGATTGGAGTTTGGTAAAAATTTACAATCAAAATAGTTTTTCTGTGAAAACGCTACGAAATGAATTATTCAATATCAATAATTAAATCCGAATACTCGACATACTTTGTCGAAGAAAATAGCCAATAATAATATTGGCAGGAGTATAAAATGTTCAAAACTTTATTTATATATTACGACAAGAGTATGTCTCAGGAGTTAAAAGAAAAATTCGAGGCTGACTTCAAAATTGCTGATAAAATATTACTTATTTCAGTGATTATTTTTTCTATCACCGTTGCTTTTATCACTTCGCTACAACACGGCTACTTTATGTTGGGTATTGTAGGTGGCTTGATAATGACAATTGCATGCACTATTGCCTATAAAACCATGGCAGGGTCATCCATGTCTCGAGTTATTATGGCAACAGCGCTCACTGGGTTGCTCGCCATAACCGTACAGCAATCCAATGGTTTGGGTGAAGGTCATTTTTTGTTTTTCCTAGGTTTTACCCTTTTAATTCGCTACCGCGATATTCTGCCATTATTAATCTTTGTAGGTTTGACTGTCGCTCACCACCTAAGTTTTACTTACTGTCAGAGTATTGGTGTTGAATTATGGGGACAGCCGATAACCATTTTCTCATGGGGGGAACAAACAGGATGGGGATTATTAGCACCTTTGATTTATCATGTAATCTTTGCTGTTTTGTCCCTCATTGTTTCTACGTTTTATATTTATGAAGGTAACAAAAAATTTGTTGAGTCTAACTTAGTGATAGGTGCTGTTGAAAAAGCAGCTGAAGGTGATTTATCTAAACGAATAGATAATACAATTACTGACTCGTTACTTGTAGAACAAACCAATAATTTCTTGATACGGCTACACGAGACATTCTCCCAAATAAATCAAGTTACCAATACGTTAACAACACAAGCAAGTGAGAGCAGTGATTCAGCTCAAACACTCGCAAGCCAAGCAAGTGAACAGCAGAACGAAGTGAGTCAAGTGGCCACAGCCGTCACTCAAATGTCTGCTGCCACACAAGAAATAGCGGGTAACGCTGAAGAAACAGCACTTGCTTCTAACGAAACGGTTCAAACCAGTGAAGTGGGTGGAGAACTTGCGAATACCTGTCAAAAAACGATTACTCAACTTGCACAAGAAGTGTCAAAAGCGTCAGAAATAATCGCCGAATTAGACCGTAACAGCCAGCAAATTAGTAGCATAGTACAAACCATCAGTAGTATCGCTGAACAAACGAATCTATTAGCACTTAATGCGGCTATAGAAGCCGCTAGGGCTGGAGAACAAGGGCGAGGTTTTGCAGTAGTGGCTGATGAAGTTAGGGTTCTATCACAACGTACACATAGCTCTACTGAAGAAATTACAACGATGATTTCAGCACTACAATCAAGTACACAGTCCGCAGTAAAAACCATGGGTGGGTGCCATGAGTTAGCGAGTGCCAGCGTATCGGATGCTGAGAAAGCAACACTGAGTTTTGCTGACATAACGGTTGCAATAAAAAACATATCAGATATGGCAACACAAATAGCTACCGCAGCAGAACAACAAACATCTGTAACGAAAGAGATAAACAGAAATACTACCTCGATCAATTATGTATCAGGCATATTTCATAATAGTGCAGAAAAAGGTATTGGCGAGGCTTCCGATTTACAAGAACAAGCACAAAAGATGGGAGTCTTGGTCAATCATTTTCAATTAGATTAAAGAACTCAGCGAAAAATCTGTTCGCAGATTTTACCGTTGAGTTTGAACTTAATATTAAACAAATAGATACAAAAATAAATTGCTAGAAATGTACATATAATCTACAGAAACGAGAAGAGCGGTGATGAACAACCAAAACATAGAAAGCAAATATCTTTCCATCGATACTATCGCCGTTAATTTATACTAATAAGTGAAAACCATGAAGCAGAAAACCTCCTCCTTTCACGATAAAATGATCAATCATTTACTTACGCAAAGCCTTGAGTCAGATTTTTTATCCGCTGATAAGGTAATTCTATCGGTGATTATTGTCTTATGTTGTATTGTTGCTCTTGTGACTCCATGGCAACATGGGTATTTCAAACTGGGTATGTTTGGCGGGCTTTTTATTTCGGTTATTTGCCTCATTAGCTATAAAACAGTTGTTGGAACCGTGTTTTGTAGATCTATCTTTGCAACAGCGTTAGTTGCTTTGCTGGCAATCACAGTGCAGCAATCGAATGGTTTGGGTGAAGGACATTTCATTTTCTTTATAGGCTTCATTATACTGAGCCGTTACAATGATGTAGTTCCTGTATTCCTTTTTATCGGTTTGGTCATTATTCACCATCTAACATTAACTTATTGTCAGAGCTTAAATCTGGATTTATGGGGACAATCACTGACTATTTTTTCATGGGGCAATCAAACAAAATGGGGGCTAGTAGCGCCCCTTATTTATCACTTAGTGTTTGCTGTTTTAGGGGCTTTGATATCCATCTATTATATTTTTGTACGAAATAGAGCTGTATCGAAAATCTGGCGACATAGCAATTTTGATGATCTTACTGAATTACCCAATAGGAGAATGTTCCGTTTTTGTTTGGAAAATGAAATAAATAAAGCCAATCGTATAGGTAAAAAAGTGGCGTTATTGTTCATTGATCTCGACCATTTTAAGGAAATAAATGATACTTTTGGTCACATCTGGGGTGACAAAGTGCTCAAGAAATCTGCACAAAGGATAACAGACTGCGTACGTGAATCAGGCATAGTTGCACGTTTGAGTGGGGATGAATTCACTCTCATTATAGGTGATTTAGATGATCCTACCAGTGTTGCAGACATAGCAGACGATATCTTAAATAAACTCTCCGAAACTTTTTATCTCGAGACCGAAGTTGCACACGTTACGGCAAGTATAGGAGTTACTTTTTATCCAGATAACGCAACGTCAGTAGATGATTTACTCAAAAATGCCGATCAAGCAATGTACGTGGCCAAAGAACAAGGCCGGAATCGTTTTCAATATTACACGCCATCAATTAAAAAGGCGGCACTGGCCCGAGGGGTTATCGTTAATAATTTGCCTGGAGCTTTGGCTAATAACGAATTCCATGTTGTCTATCAGCCTATCGTAGAGCTTTTAAGTGGTGCTATCCATAAGGCAGAAGCTTTAATACGTTGGCATCATCCAACACATGGTTTGATTAGCCCCGCTGACTTTATCTCCATCGCCGAAGAAACAGGCTTGATTATCGATATAGGTGAATGGGTATTTCAGCAAGCAGCACAGCAGGCCAAACAATGGCGTATCTTACACGACAAAGATTTCCAGATCAGTGTAAATACTTCGCCTGTCCAATATCATGATATTGAATACAAATTAGGTGGTTGGATTGGTTATCTTAATTCACTTGGACTGTCCGGAGATGCCATTGTAGCGGAAATCACAGAGGGTGTACTGATGGATAGTCATTCTGACATTGTCGATATCCTGCGAGCATTCCGTGAAGAGAATATTCAAGTATCATTGGACGACTTTGGTACAGGCTATTCATCCCTATCTTATCTTCGAAAATTTGATATAGACTATCTTAAAATAGACCAGTCTTTTGTGCGTAACATGCAAAGTGGCTCGAAAGACATAGCTCTGTGCGAAGCTATTATTGCCATGGCGCATAAGCTTGGGATCAAAGTAATTGCTGAAGGCATCGAGACAGAGGAACATCGTGATCTACTTATACTCGCGGGGTGTGACTATGGGCAAGGATATCTGTTCTCCAAACCTGTGCCTCCAAATGAATTTAAGAAACTTTTCAATGTAAGTTAACACACGCTTTAGAGACTTTTAGACAGTTGTTTTTGTGAGTTGAGTGAACTTATCAGTTGATTCACTGTTGTCCAAAATCCCAAAATTATTAAATAAAAATACTTTAACGTCAGATTTCCTGAAGATAGTGGCCATAAAAGTGATGGTTATTGTTCCAATAATTAGGACAACTATGTGGTAGCTAATTACCTTAGAAGAATGAGCACGGGTAGCTTTGTCCTCACCAAAAGCTAACGCAAAAAAGTGGCATGATCTGAACTGTGTTGATGATTTCTGTCAATGAGTCGTTAAGCCTGAATGTGAACAAAGCCACCAAAACGGTCATAGATACCTTAAGTCAAACCGACAGCTGATCCGACTAAGAAGACTCAGGCGTGATAGGCACTTAATAATACAAAACTATGAATCAATAAAATTCAGCACTTCTTCAACCTGATGTGTTCTTCGTTTAATGAATATTTGCTTTATGTGCTTTCGCAACCAAATTAACCCTTTATCGGCACTTTGTCGCTTATGCCATAACATTGAAATGGAAGAATGAGGAATATCTACTGGCGGGTGAGCAATTGCAAGCTCACCGCAAGCTAAATAATTATGAATAAGATCAGTAGGTAAAATTGCAATAAGGTCACTCTCTTTAATAATAGGGACAGCGGAGGAAAATTTATTGACCGTAAAAGCTATTCGTCGAGTCAATCCTAATTGCTGTAAAGCTTGGTCTGTCGGACTAGCAATATCACCAGATAATGAAACTAATAAATGCTCTGCTAAGGAAAATTCCTCTACCGTTAGGAGCTTTTTTGTCAACGGATGGTCTTTACGCATGACACAGACATAGCTTGTATCAAATAAGTGGTCTGAACAGATATTTTCTAATGAGCGGTTGCTTTGTCCTATAACAAGGTCAACATCAGCACCATCCAATATTGGTTTGGTACAAGCTATGGTATAAGGGACCGCGTGTAAGTTTAGTCCTGGGGCTTCTTTCTCGAATAATTTCCGTATATCCAGCCAAAGGGCATCAAGAGCAATATCAGGTAATGCAACTCTAAATGTTCGCTTGGCACTTCTTGGCTCAAAATTTTCAGGTTCTATAGCTTGATTAATATTGTGCAGGGAATCTCGCACTTTTTCCCAAAGGTTGTTTGCATAGGTTGTAGGCTGTATTTTTCGACCATCTGGAACAAGCAATTCATCTTTCCATAATACTCGCATTCTGGCCACTGCATTTGAAACAGCGGGTTGAGTCATTGATAATCGCTCAGCCGCCTGTGTTATTGATTTTTCGGTCATTATTACATCAAAAATAACCAATAATTTTAATTCATGAGGCCGCATAATTAACGTCCCTAGTTATTGTTTTAATTCATCATATAATGTTATATATAAGTTACCATTTCAATCCATTCATCATATTTAGAAATGAATACGATATCATTATAAAATTATATTTTACGTCTATGCTCCCTTAATATGAATTGAATAGTCGAAAACAGATAACGAGTATAAAGATGAAAACAGCTTTCACATTAATGATTCAGTTTATCGCTATTTTTTGTTGGTATAGTTTTGCAGGTGCACACCACCACGACAAGAACAAAGGTTTCGATATCAAGGTAACTGACCTTGGGAATGGTATTTTTGAACTAAGAACAGACCGCTCGGGCAACGTTGCCGTGTTAATTGGTGAAGACGGTGTTTTCATGGTTGATACACAGATGGAGCACTTGGCCGAGCTTATTGATGGTGCCCAGAAAAAACTATCTGATAACCGCGATGTCGACCTTATCCTCAATACACATTTCCACCGAGATCATGTCAGGGGTAATGCGTACTTCAAGGAGCGTGGGGCTATAACTATAGCTCACCCAAATGTGCGTCAGTACCTTGAAAGCCCAAAGGCACTCAAAGCGTTAGGCCGCGAAGCTCCCAAGTTCACACCACAATATTATCCGACAATTGACGTCACAGAAGATACATCGATAAAAATGAACAGACAAAGCATTGAGCTTTATTACCCGCCGAATGCCCATACAAACAGTGATCTCTTTGTTGTATTTAGGGAGGCCAATGTAATCCATGGAGGCGATCTCGTTTCAACTAGGCGTTTCCCTTTCATAGATATTGATAATGGTGGTTCGGTAGCAGGATTCATTGCAGGTCTCAAGGCAATAATTGAAGTCGCTGACGCAGATACGAAAATTATCGCCGGACACGGGCCAATAGCAAGACTAGGCGATTTAGAAGCAAGTATCGCTATGCTGAACGAAACACACAACATCATTAAAGCACTAATTGACCAAGGTTTATCTTTGGAGGCTATCAAGACTTTAGACCCTTTGAATAAGTATACAGACAAATGGAACTGGCCATTTATTACCACCGAGAGAATGATTACTACACATTACTACGATATAACGGGACTGCTCGATTAGTTATTTGTGAAACAGAAAGACTTATTCATATTTACATTTTGGTTGTTATTAGTTTGAAACGGATTAGGAGAAAATTGATGAAATTAATACATAAGTTAAAACGCAACATATGTGCGTTTCTAACATTAGTCGCTGCGAATAGCTTTGCGGCACAAAATATTATTTTAGCGGACGATGGCAAGGCAGGGGATTCTTTTGGCTTTAGTGCTGCTATAGAAGGCAACACAGTACTAGTCGGTGCATTTAAAGCAGATATCGATGGTGTAACAGATGCTGGAGCAGCTTATGTCTACGTGTTACGCGATAATGGTTGGCAAAAACAAGCAAAACTCTTTGTTGAGCCGGCCTTCGCCGACGATACTCTTGGTGGTAAAGTGGCATTGAAAAATAATGTTGCAATGTTAGGTGTGATGCGAAGGGATGATAAAGGGAAAGATTCGGGGGCTGTTGTCTCTTTTGAACGTGAAGTGAATATTTGGAAGCAACGTCAGATTTTCACTGCACCTGATGCAAAACCGGGAGATGCTTTTGGTCAGAGTATTGCACTCACCAAAAATCATCTTATCATTGGTGCTCCGCGAAACGACGCGTTGGGTAACGACGCAGGAGCTGTGTATATATACAAACGAGAAAACGATACGTGGCGCTATCAAACTAAAATAACAGCGAGTGATGGAGTAGCTGGAGATTTATTTGGCATAAGCGTTGCCATTGACGGCAATACAATTCTTATTGGGGCTGATTTACATGACGAAAAAGCGGAAAACGCTGGAGCCGTATACGTGTATACTCTAGAGGAAAACAAGTGGAAACAAGAAGCTAAACTCATGGCGTCTGATGGTGGAAAAACTGATATTTTTGGCGTCAGGGTCGCACTGTCAGAGAATACCGCACTAATTTCCGCAAGACGAGACGATACTGAAGAGTTAGGAATAGATGCAGGTTCTGCATATATTTTTGTGCGTGATGGAATTACTTGGACACAACAAGTTAAGTTGACTTCACCTGATGGGCAAGCTGACGATAGGTTCGGGCGTGGTGTGGCGTTGAGTGGCGATACTGCAATCATAAGTGCAATGAACCATGATGCTAACGGTTCCAATACTGGAGCACTGTACGTATACAAGAAAGGCTCTGGCGGTTGGCGTTATACATCCAAGTTTGTAGCCCAAATTAGCATGCCAGATGATCAATTTGGATGGAACGTTGGGTTATCTAATGGCATTGCCATTATTGCCACACCCAATCATGATGCTAAAGGCCAAGAATCAGGGGCTGTGTTTATTCAAGACTTAAATTGAATGACCAAATGAAATGAACAGAT
>Ga0209292_1007429_pt1 | contig 10403 bp, 4 predicted proteins | sample GOMGulsemesocosm_2_FD_184634 | JGI IMG/M metagenome (GOLD analysis project Ga0209292, IMG submission 184634) | Methane-oxidizing microbial communities from mesocosms in the Gulf of Mexico - GOM9C Gulf of Mexico (SPAdes) (version 2) | ecosystem: Environmental > Aquatic > Marine > Cold seeps...
TGATGCCAGTGTTGTTAGATTAAGTCTAACTACTCTAGATACCTCATCAAATATAAACAGTATTACTTTATCTGGTACGCCAGCGGAAACGGCAACCAGTGTTAGTTTTACTGTGGTGTTTGGCGATGATGTGACAAATGTGACAACAACTGATTTTACCGCGACGTTAGTCAGTGGTGAGAGTAATGTCGAACCAACAATTACAAGTATTAGTGGCACAGGTGCAACATATAATGTCACAGTTAATACAGGTGTGACTATTGGTGGGCTGCGTCTAGATCTTAACGGCAATACTGATATTGTCGATGAAAACAGTAATACGCCTGATGCTTATTCAAGTGGTAGCGTGCATACGGTTAATACCAACAACGTCCCAATGGTTAGCGAAGCAACTGCCAATGTTGGTCCTTTTGTTATAGATGAAGACGTTAAAACAACATTAGATCTCAGTGATGTACTTATTGCAGATGGTAATGATGATTTATTGACCGTGACGATCGGTGTGGACAATGGTTTATTATTCGCCTCTGATGGTAATACAACTGTGAATGCAACGACTATCTCCGGCTCTGCTAACAACGGGAGTCGCAGTATTAACTTAACGGGATTAAGTGCCGATATTAATGCTTTCCTTGATGATACCGCGGCTATTTTATTTCAAACCGATGAAAATGATACGACTTCAGTAGCGTTTACCATTATTGCTAACGACAGTTTGGAGACAAGCACAGCGTTAACAGAAATTATCGCGATTAATGCCATTAACGATGCGCCGACAATCAGTGGTACACCAACCATCAGCCTTGTTGATGGTAATGCTTATAGCTTTACACCAACGGCGAATGATATTGATGGTGATACGCCTTTGACCTTTAGTATTACTAATAAACCCGATTGGGCTGCATTTGATCCTGACACTGGGGATCTCACGGGAGTTCCGCTACCTGCAAATGTGGGTACAACAACGAATATAGTGATCCGAGTTGAAGATCCAAGTGGAGAGGGTAACGATTTAGCCGCCTTTGATTTAGAGATCACCAGTTCTAACTCAGCGCCTGTGATATCAGGATCACCGCAGACGATGACCGCCGAGGACGCAGCTTATAGCTTCACGCCAACTGTGACCGATGTGGACAGTGGTGATACTAAAACATTCAGTATCAGCAATAAACCAATTTGGGCAATTTTCAATACAGCTACAGGTGAATTGTCAGGTACACCATCAAACAGTAACCTAGGTACAACAAACAATATTGTGATCACTGTTACTGATGGTATAGGTGCGCAAGACAGTTTGGGTGCATTTAACTTAACCGTGACTAATGTCAACGATGCGCCAGTTATTACCGGCACGCCAGCGACAACGATAGCCGAAGATACTACGTATAATTTCACGCCAACGGTAACCGATGTGGACAGCGGTGATACGAAAACCTTCAGTATCAGCAATAAACCAAGTTGGGCTACATTCAGCACTACAACGGGTACGCTATCAGGTATACCAACCAATGACGATGTCGGCACAACAACAGGTATTATCATTACAGTCACCGATGGAAGTGAGGCCGCTGCAAGTTTAGCTGCCTTTGAACTGGCTGTGACGAATGTCAATGATGCACCTGTTGCTGTGGATGATACGTTAACGATTACGGCTAACAATGATGACCTTTATACATTAAATGTATTAGCTAATGACAGCGATGTTGATGTTGATGATGAATTGGTTATCGAAGGTGCCAGTGCTGATCTCGGGAGTGTGACCGTCGTTAATAATGAGCTGCTTTATCAGGCTGATATTGATTTTATTGGCACGGTTAATTTAAGTTATTCAATTAATGACGGCAATGACGCTCGTGATAGCGCCACTCTTACCCTCACGATTGAAGATGTTGTTCAAACCCTAGCCCCAACCATCACAGTACCTGATGACGTTACTGTTAATGCGACAGGGCTTTACACAAAAGTCACCACAGGTACCGCAACGGCAACTGATCAAAATGGTGATCCCATTGCCGTCTCATTAGTAGAAAATAAGTTATTGTTCGCACCAGGGTTACATGACATCTATTGGCAAGCAACCGATGCACTCGGCATTCGCAGCGTTGCCTCGCAACAGGTTATCGTGCATCCGTTAGTTTCCCTGAGTAAAGATCAGTTTGTTCATGAGGGTAACGAAGTTGAAGTGCAAGTGATCTTAAACGGCAGCGCACCAAGTTATCCAGTTACCTTGCCTTACACTATCACGGGTTCGGCGGACAGTGGTGACCATGATGCGATTGATGGTGAAGTCATCATTAACGAAGGTCAGGTTGGCAGTATCCGCTTCAGTAGTTTTCTAGATAGTGACGTAGAAGCTGATGAGACGGTAACCTTGACACTCGCGAGTAGCTTGAATCTGGGTGATAAAGCCAGTACTGACGTGATTATCAGTGAAAAAAATATCGCCCCTGTGCTTTCTATAAAGATTGAACAAAGTGGGGAGCTACGTCAGGTAGTTAGCCAAGACGACGGCGTTGTCACTATCCTAGCGACTGTCACTGATGCAAATCCGGATGATACAGTGACAGTGGTGTGGACCAGTGAAACCTTAGTGAATACCGTTAATGACGAAACAATTTTCAGTTTTGCACCTGCAGATTATACGGTCGGTTCTTATTCATTAACTGCGGTAGCCACCGATAATGCTACTCTACCTATAAGCACGACTACCCATATTTTTGTTGATATCAAAGCGACATTGGCAGCGTTAAGTAATGAACAGGATAGTGACGGTGATAATATTCCGGATATGAATGAAGGTTATGGTGATGATGATGGTGACGGTATTCCGAATTATCTAGATAGCCAAAAATTGGAAACCTGTAATGTAGTACCTGAAACACTGAATTCCCAAACGCAGTTTTTAGTGGAGGGTGAACCGGGTGTTTGTTTACGCAAAGGCACAGTATCGCAGAGCAGTGCACAAGGTGGCTTACAGTTAGGTGAAGCTGAATTAGCTGCTGATAGCGCTGCTAAAAATGTCGGTGGCCTGTTTGACTATATCGCTTACGGTTTACCGCAAGCAGGGCAAGTTTATAAGATCGTATTCCCGCAGTTATTACCTATTCCCAGTGGCGCTGTTTACCGTAAATACACTAACGATGCGTGGACGGAGTTTGTTGTAGATAATGATAATAAACTGATGAGTACGACAGGTGCACAAGGGTATTGCCCACCACCAGGGGATAGTAGCTGGGTTGAAGGTTTACAAGAAAACAGTTGGTGTGTGCAATTACAAATTAAAGACGGTGGCCCGAATGATGACGACGGCATTGCCAATGGCACCATTATCGACCCCGGCGGTGTATCAGTAATGCTAAGTAGTAATAGCTTCCCGGTGGCGGAGGATGACAGTGCTTCATTAATACAAAATACTGAAGTGACCGTGATGGTATTGAACAATGACAGTGATGTTGATGGTGATGTTTTGACTGTTGCAAATACCAGCGTTGACTTTGGTGTGGTAGTCATTAATGGACAAGAAAGCATTACTTATATACCAACGACTGACTATGTCGGTGATGATGTTGTCACTTATACCGTTAATGATGGCAATGGGGGAACCGCTGTTGCTCAAGTTCATATCACCGTGAATGCACCTGATGCGAGTGCTATCCATAATAAATCTGGTGGAGGTGGTTCAATGTCATGGCTCTTTAGTGTTGGTTTGTTCTTGGTGGCTGTGGGTCGCCAATACGGAAAAAAAGCATTGATGATGGTATTAGCGGCTCTGAGTTTTAATAGTCAAGCTAGTGATGATATTGCCATTCCAAATGAAGTTGCTGATACCGACGTAACAATTAGCGCAGATAAAGGCCTTGTTTCTAATGATATGAATAAGTGGTCGATAGCTGTAAATACAGGGATGAGCCGTTTGCATGGCAGTTCAAATCTTACCGGAATACCGCCAGAGAATATTGTTGATATTGACGATGAAGGCATGAGTTGGGGGATCTCAGTCGGTTATCAACTGGCACACAATTGGAGCGTATCATTGGGTTATTTGGATCTCGGTGACGCTGAAACTGTATTGCAAAGTAATACCTTCAACTACCATCAAACGGTAGCACAGGTGACGCCAGTATTTGGTGACGGTATCGTGCTGGGGCTAAATTACCAATTTTGGCAACACAGTAAGTGGAGCTGTGAAGTAATGGCTGGGGCGTTTGCTTGGCGTAGTGAAATTGACAGTACTTTTGAAGATGTCACTCTGGTACATAAGCAAGACGGTGTCGACCCGTATGCTGGACTGATGCTTGCTTATGCGTTATCAAACGACTGGAAGATAGGATTGGAAGCGAAACGTTATTACTTGGATGTAAATGATGTAGATAATGTTAGCTTAACACTGGCTTATCAATTCTAGATTGCCGTGAAGCACGTCCCCAGGTTTTATCTTATGTCTTTATCTCTATACCGTATCAAGCTAGTATCGAGTGACAGACTCAAATAGATAGCACTGGGGAAATATATGGAAAGCGAATACATACCACCAACGGTTTGGACCAACGACGAAGACAGTGGCGGTGCTTGGGCATCGATCAACCGTCCTGTGTCAGGCGCCACTCACGACAAAGCATTACCTGTCGGAGCTCACCCTTTACAGCTGTATTCATTGGCAACGCCGAATGGCCAAAAAGTAACAATCATGCTGGAAGAGTTATTAGCGTTAGGCGTGACTGAAGCGGAATATGATGCTTACCTTATCCAGATAGGCGAGGGCGAGCAGTTTTCATCAGGCTTTGTCGGTATTAATCCCAATTCAAAAATCCCTGCATTAGTGGATCAATCTGGTGATACGCCAATCGAAGTATTTGAATCGGGTGCTATCTTACTTTACCTTGCGGATAAGTTCGGTCATTTATTACCAACAGATATCGCCAAACGTACGACGGTAATGAATTGGTTATTTTGGTTACAAGGTTCTGCACCATATTTAGGTGGTGGCTTCGGTCATTTCTATGCTTACGCACCAGCAAAATTTGAATATCCAATTAACCGTTTCACGATGGAAGTTAAACGTCAACTTGACTTGTTAGATAAGCAGCTGGCAGACAATCAGTTTATTGCCGGAGATGAGTACAGTATTGCTGATATCGCTATTTGGCCTTGGTACGGAAACCTGATATTGGGGACAATATACGAAGCGGCTGAATTCTTAGATGTGGCAAGTTATAAAAACCTACAGCGTTGGGCCAAGGATATTGCTGAGCGTCCTGCAGTGCAGCGTGGTCGAATTGTGAATCGTAGCTGGGGCGAAGACTGGGAAACGCTAAATGAACGTCATAGTGCGGCAGATATTGATAATGTGTTGAAGCTTAAACCTTAATGGTTTAATTTATAGCGCATTAAAATGCCCATCATAAGCCAAACGTTATAGCTCATGATGGGCATTGTTTTAGATCTTAATAATACGGTTTACTTACCTACAATTAATCGACTTTAAACTGACCAACCAGTACTTGTTGCTGTGATGATAACTCAGCAATAGTCTGACCCACTTTTTCTGCCTCGGTAGACTGATCTAGAATTGATTGGCTTAAATCGCGGATATTAGCGACATTACCATTCACTTCTGTTGATACTGTCTTCTGCTCACTGGCAGCGTTAACGATTTCACTATTCATCACCTGAATATCAGCCACAAATGATGAGATATCCGCCAAGCTGCTCACTGCTTTTTTAACCTGTGTTGCGGTTTCTAGAGCAAGGTGGTTACCTTCTGATATCGCGGTTGTTACACTGCGCGTACCGTTTTGTAGATCTTCGATAACCACTCGAATTTGATCGACAGAGTCATGAGTACGACTTGCAAGTTGTCTCACTTCATCGGCAACCACTGCAAAACCTCGACCTTGTTCACCTGCTCTAGCTGCTTCAATGGCCGCATTCAGTGCCAGTAGGTTCGTTTGTTCCGAAATACCTTCAATAACTGACAATATGGTACTAATGTTGCCGCCATTTTTTTCTAGTTCGTTAGCAATTGGAACCGCCATCGCCATTCTTTCTACTAACTCTTGCATGGTATCTGCAGATTGCTGTACAACTGCTTGACCGCCTTGCGCTGATTGCTCTGCTTGACTGGCCATTTCAGCGGCTCTGTCCGCATTAGATAATACTAACGCTGATGTTTGCGTCATCTCTTCAGAAGCCGTAGCAACCATATCTACTTCTCTAAATTGTGATTCACTACTTTGACGTGATTGCTGTGCAATTTGCTCCGCTTCTTTCGACGTTTTACTCATGACATCAGAGGTTTCAATAACATCTTTAATTGTGCCTTGGATCTTATCTAAAAAGCGGTTGAACCAAGTGGCTAGTTCACCAATTTCATCCGCTGATTTAACATCGAGTCGTTGGGTTAAGTCACCTTCACCCGTGGCAATATCTTGTAAGCGGCTCGCTACCGCTTTAATAGGAGCCACTAATTTAACCGCGGCGAACCAGATAATCATTAAGCCGAGCAAGGTCACAATAACCCCGGTGATAATTTGAATTTTAAGTGTTTCAGCTGCTTGTTCTTCAATGAGCTTGTTCAGCGCTAATGCATCTGCCATAACTGTTGCTCTTGGCATAGTGATGACAACACCCCAATTAATGGCATTAAGCTTGATTGGCATGAATACGGTTAAAAATTGCTGATCATCGCTCCATTGTGATTGTGATACGCCATCGGTTAACCATCGTTGTAATTGTGGATCTGCGACCTGTTTACCAATCGCGGCATTTTTAGCATCAGAAGCAACCAGTAGCCCATTATTACTGACAATACGGACCTTACCCGCACCTGCAAATAATGCTTGGTCTGCGCGCTGCGCATATTGTTGCAACACGTCTATTTTAAGATCGATACCGGTTACAGCTATGATCTCGCCGTCTTTACGCAATGGTACTGTAATAGTGCTGATTAACTGAGACACGCCATTTTCATTGTAGAGGTAAGGTTCAATCACACACATACGTTTATTGGTAATACTGCAGGTATACCAATAGTTGTTTGCTTGACCACTGGCTGTCAGCGATGTGTTGTTGATCTGCTGTTCACTTTTAATTGTTATTTTTGGCTCATTCTGGCTGTTCTTATACCAATACGCAGTAAAACGGCCTTGATCATTGGAACTGACATAATCGGCATCGGCATAATTAGCATCTTCACCATCGAGCATATTGGGGAGGAAGGTAGTAAACGCGGCGTGCATATTATCAAAATTTAGTACTGACCGTTTTAATAATACCGAGACTGAATCTCGCAGCTCGTCACTGCTGGTAAAGTTGTCTTCGGCATTAAACTGCACGAAGGCGATACTTTCGGCGAGCATTTCTGCACGGTATGTCGCTTCATCTAAATATTTTTGCACGATAGAAGCTTGTGTGTTGGCTTCGCTCATGAGTAATTGTTCGGACTTTTCACCGACGGAATTGCTGGTCTGAACCTGTATAATTTGTTGATTGGAAGTTGATGATGAAAGTGTAAAGCTGATTAATGATATTGCGACAAGCAAGATGCAACATCCAGAAAGCAAAGTTATCTTCCACTGAACTGATAACGAACCCATGATAATTCCCTTTAATACCCTAATATAGCTACTGATGTTAGGTTTATATGTCACATAAACATCAAACTAAATGTTTTAAGTATGTTTATATCAAGTTAAGGCAAAATAATAAAGTGTTACAAGGAAATTAAAACGGTATTGGAGGGCGTTGTAGGTCGGCTGTCAGTAAATAAAACGGTCGACATAATTACTGATGGTTACTGGTAGGCATTTTATTTAGCCGTTACTAGACTTAGAACCATTGAACTAATTCATCGGTTTTAACGGCAATTTATATCTTTTATCTAGATCTACAACGCGAGGGTTTGTTAATGAAAATGGTCAAAGCATTAAGTACTATTTTATTGTCATCGGTAATTTTAGTTGGTTGTTCAGGCACCTCAATGAAAACACAAAACCTCGACGAGAGTGAATATACGATTATTGGTCCTGGACACGCAACTGCCACGGGAATTATGTTATTTAACTTTATTCCGATCCAGCAAAATGACCGCTTTGTTCGCGCCCAAAATGCCGCGATAGATTCGCGAGGCGGTGATGCTCTCATTAATGTCGAAGTACAAGAAGATTGGTTTTGGGCATGGGTATTGAATGGTTATCAGACCACAGTATCAGGTGATGTTGTTAAGTTAAAATGAAATGATTTATAGTTTTTTTATTTTAATATCAGTTCACTATGGATTCAATATTGGAACAATGCGGTGGATCCATAGTACTTTATTTATTGTTATACATAGTGATGGTTATTCATCCACCTTGGGTTTGTTTTACGCTCAAGTTCAAGCTTCACGAACAGCAACATCTTTCTTGTTCAATCTCCGCTTGATTCTCACTCTGCTATACGGTTATCTTTAGTTATCTTAGGTTTAAACTTATGTGGCAAAGGAATGGATATGTCAGAGCAAAAATATAGATTGGTAACACGCAGTGATTTCGATGGTTTGGTATGTGCAGTACTATTGAAGCAACAAGATCTCATTAGCGACATTAAGTTTGTTCATCCTAAGGATATGCAAGACGGGAAAATTGATATTACCCCGAATGACATCGTCACTAACTTACCTTATGTTCAAAGTGCTCATCTTACTTTTGATCATCACCTTTCTGAAACAATTCGTAATACTGGCGAACGCGCTAATCACATTATTGATCCAGATGCACCTTCTGCTGCACGTGTTGTGTGGGATTATTATGGTGGTCTAGATACATTCCCTGCAGAATGGGTAGAAATGATGGAAGCCGTTGATAAAGGTGACTCTGCACAGTTTAATCGCGATGAAGTATTAGACTCTCAGGGCTGGAATCTGCTTAACTTCTTAATGGATGCACGAACTGGGCTAGGGCGTTTCCGCGAATTCAGGATCTCTAATTATGCCTTGATGATGGATCTGATTGATTATTGTAAAGACCACAACATTGGTGACATCCTAGCATTGCCAGATGTGAAAGAACGTATTGATCTATACCGTGAACACGAAACCATGTTTAAGGAACAAGTTCAGCGTTGCGCAACCGTGCATAGTAACTTGGTGTTGCTTGATTTAACGGACGAAGAGACTATTTTCGCCGGTAATCGATTCATGATTTACGCGTTACTGCCACAGTGCAATATCTCTATTCATAAAATGTGGGGCTTCCAAAACCAAAACATTGTGTTTGCGACCGGTAAATCTATTTTTGATCGTAACTCGAAAACTAACGTCGGTGAGCTGATGCTTAGCTACGGTGGTGGTGGCCACATCGCTGCGGGTACTTGTCAGATTGAAACGGATAAAGCAGACGCTGTACAACAAGAATTGATTGCTAAGATCACTGCTGACGGCTAGTGTTGAATTTCTTAAGTAACATCTAGTTAGTAAAAAGCCTCCAAACTGGATAACGCCGATCAGTTAAGAGAAACATGATCGGTTGACTGATCCTTTGAGTGGTTCACAATACCCTTTTTCGTATAGATTGAGGGTATTTTTTTGCTTGCAAATTGGCTACTAGATACGGATACATTTGCTAATCCAGAATCACTTTCTACTTTTCAAAAAGACCTGCCGCTAGAATGGATCGAAGAAGTTTTAGAAAAAACGAATAAAGCGAGCATTCGAAAACGTAAACTACCTGCTGAGTTAGTCGTATGGTTAGTCATTGGTATGGGGTTATTTCGTGATCGGTCTATAACGGACATTGTTTCCAAGTTAGATCTTCACCTCTCAGATTCAATCGGTGATAATGTCGCACCAAGTGCCATACCTCAAGCTAGACAAAGGCTCAGTGATGAACCTCTTGCCGAATTATTTTCAATGACGGCTAAACACTGGGGAAAACAAGAAGACTCTGACGATAAGTGGAATCATCTAAAGCTTTTTTCAATTGATGGTACTCAACTTCGATGTCATGACACACCTGAACATGTCGCATCATTTGGATATATTAATTATAGTAAAGACAAGCACACTGAATACCCTATTGTCCGTCTTTGTGCCTTGACTTCACTCCGAAGTCGCATTATTCACGATGTTGCTTTTGGCCCAAGTTTTACTGGTGAGATTAGTTACGCCAAAGCTCTTATCCGTTCAGCTCAAGATTCATCTTTAACTATCTTTGATCGCTGCTATCTCAGTGCTGAGCTTATGATTAACTGGCACCGAAAAAATATAGATTGTCATTGGTTGACGCCTATTAAGAGTAATACTAAATATGACATTGTTGAAGAATTAGGAGAGGGTGATTATATAGTCGAAATGGCAGTTTCAGCACATGCAAGGAAGCAAGACCCAAGTCTTCCTGAGCGTTGGAAAGCTAGATTAGTATTATATC
>Ga0209292_1007431_pt1 | contig 10401 bp, 6 predicted proteins | sample GOMGulsemesocosm_2_FD_184634 | JGI IMG/M metagenome (GOLD analysis project Ga0209292, IMG submission 184634) | Methane-oxidizing microbial communities from mesocosms in the Gulf of Mexico - GOM9C Gulf of Mexico (SPAdes) (version 2) | ecosystem: Environmental > Aquatic > Marine > Cold seeps...
ACCACTTACTGAGAGTATTTAATACTAAAACTGTACTTTTTTTAAAGTGTTACCAGATCGTCAATCAATGCATAATGATAGTTAGCATCAGAACGGCATTATTTAATAATCGTAAAGTAACATCACTGCAGTTATTTGGGGAAGAAGGAATATATACTTTTTCTAGATCAAAAATATTAATAGGTAAGATAATGTTTGAACTCCGCTGATAGGTTTAGCAATATAAACCCATTGTTTAACTATTTTTTTTTCAAAAAGCAAAAAGCCGATAATCTTTCGATTAGCGGCTTTATTTTAATGTGGCGAATGAAATGAGTATTGGCAATGGTTAACTTCAATAAAATCATCGTTTGTGTAGATGTTCAAGAAAAGTTTATTCTTCGCTATAAAGTATAAACGTAGCAGGTATATTTTCCATCATGATATTATTACTAATGCAAAGCTAAAACACGCCCCCTTTACAGGTAAATTAGTTACTTCAATCTTGCCATGATGAAGTTTTAAAATATGTTGACTGATAGCTAATCCCAATCCAGTACCACCCGTTCCTGCTTTGGTATCGGAGCTTTGCACAAACTGTTCGAAAATAGCATCAAACTCTCCTTCAGGTACACCCGGTCCTTGATCCTTAATATTGATTTCAATAAATCTTGTGTTATTCCCCTCAATTATATTCTCGGTTTCCTGCACTTTATTGACCATATTTATCGTTAATATCCCCCCTTCCGGACTGAATTTTACTGCATTAGAGAGTAAATTGATTAATACTTGCAATATCAAATGCTCTTCAGCCCAAATAGTGGTATCAGTACATTTATTATCAACAATAACTTGGACTTTCTTATCCAAGATATAAGCTTCCATTTCAGACAAGGCAGTCGTTAATATCACCTTAAAATCTACACTTTGAGGAGTAAACTCTATTTTACCTGCAACCAATTTCTCAATATCTAACAGGTTATTTATCAATCTGAGTAACCTTTTACCACTTTTATTAATATTACTCGCGTATCGACTTAATTTATCATTTTGAGGATTTGCTGAAGTCTTATCTAATATTTTTAATGATAATTTGGAAAAGCTCAATATGGAATGCATGGGCGTACGCAGTTCATGTGAAATGTTTGCCAAAAAAATAGACTTTGCTTTATTGGCTTTTTCTGCACTTTGTTTTGCACTATGCATTTCATCATGGGCATCACTCATATCTTGGTGTGCCTTCAATAACGTCTTCATATGAATCGATCGACTTTTTAGCCAAATAGAAAATAAGACGATTACCAATGTGAAATACCCAAAATACGCTATTGGTGATTTCCAAGGTGCATGACGTACCAATATCTTTATTTTACGGATCTCACCGGTATCCCCCGAAAAGGGAGACTGAGCTTGTACGTTAAAGATGTATCTTCCCGCATTTAGTTTACCAAACTGTACAGTATTATCTTTTGATAAGGGAAAGTTCCATTTATCTTTACCAGACAGCCAAAACTCGTATTTAGTTTCGTCTTGTCGCTCATATTCAAGCGTCGAAAAGTTAAGTTTAAGGCCAATATCATCATGGTTTAAAGTTAAACTATCTGTATAAGGATGAATATTTATTCTTCCCACCTTAGGTGATAACAAACTAATATGGCTAATAGTAACTTGCGGTATATTTTTGTTTTCTTGTTTTAACTCGTCGGGGGAAAACAGGGTGAAGCCTTTTACCGAGCCGTAAGCAAATAGTTTGTCATTTACCTTTGCGTATGAACTCTCGTTAAATTCATTGTTTGCTAGGCCATCTTTCACTGAGTAATGCTCAATAAACATGCCATCCATTTTTAAATGATATATGCCAGAGTGAGAACTAAACCAAAGATCACCATCGTTATCCATTTGTAAGCCATAAATCATATTATCATCAAGCATTTCAGGACTTGTTAGCCGGTAAGTCAACTCCAAACTATCCATGGTTAGACCAATTAAACTATTTCCGGTGAAAGCTAACCAAAGAATATCGTTTTTATCCACTACCCAACTATCCACTTCAAACAAGATTGACTTTTCATCATTTGGTAACTGATAAATTAGTGTCAGCTTTTCAGTGGCTAAATCTATGCCCCATAGTTTTCCCTGTGTAGAAAACAGCATACTATTTTGTCTAGGAAGTATTCCTAAAAATCTATGTCTGAATGTAATGCTAACTTCAGTTGCCGATAAGTCGATTTTATTGAGTTTGCCTGTTTTTAAATGATACTTGTAATATGCATTATCACTAACAAACCAAAAATAACCATAAGAGTCTAGATGAGGACCAGACATATAGCTTGTTAGTACTTTTCGGTCTAGGTCATTGTTTATCTTTATAGGCCTTAACTGCCTTTGAACCGTATCAAAATATTTAAGCCCCATATTAGTTGCCAACCATAAACCATCACTTTCATCAGGAAATATATAACCAATAAGCATTTCATCAAAAGGCTGGTTTATATCTTTTGCTACCAGGTAACTTTTGATTTCCCCTTCTGTCACCGAAAACTCATTTAAGCCATTTTCAGTACCAATCCAAAGTGTATCTTTCTTCCCGGGTGCTAACGACCAGACTATGTTATTACTGAGTTGTTTAAATTCCATATCCTGTTGAAAAACATTGGTAAACTGCTGTGTAGACTGGCGCCAAAAGTATACTCCCTGAGAGGAAGAGGTAGCCCAAAGGTTACCGTTTTTATCCTTGAGCAAATTTTTTATTATATTATTAGCGAGTCGGTATTTTGAATTACTAAATGTCCACAATAATTTGGCATTACTATTGATCGTATCAAAACGAAACAATCCTTCCGATGTTGCTAGATATAGTACATGCTGATGGTGAACAATGCTCCACACACCAAGCTCGGTGAACTCATGATTAAACACAGGTTCAGGCTCTATATCAGCTAGGTAATTTTCAACTTTCTTAATAGGTAGGGAAAAAAGCCCCTGATGCGAAGTAAGCCACAACTTATCATCAGCAACGATTAATGACCGGACATTACCACTGGTCATTTGTCCATTTTTATTATCTAAATGAGCAAGTTCTTTTAGTTTTTTATCATGGAAACTGTATAGGTATAACGAAGATGTGGTCAGAATGAAGAGTGTTGATTCATGGATATATAAATGCTGAATCACATTGCCTTCTTTCAATATGGGTTCAAAATCTATTAACTGAGTAAACAGGCTATCTTGATCCTTTAGAGAATATATTTTATCTTCACTGGCAAGTAAAATAGCGCCATTTTTTTGTTGTGTAATCGAAATACTAAACTGAAATTTTCTGTTTTTGCTTTCATCTTTTGGCCATTGGAAATGCTTGAATTCCCCTTCACTGGTATTAAATGAATAGATACCCGATGCTTGTGTACCAATCCAAATACTTCCTGAATTGTCACTAAAAAGTTCGAGAATATTCTCTCTTTCTAATACGTCATTAGGCCCTTTTATTATATCAACCTCATAACCATCATAGCGGTTTAAGCCTAATTCAGTCGCTATCCAGATAAAACCGTCCATGTCTTGTACTATTTTTGTAACATGACCGACAGAAAGCCCCTCTTCTGTTGAGATCCTCGATAGTTCAACTTGTTTTGCATTAACAAATACACTATTAGATACCATCAATAGTATACAAAGGGCCTTGATAAACCGGGGTATTATCATTGTTTAATTCACTTATGTGAAAAGTCAGAGTTGATAAACACTAGGTAAAAAGATTAAATTTTATTAACTGATATCTTGTAATAGCAGAATTATTTTATCCAAGTCTGCTTTAATGCCACAACCAATATCTGTTGCTTTATGGGATTTTTCCAAACAATTATCAGCTAATTTCATTATCAATTTTTCTTGATCATCTTCTAATCCCATACGGGGTATTTCCCAGTCTAGTGATGTTTGGAATTCATTAAAAACCGTTAAAATGTCGTTTTGCATTTCTTCAAAAGTACTGCTTGTTTGACTGGATATCGTTCTAATTTCTGCAATTGTCTCTTGTATATGTTTTTGCTGTTGTTCTTTTAGACTTAACTCGTAAATACGAGTAATACATTTATCGATACCCGTTAAAATTACCGGTAAAGTATCAATTAGTCGTCCGTACTTCGCTTCATCGTCCTTTGGCATATTTTTAACTAATATTTGCACGCAAGAGCCATTAAATTGTGTGCGAGATTCAAAGCTAAAAATGCGACCTTTACCTGCTAACAACTCCAGTGTTTCACGTTCAATAGGGGGACTTGAAACGTTATCTGACCAACAATATTCAAAGCTTTCAGTTTTTATTCGTATACAACTATTTAATTCCATACTTTGGCTCCATTCAAAGTACTTTTTAGAAAGCTCGTCATATTCGGTCACTAGGAACATTTCTTCCATTATCCTAATAATTTCACCCAGTTCACTGCTAACCGTCATCGCGGAAAAGGCGACTTTATTCGAACTTGCTACTGACGATCTTAAATCAGTAATATCATTCTGATATTTCAAGGTTCGATTAATTTTTTGCAACAATTCTTCGGGTTCAAACGGTTTAACAAGATAGTCGACTGCCCCAGCATTATAACCTTCGATTCGATCTTCTGCTTTGCCATGGGCTGATACAAAGATTACAGAAATTTTGTTTTCATGATCCATATCCTTTAGCTTTAAACAGGTTTGATAACCGTCCAAGCCTGGCATGTTGACATCTAGTAAAACAATATCAGGTAATTCCTTACGGCAAACTTTTAAGCATTCTTCACCACTAATAGACACCTCTACTTGAGAAAATTCATCACAAAGAAATTCGATCATTATTTCTCTATTAAGCGGTTCATCGTCAACAACTAAAATTCGTTTACTGTCATTCATAATTACAACTCATAACGAGTTACCCTGTCCGTAACTAAAATATAGTTCATATCTTAAAAGATAGTAGCTTAATCAAGATATGTATTAGCAATGTCAGGCTGTACTGCCCTTAGAGCAAACGACATAAAATAAATTACGCTTTCATTCAATAATATCTTTTTATTATCTGGGTAACGGCTTTCCATAAGCTCTAGCATTTGTAGGCAATTAGATTCCCTACAAGGTAAAACGACACACAAATAACGTAAAGCCGACAGCCGATTAGTCATGTGCGCCTCAAATGGAAAATTGAACCTTTGAGGAAGAAATAAAACGGAATTTAAAGCATTGAGACCAGTTAAATATCAATTTAACGCAGATTTTTAGGACCTTATCAGCCAATTTAACTTATGTTGGGACAAACAGACTTACAAATTTATGGCGCTAAGTGGTCAATAATGAGTTAGGCCAACGAGCTATTTTAATGACTACTTAAGCTAATTGTAAACGTTATTTATCCCATTATCATCGGCAACTATAATGAGCTTGCAGCTGCTAACAGATTAGTAAAAAAAGTTGACACTTAGAGTCGTACGATAACGCCTGAGCTTCTACAAATTAACTCAGTAGTTTGCGCGTCTAATGAAATAATACTATTTCTTTTCTCCCTTGAACATAATTCAGATAAAGTAGGCGTTTATTATCTACGTCAACATCATCAAGCCTTAATACTCTTGCACTACGCTTGGCCAGCATTAACATCTTTTTGGACTTCAAATCAAACTGCCAGAACCCACCATGACCATCATTAAAAAATATCATTTCTGCTTTGATTAAGAATTTTTTGTGTACGAAGTATTGGTTCATTTCATCGATTATTCGTTTTTGACCATTAATGATTTCAAAGATAATACCCTTGGTATTCGATAAATATAAACGCTGTTGTAAATCAAGTTGCGCCCAGGTAGCCTCTCCACTGAAGAGCACTGTCGCCTTACCGCTGTTTACATCAAATAAGATAATCTGTGATTGTTTATTTTTAATTACTCTCATCAATAATTGATGTTCACCTACCCATTGATAAATACTGACAACGTCCAGTGTTTTGTCAACCTGCTCAACCTCGCCATTAATATTGAGCAATTGCAGCTGATGATCAATATTAATGGCAAGTAAGTTACCGTCAAGTGACCACACTGAAGCACCTACTTGTTGCCCTTTTGTAAAGTGGCTCAATTGCTTGAGCTTTTTACCATCATCAAACCATAATTGATAATAACCACTTCGATTAGAAGCAAATACTACTTCTCGAGAGTTGCTGCTAGTGTGGGGTCGATATTTTGCACCTCCTTCACTTACAGTACTGCGAAATAGCTTTTCATCTGTACTGGCAATTAAACTGTTATTTTGATTGTCGTCACTCCAAGTCAGTTCTGCAATATCAAAATCTGCCAAACCTAATGTTGCCGCCACACTTTTGCCTGAAGGATGATAGACGGGATCGTATATCCTTTGATAAGTCATCATTGGATATTCAACAATTTCACCTTCTGCTGTTATTTCCATTAGGCTTTGGTTATTAGATATCAAAAACCGATCTTCATTGGGGTGCCAATTCAGACCACTCCAATGTCTATCGTCATAGCCTTTAGGGAAATTAATAATTATCTCTTCAGAAACGCCGGTGACTTTATTAAGCGTAAGCACGTTAGTTATTCTTGAGTTCTCAACTTGCAGGAAAGCTAACTTATTATTACGTTTGGAAAAAGTGACTTCATGGTTTACCTTGTTTTTATTTTGATAAAGTATGTGTGAGGTTTTTTGCTTAATATCTACTTCAATAACAGGGTTGTTTCTTTCAATACCTAATGTGTAGGCAATAGTACTATTACTTAACCAAGTTAAAGAGGTAATTTGCTCATTTTCGCATTCGATCAACTGCCTTACCGATTGAGAAGAGCTTTTTGCTAAAGCAAATGACAAGCTAGTAATTGCATAGCACACAATTGGGTTATTATTGTTCTCCTTAACGGAACTCCTGTGAAAAGCTATGTGTGTTCCGTCTGGTGACCACTCAGGTTTACCGTAAACAGCACTCTCTCGTGTTAGTTGATATTCGATATTGTCATGTAAATTTTTGGCCCAAATGTGACTGGTTTGGGCGTCGACATAACGCTGAAACGTTACATATTGCCCATTAGGAGAGAAGCTCGCCCTATATTCGGTAGCATCTGTCGATGTGAGTGGTGTTATTTGTTTAACATTAAGGTTATTGTTTGTTTGTTCACCCCAAAACCAAAAAACTGTGCAAATCAGTATCCCCGACATCAATAAAGCTAACATCATAAATATTTTTTTTGACTTTAGCTGTTTAGGTTTCTTCACTTTTGTTTGTATTACAGCTTGATCCAAAGATGTAATTTCTTTATTTTCTTCCCAGCTTACATTAGCTACTAAACTATAACCCCTTCTTGGGTGAGTAGTTATAAATGCTTGTATTTTGGCATCATCATTAAATGCTTTACGAAGCTGGGCAATACAACGCTGTAATGTATTCGCTTCAACAATAACATTTGGCCAAACTTCATCTAGTAATTTTTGCTTAGGAATTATTTCACCCGGCTTTTCAGCTAGTAACAAAAGTACTTTTAATACTTTAGGTTCAAGCGTTGATATATTTTCTTGGTAGATCACCTCGCTACGATTTATATCAATACGAAAGTCACCAACATACAATTCAGACATTTATTTCTCTTCTTAGTAAAACGGGTAAATCTCAGTCAACTGACACCAAAATCAATGTGTTCGAAGTATAGGGTAAAAGGAATTCAACATCTATTGGTTGTGACCAAGAGAATGTTTATTAAGGAAAAACCCTAACATCAGCCTTCCATCAGGTCAAAATCAGGCCAAAATCAGCTAGCTGCCATTGTTATTTACAGGCTTCATATGGAAGATATAAAGCTCGCTCAATAACCTTAACAGTTAGGCATTGTGCAATTTTTACGAACAACTCCTGTAAAGAAATTTTTGGCCAAGCCTTATTTTTATTTAGTGGTGATGTAGTGAAGGGGAAAATGGCAAACGGAGCCGACACTCAGTAGCCGTTTCTAAATGATACAAGGTTTAATAACAAAATAAATAATATTTAGGGAAAATGCATATGAATTCTAGATCAACGTTTAAAATAATAATTATTATCTACTTAAGTATATTCAGTAAATTTGCGCTTTCATATACCGAAAACTTGAGCAAAACTCCCATAACAATTCAACAAGGGAGCAGTTATAAACTCCAATCTCAAGTGCTGCAAGAAGAAAGAAACATATCCATCCGCTTACCAAAGTCGTACAAAGACACCCAAAAGCACTACCCTGTATTATATTTGACAGATGGTGAAAATCATTTTGGTCATGGGGTTTCTGCCGTTTCCGTCTTGGAAGATTACGATATGATGCCTGAGAGTATTATCATCGCAATCCCCAACCAACAAGGTTCTCGTTTAAGAGACTTAGTTTATGAGAGTGAAAAATTCATTAACTTTATCAAGAATGAATTGAAACCTTTTGTTAACGCAAACTTTAGAACTTCAGGTGTGGATATACTTTTTGGTCACTCTAGTGCAGGTGGTTTTACCCTCAACATGCTAAGAAACGAAACCAATTTATTTAGTGGCTATATTTCAGCAAGTCCTTCCATATCAATGAAGAAAGAGAGAATTCAACAGTATAAAGACTTTTTAAAATCTCAGCATGGCAAAATAAATAAATCACTCTATATAACTATGGGCGGTATAGCTGATGAAGGTGTCGCTATAAGACCTGAGAATATTGAACTTTTAGTACAACTGCTCGAAGATAATGCACCTAGTAATGTTTCTTGGAAGTTCGACCATCACCCTGAGCAAAACCACATGACTTCACCTTACATCACCCTTTTTAGAGGTCTATCTTGGGTTTTCAGAGATTTTCAGTCTCCTACATTTCTTGGTCATCAAGACTTCAAAAAATTCGGCGCTATTAAAGGGCTTAAAGAGCACTTTACAAATCGTCACAAAAAATATCAAACACCTGCAAAAATTCCTGAAGATGTACTTGTTGGCCTAGGTTATGCATTTATCAATGAGAAGTCATATGATGAAGCGAATGAAATGCTGCAAACCACCCTTGAACTATATCCTGCATCGTACGGAGCATATAATGCGCTAGGTACGCTGTATAAGAATACAGAGAAAACTACGATGGCCTTAACTTCATTTCAACAAGCACTAACACTGGCTGAAAAAGACTCATCTCCTCACGTGATTTACTTTAAAAAGCAAGTGGCCGATGCAAAAAAGACATTAGAAAAGAGTTAATGAAATTGAGTTCAATAAGTAAAACCGATGAAATCCTTATTTCATTAATAAACGGCACTGGAATGCCTTAACTTACTTCAATCAGAATTTTTTACATTTGAAGTAACTTATTTAAGAGATTAAAAATTATAAACTTAATCTAATATAGCTATATTATTCGTAAGTATTTAAAACAAGAAAGGGCTGCACATTTTACAGCCCTTTGAATTTTGGGGTGAATCCAGAATTGAGCACTATTATAAGAGTTGTGCTATCAACCCGTTTTCCCATAAGATAAAAAAGAAAAAAGCCCGTTAATCTTTCGATTAACGGGCTTCTCTTAATGTGGCGGTGAGATAGAGATTTGAACTCTAGAAGGGCTATAAACCCTTGCTGGTTTTCAAGACCAGTGCTTTCGACCACTCAGCCATCTCACCTGAATGTCTTTAAACAATTGCTTGCTTGAAGACGAAGCGGATAATAGAGTGTCGAAAAACACTTGTAAAGCATTTATTTTATAAAAAGGTTTGTTTGCTAAAAAAACCATCAGAATGCTAGCAATTTGAGCAATAACTTAAGGTTCTAATATGAAAAGTTGTAATTCTTTAGAAAAAGTTTGTCGCTGCCCTTGGCTTGATACTTCAAAACCTGACTATGTGAAATATCATGATGAAGAATGGGGAGTGCCGGTATATGACGATCAGAAGTTATTTGAACACCTAACATTAGAATCTGCTCAAGCGGGCTTAAGTTGGTATACCATATTAAAACGACGTGAAGGTTATCGAGCGGCATTTGATTACTTCGATGTAGAGGTTGTTGCTAAATACGACCAAGAGAAAGTTGAAGAACTTATGCTAAATAGCAATATCATACGTAATCGTTTAAAAATTAATGCTGCAGTTAATAACGCTCAGTGTTTTATAGATATCCAAAAAGAATTTGGAAGTTTTAGCACCTATATGTGGCAATTCGTTAATAATAAAACCATTGTTAATGCATGGAGAAATTTAGAGGACTACCCCGCCACCTCCGCAGAATCAGATGCTTGGTGTAAAGATCTAAAGAAGCGAGGCTTTAAGTTTGTTGGGTCCACAATATGCTACGCACATATGCAAGCCTGCGGTATGGTGAATGATCACAACAAAGACTGTTACAAACGTTCACAAATTATCAATGAATATCAACAGGTCTGAGTAACTTAAGCATAGTAATTT
>Ga0209292_1007436_pt1 | contig 10393 bp, 7 predicted proteins | sample GOMGulsemesocosm_2_FD_184634 | JGI IMG/M metagenome (GOLD analysis project Ga0209292, IMG submission 184634) | Methane-oxidizing microbial communities from mesocosms in the Gulf of Mexico - GOM9C Gulf of Mexico (SPAdes) (version 2) | ecosystem: Environmental > Aquatic > Marine > Cold seeps...
AACGAAATATTTATCTAATTATCTTGCTTGGTTCAGGGAAAGTAACGCAAAGTTAGATAAACAACAAATATTAGTGGCGGCTTACGGGTGACAACAGTATTTTGGAACAGCGCCATCTTTTTTGACCGCCATGGCTTTTTTTTCCGATAATACAAGGGTCTTGCCGCTGGCAGGAAAGTAATAGCGAATACCAACCGAAAATAGTTGATTGGTATCTCGAATTAATTCCACGTGTGAATAACTTACGTATGCCTGCCATTTGCTAGTTAAGTGATAGTCCAGTTCAAGGCCATATAAAAAACTTTTATCTGATATTTTATCGCTGCCAACCTGGCTGCCATTGTCTTTGGTACGATATTTACCTTGCCAATCAAAGTAACCTAATTTTCCTGACAATTTAAAGTCTTCGCTAATCGGCCAAGAAGCAACTACATTGATATTAGCTCCTTTAGCTGACTGCGGATAAATGTGCTCAACATTATCGTGGAACCCTGATAAATCGGTACTCTTACCGGTAAAATCGACACTTCGTTCACCCAAATCTAAAAAGCCAAGTTCTAGCGCTAAATAACTATTAAATTGATAACCAACAAAGGCAGACCATTTAGTGCCATTATCATCTACCTTGATGCTATTAGCATCAAGGTTAGCTTGTTCAAAGAAGCGGTTCGTATCTTTTTTATTAACATTGGTATCAGCAAGGCCTAAGTCAGCACCAAAGTACCAACCAAGCTGTTTATCACAAGATTGATAATGTATTTCACTAGCAGCGGCGCACAGTGAGTCAGCTGTCTCTGCGTAAGCCTTATAATTTCCTAATGCTAAAAGCAATGCCAACGCGGTAAATACTTTTATGTATTGATTATGTTGTTTCATCTTATTCCCTTAACTTTTAATCTAGTGCTTTCAACACCTATGCTGGTATAACGAATAACCGAAATAAGCCATAAGAACAATAATAAATGACCTAAACTACCACCTCCGGTGGTACGAGCGGTTACTTCATGAACTTGAATCACAGTGACTTGCCATTGTCCTATCACTTGATTACCGGCACTGTCTTCAACGGTATATTCAATAACCTTTTGTCCAAAATAATCAGCTTCAGCGCTAAAAATTGCTTGACCGGTTTCATTGAAACTAACAGCTAGATCATCCACGGAAATTAATGTTAAGTGGTCATTTTCAGGATCACTATCGTTAGCCAGCAAGTTTAGCCTTACCGACTCCCCTTGGTTTAGCTGACTTTGTTCATTTATCACTAGCGGTGCCATATTGGGCGTAATAGATAGCGTCAGCTTAGCTTGATCACTGCCACCGTTGCCATCGCTAATCCCATATATAATGAATACATCACCGTTATAATCTGTTGGCGGAGTATATGATAATTGGTAGCTTTCAATCGTCACTGTACCAATGTTTGGTGTTGCCGAGGTAATGGTTAACTCATCATTATCAGCATCGCTATCATTGATTAAGACATTGAATAGCTTAGTTGCATTGATCGTTAAACTGGCACTATCATCAATCGCTACGGGCAAGGTATTAGCATTAATATTCATAACCCCGACATAACCAGGATCGACAATGATACCATTTTTCTTATTGTCATCATCGTAGATACCTCCATCGACAAGGATCATTTGCACACACCAATAACCTGGTATTAATCCACGAACCCAAGTACCTTGAGTATTATTGATGCTTGGTGGTGGGCAATATCCAGGTTCCCCTTGAGTCGACCACAAGCTGTTCAATGGCTTCTCTACAGCATCATCTACTTCAAAGGTATGCCATTTATTCGCGCGATTAAACTTACGATAAACCGCATTTTCAGGAATTGGGTTACGTTGGGGTATCACAATGGCGAATGAGCTACCTTGTACTGGTAAACCGTAGGCAATGTAATCGAAAATCCCCCCAATATTGGTTGCTTCATTATCTTTTATCAAATCATCTTCAATTTTGACAACATCGTTATCGGTGATATTGGCCCCTCCTGTTACACCCTTAAGTGTAAACTCCCCACGCCTCAAGCAAACACCAGCTTGGCCTTCAATTAAGTAAACATCACTCTCTTTAGCCAGCTCTTGCAAAACGTTACACTCAGGGATGCGATCTAGGTAATCTGGAATTCCATCACGATCACTATCGCCAAAGCCTTCTGCTATATCCGGGATCAAATCACCATCGCTATCTGCATTGTCCAGCTTAGGTAAACTATCTCTCACTTCTAGAAATACAATGGTACTGGCTCTCTGAACTGGCTCACCACTATCACTGACGGTTAAGGAAATCGCATAAATGCCTTCAGCTAAATCGTTTGGCATAAAACGAAATATATCTTCATTAGTACTATCGTTGAGCACATTGTCATCGTCTGTCTGCCAATGATAAATAAAGCTATCTATGGTATTTACGTCGGTAACTTTAGCCCGAATAATAACTTCACCACCGTCTGGGGTAATAATCAATCGACTCTGATTATCTTGTTGTGGATTTAATGTTACTTGAGGTGCAATATTCAATTCACTGATGGTGATAATATGTTTGGCTTTGTCACCTGCGTTAAGCTCTGGCGATAAATCAATAATAATGGTTTCATCCATTTCAACTTCGCTATCCTCAAAAATGTCAACACTCAATACCGCGCTGGTACCATCTTTAATGATCACTTCCCCAGAGGCTAGATCATGATCACCGTCATCAGCTGTACCGGTCACAGTATAAGGAACCGTCACTGGGTACGCTGGCGCGTCACCATTTAGATGTACTGAAAAATTTATTTCTACACCTTCAACCACAGTTTGATTTTTAGATAATGAGATCAGTGGCATGACACAGACTTTTTGAATCGCAACACTGGTTTTTCCTTCCGCATCGGTTGAGTGCCACGTGACTTCATTTAAGCCTGGAGGAAACAATGAAACCCCATCCACTAAAGACACTGGCACAGTATCACCAAAACGATCAATCGCAGAGGCTTTCCCCAAATCAACTCGAGTATATAAAGCATTGGCATTAACTTGATAATCACCACATAAATCGTGCGGTAAGGTGATAACTGGACCTAAGTCATTAATGGTCAAATTAACTTGGGCTGAAGCAGTGTTTTTAGCGGTATCTTCAATGGTATAAAAAATTACAAATTGACCGCTTACTCCCTGTTCAGGTGTAAAGCGCAGCTGATTATCGACCATTGCTACTTCACCAAAGTAGCTACTGACATTCACTAAAGTCAGCTCGTTATTTTCGGGGTCACTATCGTTATTGAGAACATCAATAACGATAGTATTGGTTGATGGCATATTCACCGTATCATCAACAGCAATAGGTGCTAAATTTTGTACTTTTTCTGTGATAGTAACATCGATAACCGCACGGCCTGTTCCGCCGTTACCATCGTCAATACTGTAGTGAATGACATCTTCACCAAAGTAGTCTTGTTGCGCCGTATAGCTTAAGCTGCCATCCTCATTTATCACTACAATACCTAGAAGGGCTTTCGCAGAGGTAACAGTTAAAGGATCATCATCGTTATCACTATCATTGTTTAAAACATCAATAATATTATTAATACTATCTTGCTCAACGATGACACTATCATCAACCGCCTCTGGTGCGTCATTGATCGGCGTCACAATAATTATTACTGTTTTTGTCTGTGAATCTTCGGTGCCATCATTCACTTTAAAAGTGAAACTGTCATCACCGACATAGTTTTCATTTGGCGTATAAGTCAGAACGTTACCTGTACCAGCTAAAGTTCCATAGCCAGGCTGGCTGAGCAGAATATAGCTGAGCGCATCGCCATCAGGATCACTGCCTGATAAGGTGATACTTTTAGGCGTATCTTCCGGCGTGGTCATGTTTTGTTTTGCAGCAACAGGTGAGTCGTTTAGTGCAGTGACCGTAATTTTTACTGTTGCGATATCGGAGTCTGCCGTGCCATCGTTTACTTTAAAGGTGAAACTGTCATCACCGACGTAGTTGTTGTTTGGCGTATAGATAAAGCTTTTACCGCTACCCGCTAAACTGCCGTGATCTGGGCCACTGAGCAGAACATAACTGAGGCTATCCTTATCGGGATCACTGCCTGATAAGGTGATTTTTTTGGCGGTATCTTCTGCGGTGGTTACACCTTGCCCAATTGCAACCGGGATATCGTTTACCGCAGTAACTTTAATTTTTACCTTAGCGGTATTTGAATTTTCGCTGCCATCATTCACCGTAAAAGTGAAACTGTCATCACCGACATAGTTTTTATTTGGGGTATAGGTTCGATCTTTACCACTACCGGCTACACTGCCGTGATCTGGCCCACTGAGCAGAACATAACTGAGGCTATCCTTATCAGGATCACTGCCAGCTAAGGTGATTTTTTTGGCGGTATCTTCAGCGGTGGTTACCTCTTGAGCTTTTGCCACGGGTTTTTCGTTGGACAGTACATTGCGGAAGTTGACAATTTTTGAGTTATTCGCCAAAACAATATTACTTACTGTATTAGCGCTACCCAGGTTTATATTGGCATTGGGGTGATCAATTTCAGCTACAATGTAAGATCCGTTCTCCAGATAGAGAAACTGATAATAACCTTTGTCATCAGATAGCACACTTTGTACACCATTAAGTGACAGAACGACAGCGCTGAGACCTTCGCCGTCATCGTATGTTTTGTCACCATTCCGGTCGTTATAAACATATCCCGTTATACTATTTGACGAGACTGAATCTGAAACGCTAAAAGTAGACGGGTCAGGGCGAGCACCACCGGGCTGATCCGATAACTTCACTAAATCTGGACCTTTACCACCCAAAAAAGCTACTAAGTCGGTCAATTTAGCTTGATTCTCATAGGTGCCTGCAGCCAAATGTTGTACTGTTACATCAATGGTAATAAGCGCTGTACCTTCTGCTGGAATGTCTAGATTTGTGATGGTAAGTGAATCATTATTGGTATAAGTACTAGAAATATTAGACTGCCAACCAGTATTCGCGCCATTGATACGCAGACTATCAGCGACAAATGTTCGACCATCACTGAGCACATCATTAAAGCCAATGGCTAACGGATTTCCCATCGCAATGGAGGTCAACAAGCCATTAGCGATAGAATAACTATGGCTTACTATTTTGGTACCGACCGGGACATTCGATGGGCTGATAGTATGGGTAAAATTCGGCGAACCACCACAGGATGCGCCATCATTATTTCCTGAGGGCTCGCCTTCAGATACAAAGTAAGCTGTAGGATTGTCCAGATCATCAATTCGGTACATGTTGCCGCTTTTATTGTTGGCCATAAACAAGCGATCAGCACCATCAAACCACAGAGAACCAAAATGAGATTGATTACCAGTTGGTCGTTGTCCATAAAGATAGCTTATCTTTTTTTTTGTGGTTGTTTTCGATTTTAAATCATAGGTATATAAGGTGTCATCATATGTGTCCCCGATTATATGAACCGTGGAATAGATCTTGTTCTGGCGCTTGTGGTAAGCAATATCACTGCCCCTGAATCCTATGTTATCACCAAGTTTTACAGCTTTTATGACGTCAACACCTATACTGTCTTTATCATCTTTAACCTTAAGATCTATTTTCCAAAGGCTTTCCTTACCTGTAAATCCTGATTGCATAACATAATAGTTACCCTCAAGGTCAAAGGTGCCCTTATTAAATGAGGTAGTAACAGGCAGGCCTGCCATATCAACCATTTCTCCCAAGTCTTCCATGGTGTCCTGACCCATACGGATCAAATGGGGATACTGGGGTTCTGCACCGTATTGACCGGAATTCTGAATGGCGTAAAAGTAGCCGTCTTGAAAATTAAATGCTAGAGAATTTGTTGTTACAGCAGAGCTTAGCGCTATTTCATCAAATTTGTATATGGGGTTGCTGGTATTTACCCGAAAGAGTTTTTCAGACTGGCTAATATAATAATCACCATTACAAGTGAAAGGAGATATTGAGTCTAGAGCGAGAGCAGAGGGGCTTAATAAAAAGCCCAATATTGCGTTCACTAAAAGGGTTATAGAGGTGATTTTTTTATTACGTAGCACAGAACAAATCCCTGTCTTGAATATTGTTAAAAAGAAAAATATATGTGGTGTAGCCATTGCGGAAAATTAACCGATACACAGCGCCAACGGCTCGGTAACTTATTGAAGCCTCTAGTCCTTGGCAATGCTAATTAATCCCCAGCTTTTAAAAGATTGCCAGTGTACTGTCCAATGAGTTCAACAGAAACCACATTAGATTGTTTTTTATAAGTAAAGTTCACTTTTTTGCGAAAAACAAAATAACAGAATAGGTTTAAAGTCGCAACATATCTTTTATATTTGAATAAGATATAGCCACCTATCCGCTAATTTGGCACTTTCTATCAGGGAAGGCAGATAAGGTTGTGGTGGAAGTGTTGCCACTGCTCAATTATGTGAAAAGCGATGAAGAGCACCAGGAAAGACTAACCCGGATGCCAAACGACTATTGTCATATCCCCAAGAAGGTATTGCATAAATACAAGTCGAGTTAACAACAGGTCGAGATAACAACAGGTCGAGATAACAACAGGTCGAGATAACAACAGGTCATCCTCGCTATCCGTTGAACCTTTTTTCACAGACACAGCTAGCTTTTAGCGTAGCCATATTTTAAATATAATCTTTTGATTGAGGAAGGAAAGAATATAGGGGGAGATTTTATGAGTGAAATTTCCACACGCAATGAAATTAATGTCAACAAACGAGCCATATTTATAGACTCTTTGTTTTGGTAAGATACACTACGCTCAATTCGTCAAGACACCCAATAATGAGGTGTTACAAAATAGGTATACTCAATGAGCTCAGCGTTAAACGAACAAGAAAAAACCATCTTACAATACTTAGAGATCACACATTACATCGACGCTAATGCGCCAAAAGCCCAAGAGAAGCGAGAAGCTAAGTATAAGATTGGTAAAGCATGCAACAAAGCAAGAGAGATCCTTTGTAGCGATGAAGCTTTTCTTGATTGGGCATGGTCAAACGTTATCGCTGAATGTTCAAAGGATATTGAAGAAGTGACGCCTAACACGCTAATTTCATGGCGTATGCTGCCTAAATTTGGCACATTAGAGCAATGTGAAATCGCTGGTTTCACACATATTTCTAAGCTACTGCTCGATAAAAATGCAGCCATGAAAGCCCAAGTGTTAGATATTATTGCCAATAATGATCCTGAAACGGCCAAGAAATTGATCAAGGCAGTACTTAAACCGACAATTGATTTCACCTCAATTGTGGCTAACCAAGAGAGCCTGGCTGATACCGTTGAAAAGGCTGACAAGTTATCAAAAGATGCACTCGTTGCTTTAGTGAAAGCAATGCATCTACAAATGACTAAGTAACAAACCAGAAACTTATGCCTGGCCAATGCTATTTCGTTTAGCCGTCTATATTTTATGGGGGCTAATCTTGTTTAGGGCATAAAGAAACAGAAATTTTTTCGCGCGTGCGGTGATAATGTCTATTACCGCGCGTAACTCATGGTATATTCCCCATTTTGGATAATCCATGATCACCTCCCCGTATCCCTCCGTGCTGAGCTTACCCCAAATAAACCCTGGCGTTGTAACGGTACTCGAGTATTTGATCATAAAATTCCCTCGTATTAATCCTGCTATTTGGCGACAACGCATGAGTGATGGCAAAGTGCATCGTCATGATCATAGCCTTATCACCGCGCAATCCCCGTTTAAGGCACAAGAACGGATTTATTATTACCGCGAGGTTGAAAGCGAGCCAGTTATTGCGGCCGCAGAGACGATAATTTACCAAGACGCGCATATTCTCGTTGCCTACAAACCTCACTTTTTACCGGTGCTCCCCGGCGGAGTTTTTGTCAATGAATGCCTGCAAAATCGGTTGCGAAGCGCAACGGGGATCGAGTCTTTACAAGCGGTTCATCGCTTAGATAGAGTCACGGCGGGACTGGTTATTTTCTCGGTGAACCCAGACACGCGTCATTTATATCATCATTTATTTGAATCCGGCCAAATTAAAAAAAACTATCAAGCCATTGCGCGTATTAATGAGGGGCAGCTGTCAATTGGTAAAAATTTGGTGGGCAAGTCTTTGGTGGGAAAGTCTTTGGTAGGAAAGTCGTGGGAAGTTAACAACCGATTGGCGTGTTCGCAACCGCGCTTTACCATGCACGTTGTCGAGGGTGAAAGTAATAGCCATTCCATCATTACCTGCATTGAGCAATCTGCCGACGAGGCATTATTTAAGCTGTGCCCAATCACCGGAAAAACCCATCAACTGCGCGTCCATATGCAATGCCTCGGTTTTGGCATAAAACACGATAAATATTACCCCGTACTACAGCCATTATCTAGTGACAACATTGACACGCCGCTACAACTACTAGCCAAAACCCTCGACTTTATTGATCCTGTGACTAATGCGCCAAGATCCTTTAGTGCGGCGCGTAATTTATCGCTCAGCGACAACAGCCCTGCCACAGGGGATGACAGAGAGAGTGGTCCACTACAGATACGTTAAAAGCCATTGAATAACAATCAGATTTTTATGACTGTCCCAACTTTGTTGCTTAGCCATAAGGTTCGTCAGCCGCTAACGTGTATAAGTAGGGTAACTAGACGCTGTATTTTAGGGAAATACAGCTTGCTACATGATATTCACGACAGCGCAATGATGTTAATTGGCTTGCGTGGCCTTTTCATTAAGTGTATCAGTTACCCACTGAGTCAATTTTTTACCCTCTTTTTGCGCTTCTCTAACCCACTTGGCTTTTATTTTTGGGTTTATACGACAAATTAGGGTGCTAGTTGCTTTTTCTTCTTCAGTTTTAGAAGCGTGTTGATTGCCAATGTTTGGATGTTTCATAGTCCGATCACCTCAAAAACGATAATTGCTAAGATAATGCCTATCGCGCCATAAATGGCAATTTCTTTTAATGTCGTGCGTGTTTTATTTTGCATAATATCCTCCGCTTAGGTGAGGGAGCTTTCGCTCCCTGCTAATTATTATTTAAACAATTTAAGTAATAATCCTGTCCCTGTGAAAAACAGCGCAATGATTAACCCTTTGCGTTTTAACCGTTTAAGTTTCAAATCTTCTTCAAGATTCTCAATCTCTAAGGTTAGCTTTTGTTTCTCTAATTCAATCATGAATTTGTCCTTTCTTAGTTGCTAAGTGCCGCTTAGTCGGATGAGTAGATCTCACTCATGAGAACAGTATATTCACAATGTATTGTATATACAATACATGGGCGTATTAGTTTATATACTGATAGTTAGTTTTCTAATATTTAGCGCAGCAGGTCTCTACAATATTCGATATCGTTAAATAAATAACTTAATATCGTTGCACGATCCTGCCTTTGGCCCGACGTTACTTCATTAAAATGTGCGGGCTTTAAAAGTCGTTGAATAACAATCAGATTTTTATGACTGTCCCAAATTTGACATAATTGAATATCAGTCAGATTTTTATGACTGTCCCAAATTTGTACTAATTTTCTAATGAATAATAAAGTGAAACCACTCAGCTAACTGACATGACTATCAACTTTCCGTATTTCTACCGCTAGTGCGGAACGTTTCCACCGTACTACACAATAATAATTATCAACAGGAACATAACTGTTTGATTTTAGACAGGGATGATAGTATTTTATTTGCTATTATAAATAGTCGGCTGAAAATATTCCAACCAGAAATCCGGGGGATTTCAGCTTAATCACGCTGTTATACAAACAAAGGATAGTTTTGTGGAACTTAAAGATTTCGTAAAAGAAACACTTATTCAAATTTCCTCAGGCGTTAATGCTGCAATCTCGGAAGTTCGCGAATCTGGCGGGTATGTTAACCCAGCAGTCAAAATTGATATAACAAAATCAGATGGTTCTCACTTTTCAAATTTACCTACTGGACAAAATGTCTTTCTTATTGATTTTGATGTTGCTGTTAGTGTTGAAGAACAAAGTGGGACAAACGCGGAAGCTAAAATTAAAGTGGCAAGTTTCTTTTCTTTAGGCGCAGGGGGGAAGTCAGATCAAAAATTATCGACTACGAATCGTATTCAATTCAAAGTGCCACTTGGACTTCCTGTAGATCCAGTTACCTCCGAAGAATTACAAGAACGAGAGGAAGCTGGAAGATTAGCAATGAGAACCACTTTGTCGAGGATATCGAGACTGTAGGACTGTTTGTATAACTCGTTTGTCAACGAGGACAAATTTTAGCTACGCATTTTGTGTTGCCGCTGCGCGTCGGTATCACACAAACTGCTTCACAAAAATTAGCCTGTTACAAAGGCGTTAGTGCGTCAAGCTAAGCTTGGTGTATCTTGCAGGGTGTAAGTCCTTGTCGGGTAAGGTTTAACCA
>Ga0209292_1007438_pt1 | contig 10392 bp, 10 predicted proteins | sample GOMGulsemesocosm_2_FD_184634 | JGI IMG/M metagenome (GOLD analysis project Ga0209292, IMG submission 184634) | Methane-oxidizing microbial communities from mesocosms in the Gulf of Mexico - GOM9C Gulf of Mexico (SPAdes) (version 2) | ecosystem: Environmental > Aquatic > Marine > Cold seeps...
AAGGGGACATCCTCTTAAAATATTTAACCAAGTTAATAACTTTTAGCGGTAAGCTAATCAGGAGATTCATTATGTCATTATTCGTATCAACTAACGCAGCTTCATTGAATGGTCAAAATAACCTAAACAAATCAACAGGTGCATTACAGACTTCAATGCAGCGTTTATCATCTGGTATGCGTATTAATAGCGCGAAAGATGATGCCGCTGGCCTACAAATTTCTAACCGTTTGACTTCACAAATTAATGGTCTAGGTGTTGCACAACGTAATGCACAAGATGGTATCTCAATGGCTCAAACGGCTGAGGGTGCTCTTCAAGAGTCTACAAATATCCTACATCGTATGCGTGACCTAGCTGGTCAAGCATCAAATGCTTCAGTCTCATCTGCTGACCGTGGTTCTATTCAAAAAGAAATTACAGCGTTAAGCTCTGAGTTAACACGTATCTCTGATACAACAACCTTTGGTGATCAAAAATTATTAGATGGTTCATTCACTGATAAATCATTTTTAGTTGGCGCGAAAGCGGGCGAAAATATTAAAATTGATATAGCTACTGATATGGATTCTACTGGTTTAGGTGTAAATGGGATCGATGTGAGTGGTGCGGGTACTACTGGCCAAGCGGCAGCAAGTGCGGCAATCGCGACGATTGATGCAGCCATTGTGACGGTTGATGATACTCGAGCAGATTTAGGTGCCGTGCAAAATCGTTTCGAACATACGATTTCTAACTTGAGTAACATCCAAGAAAATGTATCAGCTTCTCGTAGTCGTATTCGTGATACTGATTTTGCGACAGAAACAGCTAACATGACAAAAAATCAAATATTGCAACAAGCAGGTACATCGATTCTTGCGCAAGCAAATCAATTACCGCAAGCGGCATTAAGCTTATTAGGTTAATGGTTGATATGGCCAATATCTTATTGGTCCAAGTCTTTTTATCGTAAAGACTTATCAAAATAAATATCACAACCGTTGACTGGTCATACAGCAACGGTTATTTTGGTTTTAACGATCATTGAAATATGTTGTAGAATATGAAACATAAGAGGAATGGACATGAATATTGAACCCGGAGTCATTAATCATAGCTTATCGTCTTTGTCTTCCACTGAGTCAGTAGTTAAGGATGAACAAAAACAACAAGCAGGTGCAAGTGTTAGTAAAAACTCGGCTAATGCATTGAAAGAGTCTGATGTTAAGGATAAACATCCAACTAAGCCAGATAAATCAGTAGAAGATAAAGTAGTTCGAGAGCAATTGCCTACAGAGAAAATGGAAGCTTTGGCTGAAAAATTGCAAGAATTTGTTGGCAGCTTAAACAAAGGATTAGAATTTAGTGTGCACGAAGATTCTGGGCGTGATGTTATCAAAGTTATAGATCGCGATACTAAAGAAGTGGTTAGGCAATATCCGTCAGAAGAAGTACTAGAATTAGTTTCGAAGCTTTCTGATGCGGCCGGTAATTTTATTAATTCAAAAGTCTAAATACACATTAAATTTAAGAGGTGAGTCATGTCAGGTATTTCATTTACTGGGGTAGGATCAGGGTTACCTGTTAATGATATTGTTAATGGTTTAGTAAACGCTGAAAAAGCGCCCTTTGAAAGTCGTTCAGCGACTAAAAAAACTAACCTAACCACCAGTATCTCTGCCGTGGGCACGCTTAAAAGTGAATTGGATAAGCTTCAGGAATCACTAGAAGATTTAAGTACAAAAGATAAATTTCAGAAGAGAACCGTGAGTGGTGGTGATGATTTTTTCTCTGTCACCTCTGATAAAAAAGCCCAAACGGGGCAATTTGATATAAAAGTTAATAATCTTGCAAAGGCACATAAAGTGGCCAGTGCAAGCTTCACTAATGAAGAAACGTTAGGTGCTGGCACCTTAAGTATTGGAACAACCGGCGGCGCATCGAGTTTTAATATCGATGTTACAGCGACTGATACATTAAAAGAAGTCCGTGATAAAATAAACGCCGCATCTGATAATGAGTCCACTATTGCTACTATTTTGACTGACTCTGATGGTTCACAGCGTTTGGTGATGACAGCGAAAAAAACGGGTATTGAAAATGCATTAGACATAACCGTTTCTGGTGCCGCAGGAAGATTAGCAGAACTTGATAAAACTAATGTAGACCCTGCCACTAAATTAACTCAATTAACCCCACCGTTAGACGCTTCAATAACAATAGATGGCGCTATAACAATCACCAATTCAGATAATGAATTTAAGAATGCCATTGCTGGTGTCACCATTGATTTAAAGAAATCACACGGTGCCGATGATGATGTGTCAAATATTAAAGTGTCTGAAAATAATGATGTAATCAAAGAAACGCTGGAAAAATTTGTTAAAGCTTACAACGCTTATAACAAACTTTCTGACGAAATTAGTGAATCAGGTAAAGAAGGCAGTAACGGCGGTGTTCTCTCTGGTGATTCGATGTTACGTAGTCTTAACTCTCGATTACGTTCATCCATGAGCTCTGCTTATAGTGCTGGTGACAGTGGTACACTGACATTAAGTCAATTGGGCGTAACTGCCGATCAATACGGTAAACTTGAATTTGATGTTGAAAAACTTAATGAGCAATTAGAAAAATCCCCCAAAGCTGTTGAAGCGTTCTTTTTAGGTGACGAAGCCACACCAGGTTTTGCGGTAGCCTTGACTGAGAGATTGAACGACTATACTAAAAAAAATGGTTTGTTAGACAATCGCGTTGATTCATATAACTCTCAAGTAAAAGATCTCGAAAAAAGTGTTGAAGCGTTCGGTAAGAAAATGGATAAACTAGAAGCGCGTTTATTTTCGCAATATAATGCGATGGATTTATTAGTAGGAAGTTTAAAATCGACAACAAGTGGTGTGCTATCACAATTAGCCAATGTACCAAATTACAACAGAAATTAGAATGAAGTATATTTTGGACAGTTTTATAGATTAACTTTGGTGTAGTGGACAAACGAGCTGTATTTTATAATCTGTTACCTGATTGCTGATCACTTGGATGAACATCATCTATCAACGATAAAGTGATGTTCAAGTTAAGTCTAGAATTATTAAGGTGAGATTAAATATTTTGATAAGCATTTGCTGCTTTCGTATTTTTTTTCTGTTTTATTAACAGTTTAGCCATTTTATTTTTTATATGGTCTGCCAGTTCCGTTAACTCGTTATCTTGAGCGACAAATTTATCTAACACACTGTGCATTTTGTCTAATTGTAATGGCGAATGTAAATTAAAAAATTGTTCAATATCATCATTTCTTTGTGTCAATAACCTTTCAATAGCATCTAATTCATCTTGTTCACACAGCGGTGCCGTTAAGTTGTTAAGCATTGTAATAGTTAACCTGGTCGATTCAATGATTTCGAGTAATGAAGGGGAACTCATGTTATTTTGTGAATCCTACTTTGTTACGTTCTTCCGTAGGAATTTGATCCCACGCTGATTTTATCGGTAGCAATATTTGAATAACTTCTTCTAGTTTTTCGGCGTTATTTTCAATATTTGCTTTAAATAATAGCACTGAGCAATATTCATAAAGAGAAGCTAAATTATTAGATAGTTCGCCACCTTTCTCAAAGTCGAGTGAATCTTCTAACACCGCTATTAGTGATGTGGCTTTGTTGATTAACGTATTACGTTGTTCGATATTTTTTTGAGCGATTGCGCCTTTGGCGGCAGCAACATTGCCAAGGATTTGACGAAAGACAGCAGTCACCAATTGGTGCGGACTTTCAGCGCTGCCACCAACACTGTTTTGTTTATAGGTTTTTATTGAAAGTTTACTCATCAAGGCTTCCATCTAGCATTGTACTTATAGATTATAGTATCCCATAAAAAAACGTATTATCTAGGCTTCTTTATCAGTTACCGCTGATTAAATAATAAAGCAATTTTCATTCCATTACATCGATCTTGTTGAATGTAATTGATATTATTTTAATATCAATTGTTATTGTCGTTTAATTACTTATAATCCAATAAGCAAATTGCTACTGAGTCATAAAAATATAGGAAATGGACTGTTGTGGATAATACCCTCATTGAAGCTAACTTAGCCGTGATAGCTAAGCGGTGGCCGCATATTATTTCTCAAATGGATGAGAATGTAGCTGAATTAAATATTGAACTACAACAGCATACTTTCGTAGTAAATAATATTCAGTTAACAACCAATTATAGTCCAGCCACAGAAGCCACTTTGCAATCTCAGCGTATTGCGCAAAATGAAAGTAGTGCAACTATTTACGGCACGGGTTTAGGTTATTTACAGCGTTCCCTGTTAGCAAGAAGTGAAATGTCGACTCTCAATGTATGTATTCTCAATTTCAGCGTATTTTATTATGCACTTAATCTTTATCAGCAAACAGATTGGCTCAGTGATGAGCGCATAAACCTAATATCTTATATTGATGGTCAGTCTATTGATTTTCCGTTTGTTGCACTGCCAGGTGAACTCATGTCGGCTGATGACAATGCGGCAAGATTAAAGGATAATTTAGAGCTTGAATTAGCCCACGAGCATTTTCAAAAATCTCATTTGAGCAATGATAAAAATATTATTGAAAGCTTTTTAAAGAACGAACCCTTTATTGTAATAGATAATGATATAAAAGCATTCGGCGCCTCTGGATATAAATATGCGTTTATTGCGGCAGCAGGGCCGACATTAAGGCAGCATTATCAGTATTTAAAAAGCATAAATAAAAATGAAGTGTTACTTATTGCCCTTGATGCTTCGGTGAAACCTTTATTGGATAATGGTATTGTTCCTGATGTCGTTTTTTCAATCGATCCAGCCGCCAGTTTCTTGTTTAATGATGTAGATTTGTCCGTATTAAAAAATACATCATTAGTCTATTTTCCGCGTATATCATCAACATTTATTAGTGATTGGTCTGGTCCTCGTTACGTAGCTTATTCTCCGGGCGAATTATATAAAGAGCTCTCTAAAAAAATACCCAAGTCGACATTGTTTAGCGCAGGTAGTGTTATTCATCCTGCTGTTGATTTTTGCGTTAAAAGTAATTTTAAAGACGTCATTTTACTCGGCGCTGATTTTTCATTTCCTGGTGGAAAAAGTCACGCGCATTGGGACTTTTGGCAAGAGAGTATTGATAACCCATTACATTGGCTAATCGATGGGCACGGTAATAAGGTAGTCACTACACCCGCTTTTAAAGGCTATATGCGCGATTTGGAGCGGTATATACTGTCTTGCCCACAAACACGTTTCTACAGTGGCAGTAAAGACTCAGCAAAAATGGAAGGAGTATCATTTTGGAAAAATTAGGTGCATCGAACCAGTTATGTGACTTAATTGATAAAATCGCATATTCTTTTCGAATTGGTTATGAAGCGCAAGGCAATGATTTATTAGGGGAGTTCACCCATAGCATAGATTCGTTGTTATCAACATTGTCTACTGAAAAGTTAACGTATATAAATGCTTGCCTTACTCTTATGTTAAACGCTCAAACACGGCGAGATAGTATTTTTATCGCTGATATTATTGAGTATGAAATAAAACCTATCATTAAATGATAAGTTTGGTATAAATCATGCTTGTACACTGCTATTTAGTTTCAATTAGGACGTTTTATGGATGTTATTGACAACCCGCCGCAAGAAAAAGTTTTGTCAAACCAATATGGTGAGCAATATTTATTTTCTATCAATGGAGATTTGTTTTCTAAAAACTCGGCAAGCATGACTTATCAATCCATATTTAACGAAAATTTATGGAATGAAGAGACGTACCATATTATTGCAGGCACTGATTCTGGCTTATTAATTGAATATATTGTGAATCATGGCATCCCTGATAATAGCTGTTATCTGTTTATTGAGTTACCTGAATATATTGAAATGATAAGGCCGCAACTTGATGAACAATGGCAGGATAAGCTTAAGTTCTGTACTCCACAAGAATGGGCCGTTGATTTTGATAAAAATTATAGCGCCGCTTACTTTTATAACGACAATGTCTTGCTACATTATAGTGCCGCTGTTTGTCTTGGGCGTAATGAACGTTACCATCGAATGCGTTTATCAGTAGATTATGTCTTTAAAAACAAACAATATGAAAACAACGTAGCCTTTGGTAACCGTGATTTCATTAATGCTCAACTTCTCAATGTTGTGCATAATAACAATAGCAGCCAATTACTATCTGGAGCCTTTGAAGGTAAAACATGTGTCATTTTAGGCGGTGGACCGTCGCTTGATACTCACCTTGAATGGGTGAGTAATAACAAAGAAAACTTAATCATTATTGCAGTGTCCCGAATCAGTAAAAAATTGCAAGGTTATGGACTAGTGCCTCACATAGTTTGTGCTATCGACCCACAACAAATCAGTTTTGATGTCAGTAAAGAAATGTACAATTATCCAAAAGAAGTATTATTACTTAATGGATATCATGTCATTCCCAAATTAGTGTCTCAATGGGGCGGGAAAAGTGTGTACTACGGTGACCGACTACCTTGGGAAAGCGAACTTAATGCTAAGAAGCATTTCCATGAAGGACCCACAGTTGTAAATGCCGCGTTGATCGCTGCTGTTGATATGGGCTTTAAACAGATATTACTCACTGGCACAGATTTAGCGTATGGTAATGACGGTAAAACACATGCTACAGGGAGTTTTGAAGCAAGTCGTGAAATTGAAATTTCAAGGGACAGCCAATGGTTAGAAACATACTCAGGTGATATGGCTGAAACAATCGTACCGTTAATTCTCACTGGTAAGTATTTATCAAAACATGCCAAATATGCCGAAGAAAATGGAAGCTGTGTTTATAACTTGTCACCCAACGCATTAAAAATTGATCATATCCAATACCGTGAAGCCGAAAGCTTTGAGCTAGAAAAATTAGATGAAATCACAGCAACGGCGATTGATCGATTAGTACCTGAAAATACCCTAGAAACAACTAAAATTGCCGTAACTGCTCTGACTAAAGAATTTGTGTCAGTCAAAAAAGATCTAGCCCAAATTAAAGCGTTAGCGAATGAAGCTATCGTAGCTACACATAAAGCTTTTTCATCAAGTAGTAGTGAAAAACAAAAAGCAAATAATTGTTTGAAAATTGACAAAGTGGAACGAAAACTTACCAAAAAATATGCCTATTTGAATACGATACTAAAAACATTAGCCTTTAAAGGTTTTGCAAAAATATTAATGGGTGGGGCTGCCAAAGATCTTGATGAACAAGCGCTGTCAGCTCGTAATATAACCTATTATCGTTCCTATGAATTAGCGGTTAAATTAATGTCTGATTTGTTAGAACCAGCGAGTCAGCGACTAGCGTTATTGAGTCACTCATGTACTAATAAACCCGATATTGCAAAACTCTGTGATTATTGGATAGAAAACCAAGAATCAGGCTGTGGCACTATTTATAAATCACAACAAGAAATTAACGGTATTGTGTTTAACGAAGACGATACGCTATTGTTTTCTGTAATAGTAGAAAAGCAAAAAGCTTATCAAAAAGGTATCGACCACGCTTATAGTCAAATCACATTCACATTAGATGGCGTTGCCATCAAAATTAGACAACAATTTCGCAATAAAGATGCGATGGGACTTGGGAAAATTATTGAGTTTTTGCAGGCGTCGGGCAAAGAGGAACAATCTGTTAAGGATCATGTCGCATTAGCGGTTGGTTATTTGAATCTTCTCAAAGAAAGTTTTGATGTTGCTTATGAGTCTTTGCTTAGTGTTTCATCATCGTTCATAAGTACCGAAGACGCTGAGCAACTCGTTTATTTAATGGTTCGTTTAGAAAAATTTGAAGAAGCTGAAGAAAAGCTCGCCATTTTGTGTGACAGTTCAACGCGATTGAAACGTACTTATGGGCAAGTATTAGCCCAAAATGGTAAAAACGAACAGGCAATTGAAGCCTATTCAAGCTTCCTTGAAACGTTTAATACACAATCATCAGCTTGGTGTGAATTGGCGCAATTGTTTATTACCTGTGGTGTTATTGAATCGGCTAAAATGGCGTATGAATTTGTATTAAGTATTGAGCCAAATCATGAAATTGCCAAACGGTCTATTGCGCAAATAAATGATCATTTGGCATCACAATCAACTTGAACAATAAGGCTATCACCCAAATTGGATTAATCTTATTTAGGGTTGATGCTTCGACTCATATTGGTGCTGGTCACCTTATGCGCTGTCTCGCCCTTGCTCTTCACATGAAAGAAAAGGGCTTTGATGTGGCTTTTGTGATGCGTCACTTTAGTGGCGAGCTATCCCATGTGGTTAAGCAGCATGGGATAAAAGTGCATATGCTACCAACAGGGGAGTCAGTCTTTGAGGGCAATCATCATTGTCAATACGGCCCTTGGCTAGGGGTTGATTACTGTGATGAAATTGAGCAAGTTAAACGTATCGTTACGCGATTAAAACCGTTGTGGGTTGTTGTCGATCACTATGGAATAGATAAGCAATGGCATGAAAAAATACAAGCGTTGAATTGTCGATTATTGGTCATCGATGATTTAGCCGATCGTCATATTACGAGTGATATTGTAGTCGATCAAAATTATTTACCCCATTATGAAACACGGTATGAAAACTTAACGCCTAACTGTACTACAGTTTTATTAGGGCCTAAGTTTGCTTTATTACGCCAAGAGTTCTTAGAAATAAAAACGAGCGCGCCTATATTTGATAAGCGAATTGATACTCAAATAATTGGTATTTGTTTTGGTGGTAGTGATCTCAGCAACGAAACCATGAAAGCATTACAGGGGCTCTTAATAGTGGGAATAAATGATTTTACAATCAATGTAATAGTTGGCAGTAATTATCATCACTTAAAAGCTCTCAAAGCTGTTATATCCGAGCACGAAAATATTTCATTATTCATTCAAATTAATAATGTGGCTTCACACATGGCACAAGCGTTCTTAATGATAGGCGCTGTGGGCACTATGACGTGGGAGCGATGCTGCACAGGAACGCCAAGTATTGTCGCCAGCATTGCCGATAATCAAATCCCAGCGGCCAATTATATGGCACAACAAGGAAATCATAGTTATGTCGGGCACTTTAATCAAACGACGTCGTTAGATTATGCCACTGCATTGAGCGTTATGATGCCAAATAAAGAGAAACTTATGAAACAGCATAATCAAATCAAAGAACTCGTCGATGGCTTGGGCGTTTCACGAGTTGCAAATATGATGATGCACTTCAATAACAAGGGTATTTATGCCTGATGTACACTTTGAACTCATTACTGAAGCGGATATTGAGCAAGTCCGGCTATGGCGTAATACACCGCGTATTCAAGGAAATATGTTTCATCGTGAACACATTTCGCCAGAGCAACAAAAAGACTGGTTTAATAGACTTGCTCAAGATAAATCACAGCAGCAATTTGTTTGTCATCTAGATAATAAACCTATTGGCGTATTAAATTTTACGAATATTAGCGAGCAAGCGTGTGAGTGGGGCTGTTATATTGGTGACGAACATATTATGCCCGGCTTTGGACTTGCATTAGCTGCATGTGCATTAGATTTTGCGTTTGAATCGTTGCGCGTAACAACGCTTAATGCGCAAGTTATGGTGAGTAATAGCGCACCGCAAAAAATTCACAAATTGTTTAAATATAAACTCAACCAACACAAATCTGACTCTGAGGTGATTTATTATCAATATAACGCTCAGGATTGGGTTGTAAACCGTGACTTAATATTGACACTGTTACCAAAACATCTAAAAATTGCAATTGACGGTGCCACATTCAATAAAGGAAAAAAATGACTATTCGAACCACTATATTGGCAATGATAGATGAAGTTGCCCAATTAACTGATTGTGTAATAAAAATGCCACTAGCTGATGACACTGTGTTACTCGATAGTGGGTTAGACTCATTAGGTTTTGCTATTTTGGTTGCACGTTTAGAGGAAGAATTATCACTTGATCCTTTTTCATCAATGACAAATGCCGTTTACCCGCGCACGTTGGTAGAGTTTGTCACTATTTATGAAAATGCTTGTGACTAAGCTTTCGTTAATCGAACGATTGACACACCTTAAAATGAAACCGCCGATTTTAGTCAGTGATACCAAGTCACTTACCTACAGTCAGTTGATTGAACAAGCGTTGCAACTCCGTCATCAGTTTTCTGCCTTACAACACCGTGTTGTTGCACTCAGAATTGATGAACCAACGCCATTTATCATTGCGCTATGTGCAATGGATGGCTTTGCATCCAAAATAATCGTTTTACCACCTGATATAACTGCTTCGCAAAAAGACGATTTAATCGTTGAGTATGGCGTTAATTATCAGCTTAATTTTGAAGATAAACTATCGGTTGTTTCACATCGTATTTCCGACAAT
>Ga0209292_1007449_pt1 | contig 10380 bp, 5 predicted proteins | sample GOMGulsemesocosm_2_FD_184634 | JGI IMG/M metagenome (GOLD analysis project Ga0209292, IMG submission 184634) | Methane-oxidizing microbial communities from mesocosms in the Gulf of Mexico - GOM9C Gulf of Mexico (SPAdes) (version 2) | ecosystem: Environmental > Aquatic > Marine > Cold seeps...
TTATTTTCTTTGTTGATTTTATTGCTATTTTCGACTATCGGTTTATGGAAATTTAAACGTTGGGCTAGAACCCTATACATAACGTTAGCCGTCATATCTGTTTTACTTTATCCAATATTAGGTCCTGTTGTAATGAATGCCTGGGAAGCAATGTTTAACGACTTAGCTTTAATTTTGGAAGGTATTTTAATTGCAATGATGCTTACAGGCCCTATAAGTGAAAAGTTTAAGCTTTCAGAATTAGTAAGTAACAAGTAAGAGCTGTAAAGCATACGAAACTGCTGGCCGAACTTAATTTTTAGCTAGCAATTCTATTGCCGCTTGATGTGGTATTAGTATTCACAGTATTCCACCCCCTCAATTTGGTGACCCATGGAAATTTTAGATACAAACAACAACTTAATAGACTATTTATCTAAATTAAAAGGTAAAAAGATAACTATTGTGACGGCTTTTGCTAGCGGTACAGAATCCATTATTAGAGACCTTATAGGAAGTAATGATGTTGAACTTATTGTTGGCTCAATAAACTCTTTTAGTTCACCAATATTCATTGAAGCAATGAAGGAAGCAAAAAAATCAAATTTTAAGTTCTCTATGGATTTTCGTTATGAGAAAAGTACGCATTGGAAGCTTTATTTGATTGAGCCAAATATAGTTTTAATTGGTAGCGCAAATTTCACATGTGTTGGTGCGAGTTTAGTACGTGATACCCTGGCTGTAATTGAAGATAAGGGTTTATACGAACAATATTTTTCTCATGTAGAGACTTTAAAGGCTAACTCTTTAGTAATGGATTCAGCAAGTGCTGATTTTGAAAGTTACTTTTTAACTTATTGTAAGAACTATAAGCGGACGCAGTCTGCGTTGTTGTCCTCAACAGAAAAAACAGATGTTCATACTTGGCTAAGTAATGATGTGAATCAGACGGTGCCTTTGTTTATTTGGGATAGAGATATTGAAAGTTCAGAATATGAAAGTGCTTATTCATTAATTGAAGATAAAGAACCGGAAGTAACATCAAAAGATAGTTACCGCTTATCGACATATGGATGTGCCCAAAATGATCTACCGTACTTCGAAGGCGATGTGGTCATTACGATGAACAAAAAAGGTGCACATATTAGATTCGAGAAAATAGATCGTATTATATATAAAGATGGTGTTCACTATTTATATTCATTTAAAAACAAAAGATTCAATAAACCTTTTGATATAAAAGAAATTTATGATGGACTTAAAAGCATTGCAGCAGATCTGTATGAAAAGGAACAAACCGTACTTCTTAGAGAAGATATCAAAGGTATTGCGAAATAGTATTAATCATTAGAGTCGCTGGTTTCAAGCGCGTTGCATTCGTGGTTTGAATGACTTTTAGTATTTATGGCCGTTATATTTAAGTGTTGTGTATAAGAAATTGGACCTGTCAACAAGGTGTTAGTTTTATCATGGAGTATGTTGATGTTATTTAAGTGGAATGAAGCTGGCTCTGCCTCTTCTGATATTGAAAAAGTAAAAGAAGTAACTTTGCGCTCAGCAGGTGTAAAGGAGAAAGACCTAGAAAACATTATAGCTAAGAAAATTGATGAGTTGGTTAGAACCGATCAGTTAATGGTAATAATGCAAGAGCGTAGTTGGCAGGAAGAGCCAGACTTGTTGGCAATCGATGAAAGTGGGACGCTATATATTTTTGAATTAAAGCGCTGGGAATGTAAAAGTGAAAACCTTCTGCAAGTTCTTAGATATGGTCAAAAATTTGGGCGTTATAGCTATGATAAGCTTAATTCGTTTTATCAACGGTATGCTCATGCAAAAGGTAATGAATTATCACTAAGTCAAGCACATAAAGAATATTTTGAATTAGATGTTGAGTTAGGTAATTCAGAGTTTAATAAACACCAGCAGTTTGTGGTTGTCACGAGTGGAATGGATTACGATACCTGGGATGCAATTGCTTATTGGAAGGATAAAGGCTTATCAATTCTTCCGTTAATTTATCGTGTATTTGAAATCAATCATGAACTATATATAGATTTTGACCCTTACGGCCCAATTCCCGATGCACCGAGAGAGGCTGAAAGTGGCTTATATGTTGTAAACACAAATTGTGCCTACATGGCAAATGCGTATAAAGATATGGTGCTAAATAAAAAGGCATCAGCGTACTACTCTAAAAAATATAGCATCAAGAACATATCTGCTGGCAATACAGTATGTTTATACCACTCGGGTGTAGGAGTAATAGGGATAGGTAAAGCCAAAACAGACTTTATCCAAGCAGATATTAATGGTGATACAGATGCGGAATATTATGTTCCGATAGAATTTGAATACCTTGTTGATATTGAGAAAGATAGCTGGCGACAGAACGCGGTTAAAGCATGGGAAATTAACTCGAAGTTCAATACATCTCATCGCTTCAGACAAACGGTCTTCCAGCTGCCTTTTGAATTTTCAGGTTTTATTAAAGAGACGCTTAAGGAGCGTGAATTAAGTAACTAAAATAAGAATAGGTGTCGTTCTGCGACATCCATTCGGGTGTTAAACAAGCTTCACACATAGATTCATTGATGTTCAAGTTTCATATCTAAATCTGCCACCCTTTATATCGTTGTTATTTTAACCATAAAATTAGTTTAATACTGTGTGATTCATCTATTCCTTAGTTGAATCTCAGTTTACCGCTAAAGAGTAGTTAAATTCTTGGTGTAAAGTGAAAACAGTAATAGAATCAGCTGCATATTAAATATTTGTAATAATTGACAGTATTTAAAAATAAATAACAGGGATATACACTTTCTCTGAATCGCTTTTAATATCAGATTGGAATTTTATTTTATTTTATTTTTCATTTGATTAGTAATTATTGGCTCGGGTGAAAATTTGAGGTATTGAACTATTTTTACCATAAAAATAATTTATCACATCACACAATTATAATATGTCCATTCAACTTTAGGCAAAGAAAAATGAATTCCAATCTCAAACTAATCTTCGATAAAAGTCGTCAAGAACTGCTTGATATGAGCTTAAGAGGAAATACGCTTTTAAGTTTAGGAAAAGGTACAAAAATACTTGATGTTGTTGATGAAAAAACAGAGCAAGTATTTGAGTTATTAGTTGAACAGTCAAAAACTATGTCTTTTCTTCCTGCACCAAATGAACTGGATACTGAAGAAAGTCAATCTATCTCTCTTAAAGAGCTAACATCTCATCTTGAAGAAAAAAGTGGTACTAACAGACACTGTGACGCAGCTTTGCAAACCCAGCTGTTTCGTAAACCGTTAGATACTCGTTTGCTTAAGTTAAGTTCTGAAGCTATTACTTTTGTCCAAGAACAAGGTGTTGATCTCTTATACTTAGCAACTGGCTTTTTGAAGTGGTATGAAGTTGAAAATTCAGGCAAACCAAGGTATGCACCACTTGTACTTATCCCTGTCGAGATCTATCGTGCTGGCGCTGGAGAAGCCTACAAGATTCGTTATACAGAGGCTGAGTTGGGAACTAACTTAACACTAGCTGCTAAATTAAAAATGGAATTTGGTGTTATTTTACCGGCATTCGAAGAAAGCGATGATGGTTACAATATACAAGCCTATTTTGGACAGGTTACTGAGGCTATTTCAGCTGAAAAAAAGTGGTCTGTTGAAAGTGATATGATTGCTCTTAGTTTTTTTTCATTTGGTAAATTCCAAATGTATCAAGATCTTTCTGATGAAGCTTGGCCTGAAGGTAAGAAACCTTCTAAAAATAGCTTAATCGAAAAACTGTTCTCAAATGGTTTTGAGCAGGATTCTAATATATTGGACTCAACTCCAATGGATGTAAATCGTGCGGAAGAAATACAATTAGTTCTGGATTCAGATTCAAGTCAAACAGAAGCTGTACTGGCTGCAAGAACTGGTGCAAGCCTCGTTATCCAAGGGCCTCCTGGAACAGGTAAGTCTCAAACGATTACCAATATAATCTCTCAAGCGTTAGCTGACGATAAGAAAATTCTGTTTGTAGCTGAAAAAATGGCGGCTCTAGATGTAGTAAAACGACGACTCGACAATTGCCATATTGGTGATTCTGTCTTGGAATTACACTCACATAAAGCGAACAAAAAATCAGTACTATCTTCTTTAGAAAATACGTTATTACAACATGCACCAGTGACGCCAGAAAGAAGTGGTGATATTGATAGATTAGTAACACTGCGAAATAAACTGGATGATTATTGCCTTGTCGTTAACCAGCCAATTGAGAATACGGGATTTAGTTACCATACAGCACTTGGCTTTTCTCTACAGCTTGAAGCATTACTTGAGACAAAAAAAGTTGAGTTAGAATCATTACCGACTACGAACTTTGATTTGAGTCTCTGGAATAGTCAGTATTATCACATTGCTCTTGCTAAAATTACTGAACTCGTCGATTACCTTAATGAGCATCAAGTCCCTCAGAGCAACCTTTTTTCTTCAACCAGTTTACAAGACTACTCTCCAGCAAGTGATAAGCAGGCTCGTAAACTAGTCGAACGTTTGGAGTCATTACAAAATAATATATTTTCAGCAATTAGCCATCTGCATACGCAAGCTGGTTGTACAGAGAAGCTAGATAGCTATGCAGCATGTGTCTATGCCTATGAATCCCTCAAGTTAATAGTAGAACGCCCTGAGTTTGAAGGGGTGAATGTAGAACAAGGTATATGGCAAAAGAAAGGTGAGAGCATTCTTGATTTTGCAATGCAGGGGATAACACTACAAGAACAAAAATTGAAACTATCGCAGTGTTTTATTGACGATGCACTAGATTATGATTGGGTTGCTGTGCGTGGGAGCCTGATCAGTTCGGGACAAAAGTGGTGGCGATTCCTATCCGGTGATTTTCGTAAAGCCAAAAGTACTTATACAGGAATGTGTAAGAGTGGGTTAATTGGTTCTGCGATGGATTGGGTTGAGCAAATTGACAGTATTCTTGAATATAAATCAGCTCAAAAGAGATTTGTTGAATCTGCTCAATTAGCAATTCAAACCATCGGTGATAACTTCAAAAATGATAGTACGGATTGGAAATCGGTATTAGCACCGCTTAAGTGGGTATACCAATGCCATATTAGTTTAAGAGATGGAAGCTTAGATCAAGGATTAGAGCGTTATTTGGATCCTGCATCAATAGTTTCTTTTTCGCAGCAAGACCTTGATAGTGTCGAACAACAGTTTGTGGAAAGAGAACTCGTTCTCAAAGAGCTTTGTGCATTGCTTGAGCTTGATTCGGAAGCCTTTACAGCTAGTGTTGATGTTCTTAGTTTGGGCTCTAACGAATTAAGTGCCGACATCTAGCACTTTTACCCATTAGCTCGTTTTAATCGTTTATCTGAACAATTAAGTGGGATGGGGTTATCTGAATGGTCTAGCCTTGCATTTAAATGGGGGGCAGAGCCTCAGTTATTAAATGATGGTTTTAGGTATCGATTCTTTAATTACTTGGTTAATGAACAATATCAAGAATGTAAGGAAATTCGTTATTTTGATCGAATTGAACATGAAAAGCAAATCGAGCAGTTTATTTCTATTGATGCTCAATTGTTCCGCTTTGCTCAAGAAAACTTAGTAAAACAATTATTTGATAACCTGCCAAATCCAGTTGCAAGAGGGGCTGTCGAAACCTTAAGGCGAGAGTTTAATAAAAAACGCCGTCAAATGCCGATTAGACGACTGCTTAATAAAGCAGGGCGAATTGTGCAACAAATTAAACCAGTATTTATGATGAGTCCAATGTCGATTGCCACTTATTTGGAACCCGGTGTCGTTGATTTTGATTTGGTTATTTTTGATGAAGCTTCTCAAGTAAAAGTGGCTGATGCGCTCGGTGCAATTTTACGTGGCAAACAAGTTATTGTTGTGGGTGATACTAAGCAGATGCCTCCAACGAATTTCTTTGGTAAACAATTTGTTGCCGATGATGAAGAAGCTGAAGAAAGCTTAACTGCTGATATGGAAAGCATACTTGGGATGTTCTTAGCCTCAGGTACGCCAGAGCGAATGCTAAAATGGCACTACCGTAGTCGTCATGAATCACTAATCGCCGTATCTAACCAAGAGTTTTACGACAACAAGCTGATGATCTTCCCATCATCTGGTATTAACCCACATGCTAAAGGTTTGATTTTTAATTACTTGCCACATACCACTTACGACCGTGGTGGATCTCGCAGTAATGTTGGCGAAGCCAGAGCGGTAGCTGAAGCCGTAATACTACACGCGAAAAATACACCGTTACAAACATTAGGCGTCGTAGCATTTAGTACTGCGCAACGTGACGCAATATTACTAGAGGTGGAACGCTTACGAAAAGAAAACCCAGATATAGAGTACTTTTTTGGTGAGCATGATGAAGGTGAAGACTTCTTTGTGAAAAACCTAGAGAATGTACAAGGTGATGAGCGCGATACCATATTTATCAGCATTGGGTATGGAAAAACACTTGAAGGTCGACTACCAATGAGTTTTGGGCCACTAAACCGTGATGGGGGAGAGCGTCGCCTCAATGTGTTAATCTCACGCGCGAGAATGTGCATGAACGTATTCAGTAACTTTAAAGCGGATGAAATGCCAACAGCTGATGCTTCCCCATTTGGTGTGCGTTCACTGAAAAACTTCCTTCACTTTGCTGACGCTGGTGAGCTAGTTAAAAGTGAAGAAACAGGAAAAGAACCTGATTCACCCTTTGAAGAAGAGGTGATTTCTTCGATTCGCTCTTTAGGTTATAAAGTTCAGCCACAAGTCGGTTGTGCAGGTTTCTACATTGATATTGCAGTTCGAGATCCGAATAAACTAGGTCGTTATATGTTGGCTGTCGAATGTGATGGTGCGACTTACCATAGCTCGAAAAGTGCGCGAGACAGAGATCGAATCCGTCAAAGTGTACTAGAAGGTTTAGGTTGGAGATTTCATCGAATTTGGAGTACTGATTGGTTCCGAAATCGTCATAAAGAAACAGAACGTCTGGATGATGCAATAAAGGAAGCTACTGCATACTACACCGCTTATGACTCGGCTCCAATTGTTGAGCAAGAGAATAAGTCAAAAGTGAAAGCTAATATCGAGCGAATAGAGATTGAACATGAAGTATCAGTAGTAAATTATCAAGTCTGCACATTTGATAATCTACGTTTACGCGAGGGCTGGGTAATCCCTGACGTATCAACGCAAGATCTAGCGGAAGACATACTCAAGATTGTTGACGTGGAATCCCCAATTAATATCAAACACCTTGGCATTCGCTTATTATCAGCTGTCGGAAGTACGCGCAGTGGGGCTAGAATTAACCGAGCAATTTTAGACGCTATTGGGTTGCTTAGCCGTCAGGATAAAATTGAGCTTGATGCCGAGTTTATATTATCGAAAGGTCAACCTGAAGTTATTGTGCGTAACCGAACTGAGTTACCGATAAATGAGCGAAAATTTGACTTGATTTATGATGGTGAAATTGCGAAAGGAGTACTTGATATAGTAAGAGATACATACTCAATTTCTGGTGATGACTTAATCAAGTCCGTAACGGAAGTACTCGGCTTCTCAAGTACAAGTAAAGCCATGAAAATACGTGTTCAAACTATTCTTAGAGAGCTTGAATCTCAAAATAAATTTGAATTGAAAGGCGATAATTATCAAGCGGCATAGATTAGAGTTCGATATCAGGCCTCCAGTGTATTTAACTAAATATTGGTGGCGTTAGTCCCAAGTATAATAGTATTTTGAAAGTGCTTTATAAATTCACAAAGGTTTTATTGATAATGCTTGAAAATATATCATTACTTCCGTTCAGATTACTCTGGAATATCATTGTAACAGGGTTACTAATTGGTGGCTTTTTTTGTGGTTTAGTTTTATTTTCGGTTCTGTAATTGCGGCTAGTATTGTTGATCAGCTATTGATTGAGCGAATGAGAAAAATGCCACTAGAAAAGCAGCGAGAGTTGCTTGATTTGGTGTAAACCTGAGTTTCAAAGTTTGAAGGTGACACTTATTGACACTTATTGACACTTATTGACACTTATTGGCGTTTGCTGGGGTTATCCCTTTTGTAGTATTCAATCTGTATGGTATTGTTTTAATTGTCATAATAATGATATCTATTTTAGGATAAAACACATAAGGAAATACTATGAAAGTTAGATTATTAGTGTCGTTAATTGGTTTTTATTTACCAGTTACATTTGCAGCTCAGAATATTGAAACTTGCGAACAGTTACTTGATATACCAAATAGGACTAGAGAATCTTACATTTTAACTCAAGATGTACATTGCAACGGGTTCATACAAAATAAAGCGATAGATTTTAAAGGTAGTCTTGATGGTAATGGTTATCGTATTATTGGTTTAGAGATTGGTTATGACGATACCTCCATGGGATTATTCTCCACTATTTATGGTGGTAGTGTTTTTAATTTGGGCCTAGATTCAATCGTCATAAATGACAGTGATCGTCACAGTCATGTCGGTCTTCTTGCTGGTAGCGTGGGATATGATGCAGTAATCTCAGACATCGAAATAAATACAAGTTCAATTCGTGTTACTCAGGGAGTTAGTTACGGTTTAGGATTACTGGCCGGCTATGTAAGTAAGCAAAGTAAGTTAGAGGGAATTAGAAGTGATAATTCTACAATTGATGCGGTAGATAGATCTCGTTATGTTGGTGGTCTTATTGGTGTGTTAAAGAATTCTTCGTTAAATTTAGCAAGCGTGGATGGAAATAAAATTAATATTAGCCATGATCTTGGCAGTGATGTTTCAGTTGCTGGATTAATCGGGAATTTGATTGAAAAAAGCGTAGTTTCAAATGTTTCTATTAAAAACAGTACTATTATGGCTGCCAGTATTTATAAAGGAGATGGCGCAACATTTATTGGTCGAATGAATAAATCCCGCTTAGTTAATGGTTTATCAATTAATAACCATATGGAATTTTCGGATGAAAGTGTTCAATGGAGACCAGCGATCGCAGTAGGTAAAATTTATAAGGAATATAAATCAATTCCTACATTAGAAAATATTCGTGCATCTAATATGAAAAACCTACCTTGGTATAACAGCGATTCGGATATATTAACGAAAGATCTTAAAATAATAGAATAGTTGAATGGATATTTAATTAATTAGTTCGCTAGGTTTATGTAGCGAACTACAGTCTTATTTAGATTTCACATGACATTTTAAACTTGCCTTAACGCCAAATGTAGGTCCCAGTTAGCGGTTGGGTGGACGTTAATTAGCCGTCAATTCAACACTGATAGCATCCTTAACATTACGTTTAGATATCAATAGTTTTATCCGTTGTGAACCGTTTCTATCATAAGTGTATATCGCAGCCAAGTACATTCCATCGTTATCCGAATCTGAGCAGCCAGAAAACCTTAGGTTATTCTCAGTATAGAGATCCCTGTATTTCCCATCAAGCGATGAAACTCGAAATGAACCTACGTCTTCACTTGCATCTGTTGAGTTTAATGTTCCTTCTATTTTACAGCCTAAATCTGTTTGATTTCCTTGTATTTTGGCGGTGCCGTCTTTGTTTTTAATTAGCTCTAAATCATATTTGTTATCTTTTGAATAGAAAGCTAACTTTTCTAATACGCTGAAGTCTTCATGCTGACTAATTCGTTTAAGTTGTATTGATTGACCTACCTTTAACCCTAGATCTACTAGGGACTTATCTAGCTCTTTAATTGTAAGTTTTAGTTTATTACCATTATCAATAAATTCGTAATCCATGTAACTAGAAGGGGGGCTGAAAATATTTTCTTCAAACCTTATTTCTGGATATTCAGAGTAAATACGTCGGGTAGTAAAAAATCTAGTTTTACCATTTAAATCCTTCAAAGTGAACATTCCGAACTTACAACATTCAGTTTTAGTGTTGTATATGGACAAATCTACGCTTCTATGTTCATTACTATCACCTACAGCCACGTAGCCACCAGACGATGCTTCGAGTGCTTTTGGGGTCGGGGTTGGAGGCGGTAAGTCATAATCGTCACTTCCCCCGCACCCTGTTAATAATGTAACAATCGAAATTGCAAAGGCAGATAATAAATATTTCATGTGGTAATCCAGTAAGTAAAAGGGGCGCACATCCTAATTGATACGTATCTTATTGTAAAAGTGACTATGTGAATAAGGATGACCGGGTTTGTTAATAGTCGTTCGTTAGATTTCACCTAGCATGCGTTATACGGAGAGGTATTACGAGGATAACAAAAACTAATGATGCATAGATATTGAAACACATGTAAGCCTCTTTGGATAATTAGAATCATGAAATAGTGCTAAGGTCTAACTCATTTATAAATATAACCAAATAATTATTAATTATTATTAAAACAAAAGTGAGTTG
>Ga0209292_1007451_pt1 | contig 10379 bp, 11 predicted proteins | sample GOMGulsemesocosm_2_FD_184634 | JGI IMG/M metagenome (GOLD analysis project Ga0209292, IMG submission 184634) | Methane-oxidizing microbial communities from mesocosms in the Gulf of Mexico - GOM9C Gulf of Mexico (SPAdes) (version 2) | ecosystem: Environmental > Aquatic > Marine > Cold seeps...
GGAAGCTTCCTTAAGTTTAATGCAATTGGTTAAAACATCTGTTAAGTTAGCACAACTGTCAGAAGCTAAACTTCCGTACATATCATTATGTACAGATCCTACAACAGGAGGAACCACTGCTTCTTATGCCATGCTAGGTGATGTAAATTTTGCAGAACCTAATGCACTTGTAGCATTTGCAGGTCCTCGTGTAGTAAAAGACACTACAGGACAAGAATTACCTGAAGGATTCCAACGTTCGGAATTTTTACTAGAACATGGGTTTCTAGATAAAATTATCGAAAGAAAGAAACTTAAAACACAGCTAAACTTATACTTAGATTTGATTCAAAATAATCCACTAAGAACAGCCTAATTTAAAAGCGAGCATTGCTCGCTTTTTTTATGTTTATAGTTCAACCTATAAAACGGTATTATGCACGCTAAAAACAATAGTTTTATCTAATAAACAACATCCATACTGGCAGATATAAGCCTCTGACCTTAAAACAGATGCCTATTCCATAGGTGGTAAGTATTAAATTAATAATTTAACATGTCTTTTAGAAGGTATTCTTTTATCAATCAAAATAATAAGACTATCTTTGCGCCTTTGATATTATAATTGATATCACTACATAAAAATTATTAATAAAATTAATGTTAGCATGTACTTAACAAAAGAAACAAAAGAAGGAATCTTCAAAAAACACGGTAAATCAACAACTGATACCGGTTCTGCAGAAGGTCAAATCGCGTTATTCACTCACCGAATTAGCCATTTAACTGAACACTTGAAAAAAAATCACAAAGATTACAATACTCAACGTGCATTAGTAAAATTAGTTGGTAAGAGAAGAGATCAATTAGATTATTTAATCAAATCTGATATTACACGTTACCGTGCAATTATCAAGGAATTAGGATTAAGAAAATAATCAAAACATACACTAAAGGGGCTACTATTGCCCCTTTTTTTATTTTAAAAAAGAAAGCATTATTAAACTTTTCATTGGCAAAGAACAACACAACACTTAACCAATTTGTTTAATTAACAGAATTTAAAAAAAATTTATGATTCCAAAAGTTTTTAGAGAGGTCATAGACCTAGGAGATGGAAGAGAAATCTCTATCGAAACCGGTAAATTAGCGAAACAAGCACATGGTTCAGTGGTAGTACAAATGGGAAAAGCAATGCTTTTATGTACTGTTGTATCTAGCTATGAACAAAGTAAGCTTGACTTTTTACCATTGACATTAGATTACCGCGAAAAATTTGCAGCGGCAGGTCGTTACCCTGGAGGTTTCTTCAAAAGAGAAGCAAGACCAAGTAATGACGAAATCTTAGTAATGCGTTTAGTGGACCGTGTTTTACGTCCTTTATTCCCAAAAGATTACCATGCAGAAACACAAGTAATGATTCAGTTAATGTCTCATGACGAAAGTGTTATGCCAGACGCTTTAGCAGGATTAGCAGCATCTGCAGCTATCCAGTTAAGTGATATCCCATTCGAAACTCCAATCTCAGAAGTACGTGTTGCTAGAGTTAATGGAGAATTCGTAATTAACCCAAGCAGAACTATCTTAGCGCAAGCTGATATAGATATGATGATTGGTGCTTCTGCCGACTCTGTAATGATGGTAGAAGGTGAAATGGACGAATGTTCTGAAGAAGAAATGGCAGATGCTATCAAATTCGGACATGAAGCTATTAAATTACAATGTGCTGCTCAAGTAAAATTAGCAGAAGCATTTGGTAAAAAAGAAACTCGTGAATACGCTCCTGAAGCAAGCAACGAGGATTTAGCTGCTAAAATTAAAGAAGCTGCTTACCAAAAATGTTACGACATTGCTAAAAAAGGAACTTCTAAAGTAGAGCGTTCTGCTGCTTTTGCAGAAGTAAAAGAAGAAGTGAAAGCTTTGTTTACTGAAGAAGAAACAGAAGAATTTGGAGGAATGATTGGAAAATATTTCAACGCTGCTCAAAAAGAAGCTGTTCGTGAACTTACTTTATCAGAAGGTTTACGTTTAGACGGTCGTAAAACTACAGACATTAGACCTATCTGGTGTGAAGTAGATTACTTACCATCTACACATGGTTCTTCTATCTTTACTCGTGGTGAAACTCAAGCATTAGCTACAGTTACATTAGGAACTTCAAGAGAAGCAAGTCAAATAGACATGCCTACTTACCAAGGTGAAGAAACTTTTTACTTACACTATAACTTCCCTCCATTCTGTACAGGAGAAGCAAGACCTTTAAGAGGAACTTCTCGTCGTGAAATTGGACATGGGAACTTAGCACAACGTGCATTAAAAGGAATGATTCCTGCTGACTGTCCTTATACAGTTCGTATTGTATCTGAAGTTTTAGAATCTAACGGTTCTTCTTCTATGGCTACAGTTTGTGCTGGAACTATGGCTTTAATGGATGCAGGTATTAAAATGACAAAACCAGTTTCTGGTATTGCTATGGGATTAATTTCTGATGGTGATCGTTTTTCTGTATTGTCTGATATTTTAGGTGATGAAGATCACTTAGGAGATATGGACTTTAAAGTAACAGGTACTGAAGACGGTATTACTGCTTGTCAAATGGATATTAAAGTAAAAGGATTATCTTACGAAATCTTAGTAAGTGCATTACAACAAGCTCGTGATGGACGTTTACATATCTTAGGAAAAATCACTGATACTATCGATGCACCAGCTGAAGAAGTAAAATCTCACTCTCCTAAAATGGTTACTAAAACCATTCCTGGTGACTTTATTGGAGCATTAATTGGCCCTGGTGGAAAAGTAATTCAAGAATTACAAAAATCTACAGGTACTACTATCGTTATTAACGAAGATCCTGTTACTGAAGAAGGAATTGTTGAGATCTTAGGAACTGAGCAAGAAGGAATCGACGCTGTATTGGCTAAAATAGATTCTATCACTTTCAAACCAGAAAGAGGAAGCGTTTACGAAGTAAAAGTAATTAAAATGCTTGACTTTGGTGCGGTTGTAGAATACTTGGAAGCTCCAGGAAACGAAGTTTTATTACACATTTCTGAATTGGCTTGGGCTCGTACAGAAAACGTAACTGATGTTGTAAACATGGGTGACGTATTTGATGTAAAATACTTTGGTAGAGATCCAAAAACTAGAAAAGAAAAGGTATCTAGAAAAGCGTTATTACCACGCCCTGAAAGAACACCTGTAAAAAGAGAAGAATCTAAATAATCAACTCTTTTTTATATAATTTCTAAGCTCCACATTTATGTGGAGCTTTTTTTTATAACAACTTAAAAAAACGTGGACGCATATACGGTATCATTTTTGCTGATAATCCTTTTTAAAAGAAGCACTATGAGACATTTATATGTAGTACTAGCTGTACTAATCCTTTCCAACGCAACTTATGGACAGGAAGAAGAAAAGACCAGAGGATTATTTTATAAAATTTCAATAGCCGGTACCTTAGCCATTAATGAAGACTATACTGTCCAAACTGATGATGATGAAACACTAGTAAAACTAAATGGTTTTTTTATCAACAACACCTTTGGATTGCAAGTAGACGAACGGGTTTCTATAGGTCTCAACGCAGGTCTTGATTTTTATGAACGCCAACGACTAAAGTTTGCTCCAATATATTTGAGTACCCACTATAATTTTATTGTAGATGACTCCAATTATTTCGTCCGAGGAGGTATTGGACGACTTGTAAAACTAGGAAAAGATTACGAAAACGGAACTTTTTACAAACTAGGGTTAGGTATTCAGATTTTTGATAAAAATTTCAGGAATTCCGGATTGGTTGGCCTGGATTTCACAAGAAAAAGATTTGGATATAGAGAGGAGGAGAAACTATCTAGTGTCTCTATCTTTCTCGAATACAGATTCTTTTAACTCCCCTGTTAATTCAGAATTAAACAACATAAAAATTAATCAAAAAAAGGATGACTGCTCTAAAGCAATCATCCTTTTTTTGATATAAGAGATGCCCAATCACCCTCACTGTGGGGTTCGAATGACCGGACCTTTCTCTCTTTCAAACAGCGGTTACTAACCCAAAAAACCACTGCCAATTTTTTCTTGATCACTCAAGACTATAACAAAGAAGACCTCAAATAGTGTACAAAAATTATCAACCTTTGTAAATATTACTACCCACAAAAGCACTTTCCTTTTCCCTTTTTCTAGTGTACAATTTTCCCTAATACCCTATAAAAGGCCTTCTTATATTTTTATTACTTCAATTTTATTTCGGAATCAACTACATCTTTAATAGGTAACAAAATCGTACCTTCTGCTGTTTTGATAGTCAAGGTTATATTATCAATCGCCGTAACCACTCCCTTAATCTTTCCTAGCTCGATCTCTTGCCCTATTCCAATGTTTTTTCTCGTATAAAACCCGAACAACAATCTTAAAATTACATCTCTAGACCCCAATCCAAAAGCAATCGTAAATGCCGCTAACATAGCCCCTACAATCATTGTAAGGTTACTTGTAATCATACTCGTATCAATGCCTGCTTGGTTTAACGCTGTAATTGTTACAATAACTACAATTGCATAAAAAGCAATATTACTGACTAAGTTAGAACCTGAAATTTCAAGACTCTTAAAGGTATTTTGAATCGCTCCTTTTACAATAGATCCAATATACACCCCTATCACAAAAATTAACAGGGCCGTAATTAGTACTGGTAAATAGGCAATAAAACTTCCAATCCCCTCCGTAATCATGTGCAACCCTAATTTTTCGGCTCCTATGATTACAAAAATCATGATCAATAAGAACTTAACAAACTTCAATATAATTTTAGAAGGCTGTACCGTGAAATCACTTTTTCCAAAAAGTTCTGCCTCATTTAACTTGGTAGTCAAAGAATCTATATTCGTTACTTTCAATAATTTAGAAAGCACAAAATTAACAATTTTTAAAACTACAAGAGCAACTATAAAAAAAGCTATTCCTAACAAGGCTTTTGGCACAAATTCTAAAAAACTACTCCACATATTTTCTAAAAAACCAGTATTTAAATCATTCATTTGGGTCAACTGTATCATCTTTTACTTATTTTAAGTGGTAATTATTTCTTGTTTTTATCTTTTTTATCAATAATAAATTCTCCGATAGTACTCGGACATTTTACTACAAACAAATCTGCAACATCTAGGGAAAGTTTTATCAATGCGATATCATTAATCACCTTCTCTCTAAGGATCTCAGGGACTTCTTCATTGTGTAATATTTTTTTAAACGGATTTTCCATCAACCAAGAGTATTATAAAAATGAACAACTTTCTCTCTTGCCCTCTTCAAACGCATTTTCACAGCGCTAGCACCTACTCCCAATACCGCTTGTATGTCCACTATAGACAAATCATCTTGGTATTTAAGTAGTAATATCATTTTCTCATTTGGGTCTATCAACTCTAATGCCTTGGCCAGTTTGTCTGACTTTAGTTTAAATAAAGTATCCTCATCAACTTCCTCATACGATTCATCGTTTATATCGCCATTTTCTATGGACCTGTTTTTACGATGTTTATCTCTATTTACATAATTTACACAAAAATTATAGACAAACGAATACAGCCATGTTGAAAATTTTGAATTCCCCTTAAATGTCCTCAATTTAACAAATAGCTTAATAAAAATATCATGCGCTAAATCTTGAGCCTCATCGGGTGAATTTGCAAATCCTAAACACTTATTATACACAACACGCGAATACCTATCATACAATACTGCAAATAAATGAGTATCATTTGATTTCACGATACGATGAATCAATTCTTCATCGCTCAAATGCTGTATGTTTATATCAGCTTTCAACGAATTCTTTTCCTGGGTTTTTTAATAAGACACCAAAATAAATAAAAGTCACATTATTTTTAAAGTCGCAATTTTTTTAAAATTCTTGTAACATTTCCAAATCTACAACGTATAATATTATAAACAAGCCCATTTAATTAAAAATATTAAATACCTAGATGAGACAACTTAAAATTACAAAGCAGGTAACGAATAGAGAAACAGCGTCCTTAGATAAATACTTACAAGAAATTGGTAAGGTTGATTTAATTACTGCTGACATGGAAGTAGAACTAGCTCAACGTATTAAGGAAGGTGATCAAGTAGCATTAGAGAAATTAACGAAGGCAAATTTACGTTTCGTAGTATCTGTTGCTAAGCAGTATCAAAACCAAGGGCTTACCCTACCTGACTTAATTAACGAAGGTAACTTAGGTTTAATTAAAGCGGCAAAACGTTTTGATGAAACTCGTGGATTTAAATTCATATCCTACGCCGTATGGTGGATTCGTCAATCTATCTTACAAGCATTAGCAGAACAATCTCGTATCGTGCGTTTGCCTTTAAACAAGATTGGTTCTATTAATAAAATTAACAAAATGTACGCCTTTTTGGAGCAAGAAAATGAGCGACCACCATCGCCAGAAGAAATTGCAAAAAAACTGGACATGACTGTTAATGATGTAAAAGAGTCTTTAAAAAACTCTGGTAGACACGTCTCTATGGATGCTCCTTTAATAGAAGGTGAAGATTCTAACTTATACGATGTATTAAACACCGGAGATTCTCCAAATCCAGACCGTGTATTATTACACGATTCTTTGAAAATTGAAATTGAGCGTGCCCTTGAAACACTCACACCTAGAGAAGCTGATGTTGTTCAGTTATACTTTGGTCTTGGAGATGCACACCCAATGACTTTAGAAGAAATTGGTGAAACTTTTGATTTAACACGTGAACGTGTAAGACAAATTAAAGAGAAAGCAATCAGACGTTTAAAACATACTTCTAGAAGTAAAATACTAAAAACATACTTAGGATAGTCACGCTATTTTATTGAATGAATTAAACAAATACTCCTGATTTTCAGGAGTATTTGTTTTAAAAGACTATTTTTGCAAAATAATTCAACAACACACACACAATGAAAAACATTATTGCACCATCGCTCCTAGCAGCTGATTTCGCCAATTTACAACGCGATATCGAAATGATTAACGAAAGTGAAGCGGATTGGTTTCACATCGATGTCATGGACGGCGTGTTTGTTCCAAATATTTCTTTTGGAATGCCCGTAATTAGCGCCATCAAAAAACATGCAAAAAAAACAATGGACGTACATCTTATGATTGTAGATCCTGACCGTTTTATTGATGACTTTAAAAAAGTAGGTGCAGATATTTTAACCGTGCATTACGAAGCTTGTAATCACTTACACAGAACCCTCCAAGCAATTAAAGCGGCAGGAATGAAAGCTGGAGTTTCCTTAAATCCACACACTCCTATCTCTGTTTTAGAAGATGTAATCCAAGATATAGACGTCGTTTTATTAATGAGTGTTAACCCTGGTTTTGGAGGTCAAAGTTTTATAGAAAACACCTATAAAAAAGTATCTCAATTACGCCAGTTAATCGATTATACAAACGCAGATACTATTATTGAAATAGATGGTGGCGTAACGGATCAAAACATTGAAAAACTATCGGAACAAGGTGCTGATGCCTTTGTTGCTGGAAGTTTTATCTTTAAAAGTGAAGACCCTAAAGTAACTATTCAAAATTTAAAAACATTGGTTTCTTAAGGAACTTATTTTTAAACTTTACAATACAAAACCACCTTCTTTTATAAGGTGGTTTTTTTGTGGAAATGATTCTTCCTCCACAACATAGCCATGCACCGCTTTTTAAAAGTCAATGCAATTGAGTATATTAGAGAACCTAACACCCTTTCAATACTATTCAAATGAACATTCAAAAACTAACCATATACAGCTCCAATAGCAGCGCCTTAGCGTCGTTTTATACGGATGTTTTAGGAGTAATACTTCTTGAAAAGACGGAAGACGCCATCCATCTACAAATTGGAAAATCTTTATTAATAGTAAAACATCAAGAAAAAGTAAGTCCAAGTCATTTTGCCATAAATATCCCTGCCAACAAAGCCACCGAAGCACTTACATGGCTAAAAACAAAAGTGGACATCCTAAAAAATGAAGGCCAAGAAATACAGCATTTCCATCATTGGAATGCAGAAGCCATGTACTTTTACGACACTGACCGGAACATTGTAGAACTCATTGCTCGGAAAAACCTAAATAACCCTTCTCCTGAACCATTCGATGCCCGGCTATTTCTTGAACTATCCGAAATAGGCATCGTTACTAAAAACATAGAAAACACCTTTAAGCAACTCACTGAAAATACCGAAACCGCTATTTACTTTGGAAATTTCAACTCTTTTTGCGCCATTGGCGATGAACATGGACTCTTTATCTGTGTGAATAAAAACTATTGGTTCCCCACAAAGGACAGGGCTTATCCTGCTGATTTTAAAATGGAGATGCTTGTGAAAGGGAAGGAATATAATATTGAGTTTAAAGGAGGCGTACTTTCCATCCAATAGCACAAAAAAATGTCGATTCCCACATACTGTGACCCTCAACAGGAGGAGAACCTACTAATTGCATGAAAATAAATAAATTTAAAACAACATAAATAGGAGTTACACAGCGTTTATGCCGCTGTTTTTTTAATGACTCAATTACTTCTTTCTCCTTAGAAAAAATAGCGTTCCATAATTACAAAGTCAATGCCACCCTTTTCATATTTTTTACGAGTAGGTTTAAAATCAAATTTCTCATAGAATTTTGATTTTTCCTCGCGTGCATTACACCACAGTCTTCTAACTCCCTCCTTTTGTAATAGCCCTATCATCTGTTTCAGTAAAAATGTGCCGTATCCCAATCCTTGAAATTCAATTAGAGTAGCAAATTTTCTAAATTGCACCTCATCACCCACAACAAATAAAGATATTATGGAGGTTAATTCTCCTTTTACAAACAAACCATAATGCCTTGCCGTTTCATCATTGGGCACTTTTACATAGTCCAATGGCTTATTAGGCCACATAACTTTATGTCTAATAGGGAGTGTTTCACGTGATGTAATTGGTTTAATTTCTGAAATCATACTTTTCTATTAAAGGAGTTTTTGCTGACAACAACATTCTCCAAGTCTAATAATCTATATGTTAAAAAAAACATCTTTTAGTTCCTCCATAGGTTGGGAATCTTTTAGATGATAAAAATATTCTTTTTATTTAAATTTTCTAGGGCTGTAGCTGTTTATTTGATGGGGATTACAAAACAACAGTTAATTATAATGAAGCATCACAAACACGCATATAACATTATTTTACATATCTTTGAAAGACAAAGCACAATTATCTGACCTCGTTTAAAAAAAAATTAACAAAAACCCTACAGTGTAAATTTCCTGTAATATTTTCTTGAAAACGAGTATTAAATGAGGGGTACGATTAATACAAAAAAAACTGAAATGCAAAAATTTTGGAAAATAAATGATTCTAAATCTAATACATTGATTTTCATAAAAGACAAAACAATTTACAAGGGGAATCCAAAACAAGATGAACTAAATAAACTGCATCCTGAATCTTCAGACCTGTCTTTTTTAGACACACTATTTAGTATACCATATTCTTATATAAAAAGAATTGAAAATCAGATTGGACAAAATGAAATCAAAATATTTTACGGAAAGGATTCTGAAGATGAATTAATAATAGAAGACAAGAATACGAGAAACAACGTATTTGAATTTATAAAAAAAGACAATCCAAATTTTAAATATAGCACTGAATTACCCAGCGTTCTGAATTACATAAAAGCACAACTTTTTGCTTTATTATTCTCCTCAGGAATATTCATATGGTCCCTTTATTTAGCCATCCAAATTGAACATGGAGTTGAATATGAACTTGTTGGTAAAGGAAGACCTGGAATCATAGGAATTATTTTTATTATCGCTAATTTAGGAGTTGTAAAAATTGTCAGTGGATTTATTATTCTGTTCACAATAATAGTAGTTGCGCTGACAAAAAGACTAAAATCGAGAAGTGAGACTGAATTTTTAAGAAGGTAAAGAACGAATCCCCCGCCGAAGGCTAACTCATGAGAATAGTTGTATTATAAGGCCTCTCGAGTAGACAGTACAACGTGTTGGAACAAGTAAGGTTTGTTGATTGCGCCATAGAAATTGAATTATTAAACTTTTTCATTAGTGGGGATCTAAACTAGGGTGACCACACGATATAATCATGTAAGAACAAGGGGTAAAAGTTAAGCGTGGATCAAGTTTAGTTTTTACTCCTGAAAGCCAAGCGGAGTTAACCAAAATTGACACTTCACCGATTGGTTTTTTAGTTGATTCTGTTACGTTACCGAAACAAAGAAGCTGGTTTGGACGTAACATTAGTTCAATATTCAAAAAAAAAGAATAAACCATAAACACTTAGACTAAAGACCTGTTCAACTAAGAACAAGTCTTTTTTTTATAACGTATAGCATA
>Ga0209292_1007453_pt1 | contig 10378 bp, 9 predicted proteins | sample GOMGulsemesocosm_2_FD_184634 | JGI IMG/M metagenome (GOLD analysis project Ga0209292, IMG submission 184634) | Methane-oxidizing microbial communities from mesocosms in the Gulf of Mexico - GOM9C Gulf of Mexico (SPAdes) (version 2) | ecosystem: Environmental > Aquatic > Marine > Cold seeps...
AGGTGTTCGATAAGCTCAATCAGAGATATGGCAATAATACCGTATTTTTAGGCGCCCAAGGCACAGAACAAAAATGGGCCATGCATCGTAAAATGCTTACACCACAATATACAACCAACTGGCAGGATATACCGCAGGTAAAGTGCTGAATGCTCTTCGTCATCTCTGCAAGGACATAATGATTCGATCCGTCAATTTCCCTTGGTAATTATAAAAACGACAGAGTCGCTTGGTAGTTATGATACGACAAAGTCGCTTGGTGATCACATTGAGTTAGCTAGGCTAGCTAACTTATTCTTGGACATTAACGGCTTAGAGCCTTAGCTTGAAAGTCTATGGAACGCATAAGATAAAGTATAATGAAATTGAGATTAGCGCTTCGATCACAAAGCGTAGCTTTGTAGTTTCTGAGCACCAATTTGTTAGGTTTTTAGCATTCTTTGTCGAGAAGTAACAGGCTACCGTAAAGTTCTTTATGCTCATGAGAACCAACCATTCCAGTTACTCTTGTGGAGAACTCTATATTTTTCACTAGGCCGTTATGAGTGATATTGGCTGAACCAATAACAGTTATAAACTCGCAACCTTTCTCAAAATAATAAATTTTAGAGTGAAGCCTTCTCTTACCGTTTGTAACTTTATGCTTTAAGCCTTTTTCGACAACTTTCGATATTTCTTTTATTGCACAGCTTTTAGTGTATTTATCTTCGCCATTAGAATAAATAATGATCTTTAAGTCTCTATTTTTTATGCCAGAACAAATGGTCTTAGATAGATGTTTGACGCCTTTTCCATCTAGAAAGCTTGTGCATAGTATGCATCTTTCAGCCCACTCTAAAAGCTCAATAATGGCATCTTTGTGATTACTACTCTTTGAATTACTGATGAATTGCATATATACCAACGCCTAATTAACAGTCAAAAAATTGTTGGCTAAAATAAGCGACGAAGGAGCAAAAAGCCAACTGTTTTTTGTCCTTGTTTAATTTTTGTTAAATGCCTACACCGATTCTAAAGCTTTATCTGTTATTTCAACAAGTTCTGATATAAACCTAACACACTTATCTAATTCATTTCTCTTAATCAAATCAGGTTTTGTAATATCAATTTGAGAACGATGTACAGCTTCACCTCGGCGTCTTAACCAAGCATCTAAAGTTTGTTTTACTTGCTTAGGAGTTTGGTAACTATTCCACACCCAACTCTCTGTAACATTTACACCAAAAAATTCTTCAAATATTTCTTTAGTTTTTTGTGAACCAGGATTATGGAACATTTTCAATTTTGATGAGAATTGATGTTCAAGATAGTTACCAATATGACAACCTTTAAGTACACCAAACTTATTAGCAAATAGCTCGGTTGCAATATCTTCAACATAGGTTTCCCAAGCAGTCAAAGTCATTATCAACGCAGCACGTTTTAATGCTTCAGGTGGCGCAGCATCATCCTTCGCATTCAATAAGTCATAACATTCTGCTAGTTCTTTTGCATCTGAGATTGCAAGTTTAAAATTGTTTAATGAAATGGACATTTATGTGGATACCTCATTGGCATTTAACGCTCCCATAAGCTGTGAGCAATGCTGGCGCATTCGTTGCGCCTTTTCTTTTTGCAACGAATTTGACGGTGTTGCGAATCTGACTTTATGGGCTTGTTAAGAACCGTTGTGTACGACATTCATCACTATTTGAAAAAGCTCTTGCGCTCTATTAGTACAACCAATCGCTCCACGTTCACGGGCCAAACGCTTATGTTCTGGTAAATTTGAGCCCGCATATATTACAAAGGGAATCTTGTTATTTAAACCTTTGAGTTTATCAAGAAGTACATACCCCTCTTGATTTCCTTCTTTGCGTCCCATATCAGAGATTATCGCAGCAAATTTTTCAGTTCTTAACACTTCAATTGCATCGTTAGTATTGAGCACAAGTCTAAAATGTAAACCTTGATCTTCAAATGCTTTACGCTCGTGTACATTATTTTCAGGTCGGTCATCAACCCATAGAATTCGATTTTTCCATTTCTCGCTTGAAGGTCTTTTTGTGTTTTTGGAAACTAAATGTACAATTTCATCAAGTTGGATTTGATTTAACTCACCACCTCCATCAGGTTGTTTCGTAACAGCTGCCGCTAACGAAAGGGCTGATGAAAGTTGCATTTTTAAAAAGTTTTCTTCATCTTTAAAGTCTGAAGGGCCATATAATTTATTGTGATGATTTGCAACCAACCATAGAAACCCAAAAAATACGATCACAGGAAATAGCACCATAAAATAAACAAGTGGTGCGATATGATCTTTTAAATTTTCTTGCCCAAATCCGACTACAACAGATGCAAACCCATAAACTAGCACAATAAATAACGCAATTATCCCTAGAGGGCTTTTAGTAAAGCCTGTTGCTGAATCTGCAAATCCCTTAACGTTCATGAATACTCCATTCAGGTTATTAACAGTTTACTATACAGAATTCTGTATAAGGCGAATTCCATTTCAATTTAATAATTATCAACAATATCAAATTTACTATAAATTACAAATAGATATTGATGAATAGTAATTAAAAATCAAATGAAACTTGGATAAAAACAAGAACAGTATTTATAGAGGCTCATGTAAATATTGCCAATGTAGAATTATCGCTTGAAAAGCGTCATCTTAGCGGTTGTTAATAATTGATAAACTAGATATTTTGGCATGTTAAATAATATGTTTTTGCTATCTTTGTAAATCCAAGTCATGCCTAAATCTACTCACAATAGTTGTGATTAATCAGCAGAATTATCCATAACAAAATATATGGCAAATTAATGTGAGGATATTGAGTATGAGTAACTGCTCTAATCCAAAACGGGGAAATTTCGGCTTAGAGCTTAGGCTTCAAAGGCGAATTACATTATAGAAAGTATGATTAAATTGAGATTAACATCTTACATAGCAGTCTCGATAAATATTCACTAATACTGGATAAACTTAGCTGCAAATAAGCTAATAAAATCATGTGGAATTGTGATCTTGGTCGCACAAAAATAATTCCAGTTATTTTGGCAGCTAAAACCTGCATTTCACCTATCTATTAAATGATGTATGTAAAAATAATCGTAGTACAATTGCTTAATTTACAACTCTTTGAGGGTATTAAATGGCAATTACAGTTAGCGCCGATGGACTTAGTATTATTCACAAAGATTCGGGGGGAAAAGCTAGCGCCACGCTACCTGACGTATGTTTAACAACGGTTGGTAATGCGGTTGTCCCTATTCCATATGGCAACAGTGCGGAATCTGTCGATTTAGACAAAGGAACAACCACCGTAACAATGGACGGAGGCAACAGTATTGCTATTAAAGGCAGTATTTTTGCTAAAAGTACTGGTGATGCAGGCGGTGATAAAAAAGGCATCAGCTCAGGGACTATTGAAGGGGAAGCCTCATTTATTTCCTGCTCACCCACTGTTAAATTTGAAGGGAAAGGGGTTTGTCGCCTTTCCGACCAAATGACTATGAACAAAGGTAATACCTTGTGTTTGGGCGGCGCTCAAAACCCATCGGTTACGCTAAGTGTAGAAGAGGAAGGTACGTATACTGTTGTTGTTACTTGCTTATATCATGATGGTTACCCTTTTAAAAATGCAGGCTTTGATATTGTTGATGCCCAAGGAGCAGTACTAGGCTCAGGAAAATTATCTGCAAGTGGCGTAAGTTCGGTATCTGATATTCCTCCCGGTAGGATCGGGATCGTATACAAAGAAAGTGATGATGATTTTGTGGTGCTCTCGCCGCTGCGCATTAATCCTTATTATCGACCTAATTTTATAGATGATGCATTTTTTGATTCGGTATCACAGGCAAAACAACCTTTTTGGAAACGAAGTCGCATGGGGCCAGTTTCTGCGCCATGGGGAGTGACTAAGAAAATATTATCTTCAGACCCTGATTTCTCTAGTATCGTTAAGTTAGAAACAATGTCGCACTTTACCCATCAGCACCCAAGTTATTCATTTAATTTAATTTCAGAACAGATACTTGCGAGTATTGATTCAAAAAATAGTAACAGTATTGCTTTACTCGCAGCGCAAGTTTTACCTTTTATCTTAGATGAAGGGGATATCTTATCCGTTATATTACGGTTACCGCAGCATGAAACACCGAATAGTTTACTGGCTTACATGCGCGCTCGTGGTAAAGGTAATCCACAGTCATATTTACAAAATTATGATTGGGATAATGCCAGTAAAAATTTAAATAACGAATTAGATTCATTACTGAATAAGATAAAATCACGAATTGAATCGATGAAATCCGAAGCTGACAGGCTTGGTTATGTTTATTTATCAAATGATATTTATAGTAATCATATAGATACTATAAAATCTTTTAAGAAATCACTAAGCGATAAATTTGACAATTTATTTAAAGAATTACAAAGTAAAACCAATGCTTTACTCAATGATAGTTTGCCTATTTCAGTTACGAAGGATGATATCGGATTTTGCTCCGCAGAATCGCAAAAAATCAATAATGTAGTTAATAGCAAACTTACGATTGATTTAGAAGAACAAAAATGGGTTAAAATCAGAGCTATTCATGCAGACCGTTGGCAGACACCATTACTTGCCGAAAACGTTAAAATAACAACGGACTCTGTGGTCCATGTAGAAAAAGCGGTACTTAATAAAAAACAATTAGCAAGCACCGTCTCAAAAAGTAAAGATCTTGCATTAGAAACTCAAATTAATGAAGGTGGTGTGATCGCATTTGACGATCTTAAACCGGCTGTAGATATCGTCACCGTCGAATTTAAAGGTGAATCAGGTATTGAAAAAGATATTACAGATGCACAAAAGAGTATCGAAACGTATTTAGACGGTATTTATCACACTCTTGTAAAAGATATGTCTGGCTTTAAACAACAATGGGACGAAGAAGGCCTTTTAAGCTTGGGGGATGGGGTAGTTAGCGGTGTCAAGGGCTGGGGCAATGATCTAGTTGAATTATTTTCACCACAAGTTTGGGTCGATATGGGGAGAACTTTAGCTTCTTCAAGCACTGATGCTTTTGATTATCTTTATAACAATGCAACAGATACTTATAATTCAGTGACAAAATCGATCACCGATGAAGACGGTAATTTACATAATGTGACTTGGTTTACCGCACAAATAGCCGCAGGTGCGGATGACTTACAACAATCGGCTATAGAAACCATTGATGATGCCATTGATAGTGCCCAATCGCTATACGACAATACAGGCAACTTTTTACAAAAATTAGAATGCCTTGCGAAAAATCGCCAAGCCCTTCTTAACTTACCTGAACATATTGCTGAGGGTGACATTGATGCTATCGAGTTATTCGTTGATACCGTATTAATGGAGCTTGATCCTGAATGGGCAAAAGAAATTAAAGAAAGTGATAACTTTTTAAAAGCCTTATTCATTATTCAAGACCCTTCAAGTGCTCTATTATATAGTGCTTATCTGACCTTAATCATTGAAGCTATTCCTCCCAATTTTTACTCTTATTATGCAGGTAAAGCAGGTGCCTACATTCTGTTAGAAGTAATATTTACTATTGTCATATCGATATTGACTTTGGGTGCAGGTACAGCAGCCCGAATTGCTGCTGTAACTGCAAAAATGGCACTCGGCACTAAACGCGTATCCAATTTAAGCCATGCCGAAAAAGCCCTAGATACCTTTATTGATACAACCAAAGGCTTAGTCGATGTATTACAAGATTACGATAAATTGGCAGACAAACTAATCAAAAGGCCCCTTGGTACAACCAAAGGTAGAGGAAATGAAACTATCACCATGACCAAAGCTAATATCAAAAGAGATGGCAAGTGCCGGTTATGCCAGTCAAATAAACACAGAACGCCACGTTATGGACGCGGTGAATTAGAATATATTTAAGAGGTATTTCCATGGGATATAGAGAAAATGTATTGGTTCCTGCGGCAAAGGACTCTAAACATCCGACCAATTATGGCTTTACAATGCAAGTTCATCACTTGCTGTCAACAAAAGGGGTAAAGGATTCTGGTCATTATGACGAGCTAAAAGCATATAACTATAATATTAATTTAGCAGGTAATTTAGTTGCCCTACCATCGACGCTTCAAGGTGCTTGTCATTTAAAGGTTCAATTACATAAGGGAGATCACACCACGTTAATGGACACTAATGATAATGATGGTGAACATCCCAGGGCTTATCATCGATTCATTACAGGGCTTGTCAAAAAAGCATGTACAACAATTAATAAACGGTGTGATGAACAAAAACAAAAATTGAAAGGTGTACAAAGGTATATGGATTATCATAGTTTGTTAGTTTTAAGAGATATAGGAAATTTCAGTTTACCTTTAACAAGTGTTTATAAAGCTTTTTCCCCCAGAGGCGTTGGGTGTTTAGGCGTGACGAGTGTTCCTGAATTAAGGCATAAGTTAAAAGATAATCCGAGTGGGTGCATTTGTAATAATAGAAATCATTCAACTGAATTTAAAAATTACCCGCAAGGCAACTACGCATTAAAAAGAGGACAATAAAATGAATAAATACGATGAAAGTTATTACTTAATGTTTCCTGATGATGACTATGAGTATAATAATCAGTTAACACCAACAAAAACTACAGTCAAAAGACATTGGTATTATGAAGAGCTTATAGATGGCGGTTCACCAGTATCATTTATATCAGAAAATCAAAGCGTTAACGTAATGGAAAGTGGGTTTGAGCTCTTGTTTTCTGGTTATGATTTTGTAGTGACCGATAAATTGAAAGATAGTATTAATCTAGGTCTTTATGGGTGTAAGTTTTATCCCGCTCTCATACAAAACAGTGACGCCAGCATAATAGATAATTTATGGCTTTTAAATATATTCAAGCAGTTAGACTGTTTAGATAAAAAACGCTCGGTATTTTATATGCCAGTAGATGGCGCAACTGATATAGAAGGGTTGAGTATATTTCCTGATGTAGATATTTTTCGTTTGAACGAAGAAGTGTTAGATAAGATTCCAGAAAATGAACGACTCATTTTTCAAATGGATAAAACGACAATTTCATACACTTTTTTACATGAAAAAATAGTCAGTAAATTAAAAAAACACAACGTGCTCGGTGTTAAATTTTACAAAATAAGTGAATTTGAATCCGGTGATGAATTTTAATACTACAAGTGAAATAAGTGGATAGATATAGTGATGAGTATTACATTTTTTGATAATTATAATGCTGAAACAATTTATTTAAGCTCATTATAAAAAATATTTGGTCATGATAATGAAAGAAAAAAGACGCGTTATAGATAATTGAGAATAAATAACTTTCAATTATATCCAAGTATAATACTTTACTAAAAAACAAGTATCATGATGATTTTTAGTTTTTCAATATATTCAATGAACTTGATTGTTTAGATACTGGTAAGATGCTCAATACTTAGTATTGAGCATCTTTTATTTATACCTAAACGACCCTGTAAATGATTCTGTGTAATTCCCCTTTATATGATTATTCATTAACTCAATCACCTATTTATATGTTTTTTTATTGCATTTATGCTACAGGGATTTTCTTTTATGGGGTAGGTGTTTATTACATCGCTCATTGATATTCATAACAACAAGGTATCTATTTTCTACTTACCGCCATTGAAGTGGCTAAGTAACACTGACAACTGTTTTCGATTCATACCTCACCTAAGCGGAGAAGAGTCTAAAATCTATATAAAATAACTATGCCTATCTTGTGACTGAGTAAAAACGTTAACACAGAAAATTTACATCCCTACCATATAAAAACCTGAAACATTAGCACCCATGGCTTCTAAACATATATAAGCTGCAGGCCAGAGAACTGAAAGGTCTTCAACTCATGTCAAAGTGTCTAGGTTTGACCTTCGTAAAGTATTATAGCGACCATACAGAACTGTATAAAAACACAGTTTAATACTGTATAATTTATACGCCTGTAGTTAATTAAGTGGATGTTTTATGCGAGTACTTTGTTCTGAGTGTGGTGATAAAAGCCGTATACAAAAAACGAATAGAATTTCGATTGAATACACCGATTTATATTGCAGTTGTAGTAATCCAGAATGTGGCCATTCATTTGTAATGAACTTAAGCTTTAGTCACACATTAAGCCCGTCAGCAAAAAGCTCAGGTAAGCTAGCCTTTGAAATGCTGAAATCACTCGATCCCAGTCTGCAGAAAGAACTTAAGCAGAAGCTTTCAATGTTGTAATAGCAAAACAAGGTTATGGGAATTTACTATTACAACATCTAAAATTGTTCACCTGGTCTAATCAATCGGCTTATCTAAACGCTCGGTATTACAAGCACCTTTCAAAACACTCATACGTCTAATCATTTCATCCATACGCCCTCTCATTTGACCCATATCCCGCACAAGATTCCTTGCTGCTTCGGAATCAATTAACGCCTTACCCTCTACATGCACAGTCTCCAGAGTCGTTCCATTACTATCAACAGTAATGAGATATCGAGTGGTATGAGGGGCATCATTTAACTCTGTCACAATGCCACTTGTATCAAGTACCTTTTCATCTTTCTTTTCTAATACTCGACGCTGGAACAACTTAGTAAGATCCCACTTAAACTTAATTTTTTTCATATCTACTAACTCCATATCTATAATTCAATGTCGGCATTTATTAATAAGGTTCTTCTGTCACTAAGTGGCTAAGCAGCAACGCTGCCTATTTGTGCCATATTAGATTCAACAAGGGCTTGCGCTACAGGAGGACACACCGCGTTACCGCATCTTGCGACTTGCTTTGCTTTTGATAACTTTTTACCTGAACAGTCATGACTAATAAGGTAACTATCTGGAAACCCTTGAGCTGCGAACAGTTCGTGCGGCTCAAGCATTCTCATGCCAATATCAATAATTTGATAATCTTCACCTTTAATCGTAACCAACCCAAAACGATCTCGAGTAGTCACTGTATGCAATGGCTTATCACATCGATGTGCATTACCAGTGCCGTAATACTCAACTAGAAATGCTCGAACTTCACCAATATGGAATCCGCCTGCAGAAATGGTATGCACAGGTTCATTTGTGCAGTGACCGATATTAGTACCGCGCAATTTAACCATATGGCTGGTCACTAATGCGAAATGGCCTCCTTTCACTTGTGCGCAAATTGTTCTTAACGGCTCATCTGCTGGCATATTTCGTTGACTAGAGGCATTCGCATGTTCTGTAATAAATGGCATTGAACATTCAGCCGGTACAACAAAAGGTTTATCTGCATTAAATATAAATTTGTCTAAACCCTTCGCTATTCTTTTCATCGTATTTTCTGCTAATGGGCGCTTTCGGTTAAAAATCGATTTAACTGAAATATTCCAATCAATAATATCGGCTGCAGTTTTATAAGGTTGCAGCTCTTTACCGTGTGTAGGCTCCGGCCACTCAATCGGCTTGCCATCATTTCTTGCGACTAAAAATAAACGTTTTCTAATCGTTGGGGCACCATAGTCACAGGCCGATAATATTTTCCATTCAACCGAATAACCTAAACCTTTTTCGATAGCTGATAAGTCAAAATCATCGCCTAGCGCATATTTAACATCTTCGATAGCGGGGTGGTTTAGAGATAGGCCCGTTGACAGCGCCGCAACAAATGCTTTAAATGTTTCACCTTTTCGCTGCTTGCAAGGTTTACCATCAACTACTGGCCCCCAAGTTAAAAACTCTTCCACATTTTCTAACATGATCATGCGGACAGGAACCAATGCAGCCCAACGAACGGCAACCCAAGCTAGTCCACGAATATGTTTATTTACAGGCGTTGCACCTTTCGCTTTTGAGAAATGCTTACAATCCGGTGAAAACCAAGCCAAACCGACCGGGCTACCATTACATGCCTCTACCGGATCCACATCCCATACTGATTCACAATAATGTCTTGTCTCTGGGTGATTCATCTTATGCATATCGATAGCATCTTGGTCATGGTTAATTGCAATATCAACATTTCTGTTTAAACCTAATTCCATGCCTGTAGAAGCACCGCCACCGCCCGCAAAGTTATCAACAACGATTTCACCTGGTCTAAGCATTTTAAATTCCTTATTTAATGTCATTATTTAATTCGTCCGGATATATTCAATTGATTAACCCCAATCCCAGCTTTCCCAAGTCTCCCAACCGTCCATATAGTGAGACGTATCTTTAATTTCAGTCTTAGGACTATTCCAACCGTCCCAAATATTGGGTTCTTTAGGTGTTACATCGACCAATTCGGGCGGGTGATATTGACTCTCAACGTAATAGCCCTGCCTCAATTTCACGATGTGGTTTTTATCAACTCTGATTTGGGTTCCTTGGCCCATAAC
>Ga0209292_1007454_pt1 | contig 10377 bp, 10 predicted proteins | sample GOMGulsemesocosm_2_FD_184634 | JGI IMG/M metagenome (GOLD analysis project Ga0209292, IMG submission 184634) | Methane-oxidizing microbial communities from mesocosms in the Gulf of Mexico - GOM9C Gulf of Mexico (SPAdes) (version 2) | ecosystem: Environmental > Aquatic > Marine > Cold seeps...
AGGCTCAACAGAAAATGCACCTGCGATATTTAACAGTATTTCGGTTGCAGACATGAACCAATTTATTCGCGTCTATCTGGACCCAAGTAAAACCCTTCGACTGACTAACAGACCGCAACAACAATAACAATCGATTCTGATAAATCAGCACACCATCTTTGGTAAATCTACCACTGGTGGTGTATTTCTGTTTGAACTGACTACCCATAAGTTTCCCGCGTTCAATACCTACAAGCTCAATGAAAAATAAGATATAAATATAAATGAACAAATATTCAGCACAATATTAAATATCGATTTATTATATTCAAATTGCGCATTTTGGATGCGCATTTTAAAACTTAACGTCTGCTTTCATGTTGATATGTATAACTAATTTAGTTGTTTAATTGTTATTGATGAAAAAATCAGTGAGACATACTGTTAAAATCTATTTCGTTAAAGTTTAATAAAGATATTGAAAAATGTGGATTATATGTTATTTTTCAGTAATCTCAGTGATTTATATTAAATCACTCCTTTCCGAAATTGAGTCTAATGAAAATAACAATCAAAATAAAATTAACGCTTACAATTTGCATAATGCTATTACTTGTTAATGGATTCTTTATTACCAGTATTTTCATGACAGAAAAGACAGTACTAGAGGCAGAGAAAGTTAACATTCGTACGAAAGTCGAGAGCTTAATAAAAAATAACTTACAGGGTCAAACCGACAACCTTAGCCTCTCTTTAGCCAATTTATATGAATCGTCTTCCGCCAATAATATTAGGCAGGAACTCCGCACTGAGATCTTAACATTCAAAAAAACAATTGCTGGTATGTATACTGACTCCCCATCGGACGAAGATGCAAAAGCAAATATCTACGCATTTATAGATAACTATCGTTGGAATGGTGGACGTTACATTTTTGCTTATGATGCGGATTCATTTGAAAACATGGCAAATGGTGCAAACCATCGGATTATTGGAACGTCGAGCTATAATTCACAAGATAAAAAAGGCAATTACTACGCTCGAGATATTATCAATAGTGCTAAGAAATCAACTGTGGGTTATAGCCAATATTACTTTCTAAACCCTGCATCAGAGAAAGTTGAAGAAAAAATGTCGGCATCTTTCTATTTTGAGCCGCTAAACCTTGTTGTTGCGACAGGTGAATATACTAGCCGATTAAAACAAAGCAAAATTGATATGGCATTGAATGCGGTCAGTCTTACTCAGTATGGTAAAGATGGCTACTTTTGGATTCAAGATGCAAACGGTAAAATCCTTATGCACCCAGACGCGAAGTTAATCGGTACGACTGCGGATTTTACCCGTAATGCAGCAAGCAGTCTTCAAAATAAGTCTGAGATTTTTATATCTGCGGCATTTAAAAATGAAGAAACGAATAAAGTAGAAAATAAGATCCTGTATGTACGTAACATCTTCCCTGATTGGGGCTGGTCACTAGGTACTGGTACTTATGAGAGTGAAATATTAACAATTGAAGATAGTTTAACGACAGCAACAGCTGATATTTTCGATACTGAAATTATAAAGAGCTTCAAATTCGCGACTGTACTTTTCATTCTTGCTATTGCACTTTCACTTTGGATTATCAACCGTATTATTCGTGAATTACTCGTGCTGAAATTAAGTATTGATAATTTATCGACCGGTGAAGCAGATCTGACCTCGAGATTAGTAATTAAGGGGAATGATGAGGTCGCCGATATTAGCCATTCGGTGAATAATTTTATTGGTTACTTACAATCAATGATGTTAGAGATTTCCGGCGCGTCAAAAAATATTACACGTGGTATTCATGATATTCATTCACAGTCTGAGCGTAATACACAAGCGCTGGATAATCACAGTGCAGAAACAGAATTAGCAGTAACAGCTATTACCGAAATGAGTTCAACCGCAGACATTGTTGCCCAAAATGCACTTCAAACAGCAACGAGTACACAAGTTGCCAATGATGACGCACAAGCATCCAAAGTAACGGTTATCGAGGCATCAAATAGTGTGATGTCCTTAGTAACTGAGATGGATGATACGGCAAAAAGTATCCATGCGATGAATGAAAGTACGAAAAATATTACAACGGTATTAGAAGTTATTGGGGGCATTGCGGACCAAACGAATTTGTTAGCATTGAATGCTGCAATTGAAGCTGCAAGAGCTGGTGAGCAAGGACGTGGTTTTGCCGTTGTTGCAGATGAAGTACGTTCTTTAGCGGCCTTAACCCAAGATAGTACAGCTAAAATTAATGATATGTTACAAAGTCTGACTGTTCGAGCCGACTCTGCCGTCACCTCAATGAATAATACAACAGAGAGTTGTCAAAAAGTGGCAGAAAACACATCATTAGTAACTGAGAGCCTAGATAGTATGACTGGGTCGATCGTTGAAATTAATGATTTAAGCACGCAAATTGCAACAGCGTCTGAAGAGCAGAGCTCTGTGACTGAAGAAATAACACGTAATATGCATACCATCCAAGAAATGGTGCAAGTGTTAAGTAAAAACGGTCAAGAAACAAAGATAAGTGTGCAGAGCCTTACCGATGAAAACGATACACTTGCTGCGTTAGTTGCTCGTTTTAAGTTAAATTAATACAGTTTATTTAAGAATAATAAAGGCGAGTGCATATTTGGGGGAGATAATCTCATTATTGTCTCGCCTTTATTGTTTGTTCATTTTCACGTTTAACAAGCACAAAGGTCAGATACATTTTTGTGGGTAACGAGCAAGCAAACCCCAAAGCAATACAGCCCGCACAAATCATAATGCCCATCACGCCATACCGCTCAGTAAAATCCGTGTACGATAATAGATAATGGCCCAATAAGATGAGCGAGATACCAATAGCAATAAAGGCTTGCAGAATACGGATAAGCTTTTTATCTGTCATATCATCCATCATTGATCAGATTGCCAATACAGCTATTGTTCTGCTAACCAAGAATGGGCGCAATGATCTAACGCAATGTATATCAACATGGGTAGCATATGATGATAGATTAGAGACTTAGGTCAAGTAACGCCCTTGTACGAACGTCAAACTTGACACATTTATTATGCGTTTACTTTGAGCTCACCAACGCTTTTAATACCGCGTCTGGTTTTTACTTGTAGGGAGTCTAACACTGAGCCCAGTTCAGCAACATTAGAGCCAATGCTAAATTTATTATTGCTAAGATACTGATGCTTCACACTAAACTTACTAAGCAGTAACCCCATATTACTTTCAGGCGTTAGTTTTGCGATTACAACGCCGAATAAAATAAATGTTTCGCCACAATCAGGGTCATTATCTCCAAGGCCTTTAATTGCAGTCACCTTACAAAAAGTACTTACCTTTCTTGTGCTTGTGACTACACAAACGATACTTCCTTCTCGAAGTTCTTTCCAGGCTGCATTTTTAACATTCCCTAGTTGCTTTTCCGAGATATCAAATATAACATCTGATTCTTGTGGATAGCATTTTTTGTAATTTTTATTATGTATATTATTTAGCAAAAACATGTCAATTTCCTAATTATGTACAACGCTGTCATGACACAGTTCGTTGTAACTACGCAATTATAACCTTTCTATACTGTTTTTATACTATGTCTATAAATGTAGTCTGCTCTGCTAGCGGTTGATTAAGTAATCGCTAACCATCCTATAATAATCCCACCGGCATCACCAATCAAGGTTTCCAGCTAACTCAGCTCTAACCTTCGATAAATCCTGCCGCTTGATGGTGTGCTGCTATGCCAGCTAATTTGATTACTGCTCACATTATTGTGTGGTAATTACATTACTTATCAAAATATTATTCCATATCAAATCACCATTAAATAGTCTTTATCTTCTATTCAATATGCGAAATAGCTCAATTTAGCGTTATTCGTTACACGATAAAATACTACCCACAAAGTTATACCAAAGGTGGTATTATGCTGTATTTTGAATTTCTGTTTTTATTGATCATTCTCTATATTGGTTCCCGATTTGGTGGAATAGGTTTAGGGGTTGTATCAGGGATAGGGTTGGTGGTTGAAGTATTTATCTTCAAAATGCCACCAACGTCGCCTCCCGTAACGGTTATGCTGATTATCTTAGCTGTTGTCACCTGTGCATCGGTCCTTGAAGCCGCTGGCGGGCTTAAGTATATGCTACAAATTGCAGAACGTATTTTAAGAAAAAATCCTAAACGCGTAACACTCATTGCCCCTTTTGTTACCTATACAATGACATTTTTGCTTGGTACAGGGCATGCTGTTTATTCAATTATGCCTATCATTGGTGATGTTGCACTTAAAAATGGCATTCGTCCTGAACGCCCGATGGCTGCAGCATCAGTAGCATCCCAAATCGCAATCACAGCTTCTCCTCTTTCTGCTGCAGTAGTGTTTTATTTAGCCCAATTAGTGAATATAGATAGCTCTATCACCCTCGTTTCAATTTTAATGGTCACAGTGCCTTCCACTTTATTCGGTACATTAATGCTAGCACTATATAGTTTACATCGAGGTAAAGAATTAGAGGATGATGATGAATACCAAGCACGCTTAAAAGATCCTATCTGGCGTGAAAAAATCTTAAATACCACCTCAACTTCTTTAGACGAAGCGCTACCAGCCAAAGCACGGAATGCAGTACTTATCTTTTTAGGTGCGATCGTCTCTATCGTGGTAATCGCTATGTTTCCTGACATTAGGACTATCACCGACGGCGCAGCACCAATCAAAATGTCGGTTGTAATACAAATGATGATGCTGGCGTTTGGTGGTGTTATTTTACTCGCAACCAAAACCGAACCGCGCGATGTCCCGAATGGCGTCGTTTTCAAGTCAGGTATGGTCGCAGCAATTGCTATCTTTGGTATTGCATGGATGTCTGATACTTACTTCCAATACGCGATGCCGCAATTCAAAGCCAGTATTGTTGATATGGTAACGCTACACCCTTGGACGTTTGCATTATCACTGTTTATCGTCTCAGTTGTGGTTAACTCACAAGCGGCAACGGCTCGAATGATGTTACCCGTCGGTTTGGCGCTAGGACTCGAACCTGCGTTAGTGATAGGTTTAATGCCTGCAGTATATGGTTATTTCTTTATTCCTAACTACCCATCAGATATTGCCACGGTAAACTTTGATAATTCAGGCACAACGAAAATTGGTAAGTACTATTTTAACCATTCGTTTATGTCGGTGGGCTTAATCGGCGTTATTTCAGCTTGTTTTGTTGGCTATGTATTAGGTCAAATAGTGATAGGTTAAAAACCCTAAGTGAATAAAAAAGCCATTAAACATTAATGCTTAATGGCTTTTTATTCAATGAAGTCAATCTGAACTAGATTATTTCAGTTTAAATTGAGCCACAATTGATTTCAGTTGCTCATTAGCGACTGCAACATTTACCGACTCTTGAGCAGTAGATTGACCGTTTATGGCTAGCTCTTGCGCCATTTCACGGATCGCAGTCATGTTACGAGTCACTTCATGAGAGACACTACTTTGTTCCTCAGCCGCAGTTGCAATTTGCGTGTTTAAATCATTAATTTTCGTTACAGATTTAGCGATATGATCCAAATCTTCAGCTACCGTATACGTACTTTCTGCCGCCTGTTGGCAAGTCGTTTGTGTCATATTCATCGCTAAAATCGCAGAGCTCGAACCAGCAGTTAATGCATCTAGCGTCTCTTTGATTTCAGCCGTGCTCACTTGTGTTCTTGCCGCTAGCGCACGAACTTCATCAGCAACGACAGCAAAACCCCGACCTTGCTCACCCGCTCGCGCAGCTTCAATTGCCGCGTTAAGCGCAAGTAGATTTGTTTGTTCTGCAATCTCACCAATCACATTAAGTACTTTAGTGATGGCTTGCGTATCCTTCTCAATGTCTTGGATACTTTTTGATGAACTTTCTACATCTTCAACCAGCTTAGAGACTGTCGATGTGGTTGATGTAACCGTCACTTTCGACGTACTGACCTGCTTATTCATTGCATCTGTAAATTGCGACGCTTCCTCAGCATTACTGGCAACATCATTCGCCGTTGCACTCATTTCTTCTACTGCTGCTGCAATTTGGTCTGTTTCAATTGAGTGAGCATCTAATACTTGGTTATTGCTTGTCGTTTGCTGCTCTAGCTTTCCCACACTTTCAGAAATATGCTGTGAAGAGTTATCGATCTCAAGCATTAAGGTTTGTAGGTTCTTAATGAAGGCATTAATACCGCCCGAAATATCACCTAAATCATCGTTACTTTCAACCGGTAAACGACGCGTTAAATCGCCATTACCTTTCGATAAATCCATGACAACTGCTTTCAATGATACAATTGGACGGTAAACAATATTCAATACGAAAATAGTCAAGAATAGGCCAATTGCGAGCATAATAGCAGAGACCACAACAGCACTCTCTAACGCTTCATCGACTTCTGCATAAGCGACTGACTTATCAACACCAATGAATAAGTACCATCGCTTGCCATTTACGAGTGTAATTTCTTGAGTAAAGGCTAACTTATCGACACCATCTAAAGTATAAGCTGTAGTATGTGCTCTTTCGCTTAGCATGCCGGTTTTAACATCACTCATGCCGATATCAGAAAAATTAACCCCCGTTTTCAATATAAGTGAATTGGATGCTAATGCATTACCATCGCTATCCATAATAGCTGTCACAGAACCAGGGTAATTAACATTTTTAACTGTTTCTTCAAGAATTTCTAAACCAATATTACCTAACAGCACACCATTACCGATATTACGCACGACTGAAATAACTGGAAGACCGGTACTCCTAGCATTATAAACATCCGTCACATCTAGCGTTGCAGTGTTCTTACCTTTGGTATACCAAGGGCGTTTACGCGCATCGTAACGTTCTATAATCGCAACGCCATTAACCCAGTCTGCATTTTGAGCTGTAGAATACGTGACACCATCATCAAATGCGAAAAAGACGCTAGCAAAACCACTGGTTTCCTTCATTAGTCGCGCGATTGTGACGTAATCATCACCTAGGCCATTCGACTTGTATTTTTGACTGATGGCATTAAGCGCATCTGTTTTTGTTGTAAACCAATCTTCAATTTTGTTAGCTTCGTAGCTTACGATTGAACTCGACAGCAGGTTTACATCTTCAATGGTTTTAGATTTAATTGTATTGTAAGAAATTATATTTGAAACAAGTAAAATAGCGGTCAGTAAGATAACTACCGACAATATGATGAGTCTTTTAAATCCTAAATTTTTTATCATTGTTTTTATTCCACAATTAGATTGATCAGAGATTAACAGCTGAGAGAATCTACGCCTCAACAGTATTTAACAAGATTAGAATATGCTTTAAATTAATTACATATCCTAAATTACATCCTTAACTCTCTACTTATCATTCCATAATTACGAGAATGCTCTGAATAATCCATTAATTACACAAAGTAGGGTATCGACCATTCTTCGTGATACATGAATAAAAAACGCCACCAAATCACTGTAAATAAGAAATAGGTGGCGCTTTTTGTTAACTTTAGGTTAGTGCTGACTAAGCTTCTTCTAGCGTTCTAGAGTCTACTTTTTTAATTTTCTGACTGTATCAACCTCTTTAAGTAACGCAGTAAAGTGACGAAGTACTGGCTACTTTATATAACTCGCAAGCTAAGGCATGTGCGGGGAATTGTTCCGCAGGTATATGAGGCTACATGCCATAGCGGAACGGTTTCCCCACATTGACCATATCGCGGTGCACAGGCGCAAGCGCATTAGCATAAGCGGCAAGCAACGCTACCGTATACTCGCTGCGATCATGCAAATTCTGGTCAGTACATTCATTCTCAGATATCAGAACATCATCGCAGTGCCGAAATATAAGATGATCAGGCAGAAAACATACATGGTTGTTTTTGTTTCCCGTCATTCGTAATTCACTAATCGGGTAAACACCATTAACACTTGCAGAAACGCCCACCAGCAGCGCGGCCTTGTGAGCTAATTCCTCGTCAGTAGCTAGCATCAAAAAATTTTTTAATGCAGGCGTTGCCATTCCATGCCATTCAGGCGTAATAAAAATGAACGCGTCCGATTGCTTGAGCGTTTGCGAAATAGGTTCCCATGGTTTCCACTCCTCATCGTCTTGCCATACTCCCTCATTCCAAAATGGCAGCTCCAGTTGATGTAAATCGAGAACAGTTACCTCGTCAAAATGGCGGTCAGCCAATGTTTGTAGGTAATAGGCAACACTCAGGCTTTGAGAATTCGCTCTTTGACTTCCAGATACTATAGTAAGCTTCATATTAACTCCGTTTTACAGTTTGAAATTGTGCTAAGTAATTGGTTTGTGCGGATGGCCGAGGCGCAGCCAGCACGATTGAAAACAAAATGGCTGAAGCACCTATAAATTGAGGCCAAGTCAGCGTTTGATCTAGGATGAGATAACCAAGGAAACAGGCCGAAACACAGCTTAAAAAGCCGATAAAAGAAACCGACACGGGTGGTAGTTTTTCGATACCACGAAACCAGAGAAAGTAACCTAAAATGCTACCAACAAGGCTTAAATACCCATAACCAAAGTAGTTGGTTGGCGTCAGTTGGGTTGGAACACCTTCCAACCAAAGTGAAACAGGTAACAGAATTATACCGCCAAATAATAGCTGCCACCCCGTAAATCCAAGTATTGTCATCCCCGTTGGACGTCCCCATTTTTTTGTCAGTACGACACCTAACCCCATGCTTATGGTGCCAAGAATGGCAATCAACACACCTTCAATATTTAGTTCCGCAGAGCTATTTAGCACCAGCAGGCTCACTCCAAAAATACCAAATCCGCAGGCGAGCATTTGTTGTGAAGAAAAACTTGCACCCAGTAAGTACCAACTTAAGATCATAATAATCACTGGCTGACTAGACATGACCATCGACGCCATGCCACCCGGTAGGTAGGTTGCCGCAAAAAACAAGCAATAGAAAAATAAACCTATGTTCAGAAAACCGAGCGTAGCCAAACGTAACCACCAAATCCCAGTAGGCTTTGTCCGGCTAATTAGCACTAGTAATATCCCTGCGGGAAGTGCACGGATGGTTGAAGCAATAAGCGGACTTTCTGGTGGTAACGCTTCTGTTGTCACGATATAAGTACTCCCCCAAACGATGGGCGCAATTGCGGTTAATGCTATTGTCTTAATTTGCTGAATCCTATTCATCATTCACCTTCATTGTAATTATTAAGATTTCACAAAGTATCTTTTTAAAAAGATACTTTTTAAAAAGTAATGGAAAAAGTTCTTTAAATCAAGTATCTTTTTGAAAAGATATTTATTTAAGAGATAAAAATGCCATCAGACAAAGTCGATAAAATCCTTGAACAGTGGTTAACAGTTAGGCCCGATCTGGATTGCTCTGCAATGGGGATTATCGGGCGATTACGTCAAACCAATGATGCATGGAAGAAAAAGTTAGATCCTGTTTTTAAAGAATATGAATTAAGCGGCATCGAGTTTGATATTTTAGCCACCATACGTCGCAGCAATACAGCGGTTACCCCAACAGAGTTATATCATACCCTTATGCTCTCCTCTGGGGCGGTCAGCATGCGTATTGAACACTTAGTAAAAAATGGATTTGTCCAACGCATTGCCAGCGAGCAAGACCGACGCAGCTGTAAAGTAACTCTGACTAAAAAGGGAATTGAGTTGGTAGACACAGCATTGAATGCGCATGTTGCTAACATGGACAACATGCTCAGCGTACTTAGCAACCAAGAGCAAGCGCAGTTAGCAAACTTGTTAAGGAAGATACAGTTAGCAGACCAATAACAATTTAAAAAGGAAGTTTAATGAACATTGATATTCGGAAAGCGGAATCGAGCGGATATGCTTCACAACTAACTCAAGAAAATATGAAAGTATATTATAAGGCAAGAAACCTAACATGGGATCCCGCGCTTTTTGCTGCCAATTGGCACGTGTTTGAAAATAAAGAGGTATATTTTAACGCTAAACGTGTTGGCGTCTTACGCCTATCCTTTGGTGATTCAAATTGTTACATCCGAGATGTACAAATTGAACCTGAATACCAAGGCTTAGGAATTGGAAAACAATGCCTAAGCTATATTGTTGAGTATGCCAATACGCGTAATGATATATGGATTAAGCTTCGCGTATTTGCAGAGAATCCGGCATCAAACCTATACCGCCGTTTTGGCTTCAAAGTGCTCGCTGAATCAAACGGCTTAATAGAAATGGGATTAGAGTTAAACGCTACGTCCGTTCATCTTTCGGTGTTTCCATCACCACCAGCGTTGTGATTGAATTTACCTGTGGGATCTCGCCGAGTACATCAGAATGAAAGCGTTTGTAAGCGGTCAGATCAGTAGTCTCGA
>Ga0209292_1007459_pt1 | contig 10372 bp, 8 predicted proteins | sample GOMGulsemesocosm_2_FD_184634 | JGI IMG/M metagenome (GOLD analysis project Ga0209292, IMG submission 184634) | Methane-oxidizing microbial communities from mesocosms in the Gulf of Mexico - GOM9C Gulf of Mexico (SPAdes) (version 2) | ecosystem: Environmental > Aquatic > Marine > Cold seeps...
TGAAATTTACGGTTTCAGAGTAGAGACTTAAGGCCCATATTGCCAAAATTATACAACGTCACATTGCTTGCGGGGCATCTTAAAGATGTTGACGCGGTTGTCAATTTTTTTGTGTGTGGGGATTATTCAAAACAGACACGTATCCATGCTATAAATAGCCGGTATTACTAGCGAGGACTACTACTTATAGGGCTTTCAAGGTATTTAACTGATTAACGGGGTAATATTTAAAAAAAATCAGTTTACTGACCTGTTGGTCAATATTTGAACAGGGTGATAATATACTTTATATGGTTATATTTGGCTAAAAAGTAGTGAAGCTGCTGCTAATTTGGTCTTACTATACTTATAGAATGAAGAATGAAGAATGAAGAATGAAGAATGAAGAATGAAGAATGAAGAATGAAGAATGAAGAATGAAGAATGAAACCCTAAACGAAAAATGGTGAGCCTAGGCTCACCATATCTATCAATGCTTGAATTATTAGTTAAACGTTAGAAACGAATTACTTTTTAAGTTCAGCAATTGCTTTCGTTAATTCGTCAACTTTAGCATTTAGCGTGTCAACTTTAGTGCTATCAACACCAGAAATTTTAGTGAAAACTTGGTTTACGCGAGTTTCTAAAACATCTGTAGAGATTTTTTTATCAGACAATTTTTCTTTTGCTGATTCTTCAATCTTAGCGCCTTTAGCAACAAGCTCTTCGAATAATGTTGAAGATTTGTCTGAAACTTTGTTCGCTTCATCAATGCTTTTACCGTATGCACCAAGACCTGCTAGCCAAATGTTTTTAGCGATTTCGTCTTTGCTGCTCCAAAGTTTTTTAGCTGTATCAACTACGTTTAATTGTGTCATGGTACTTATCCTTTCAGGGTGCGTTTCGATTTGATGTGGCCAGAATATGGTTTTAAATTAGAAAATGCATACAAATTGTGGATTTAGTTTTATAGAAAAAAAAGATTAATTTAGAATGGTTTTTCAGCTTAGCTGTGTTTCACTTATTGGGTATCAACCTTATTTAATATAAGTAATTCAAACACCTATTTATGTAATTTTGTGCATAATGAATGAAAGAGTGATGAGCACGATTTTTTATTCATACAATACTTAACAGGCTTCATAATTTTGGTTTATACAGTATTGGCAGTTATTAATTGAACAGCTATCTTACTATTAATGACCATATGTTGTCTTTTATGACCAGTTGCATTGCTATAACGAAAATTTAATTATATTCAGCGCAGCTTTTTGAGGATGGTGACTATAATTCGGCGACTTAAATTTAATTGAGAGGCTAACAGTGGAATTTCAACAATTAATAAAAGATGGTTTAGCGCTTGTCTCACGTGTAAAGCAAGAAATTAGCTTCATCCGTGGTTGTCACTATACGCAAGCAAATTTAGATGTCTTACACACGGCCACTTTTAATTTGGACTCTGCTGAAGATTTACTAAAGTATGCCAATGAACTAGCCTTAAAAAATAATGATGTTGCTGGCGAAAAAGTATTGATTGCCGGTGATGCGATTAAAAACGTCCAGTCGATGTTATCCCGTAAATTTGATGCAGAACTAGACTGCGAAAGCCAACCTTGGTTTGATGATGTAAGCCGCCAAATTGGTATTTGTGCTTAACGATAGATTGTCATAGCCAAGTTAAAGTACGATATAACCGTATAGATAAAAGCCAGTTACATTTTGTTTCTGGCTTTTTTGTATCTGTAATTTTATGTTGAAATAAAATGTGTGTAGCTCGTTATCGTGAATGTAAAAGACCCTCCCAATGTAAGCGCGCGTAAGGGTTTAGCGGGACACTGATTATTTTATGCTATGTTATCGCTCAATAATAAGCTTGTATTTTATAGGGTTATAGCTAACAAGGATAAGGGATACTATAAATGGACTTTATGAAAAATTACGCCATGCTCCATAGAGATATTATTGGTCTTATCAAAGAAAACGATGAGAATGGCTTCTATATTTCTTATCAAGGCTTAACCTTTACTAGCGTATTTCAACCCATTTTCGATCGTGAAGGTAATATATATGGTGTCGAGGCTCTCGCCAGAATATTCGACACGAACGGCACTGCGGTTAATCCATATGACTATTTTGAATCAATTAGTCATGCTGATAAAGAGAGTGTTATCGCGACCTTAATTTGTGCGATTATTCATGGCTTAAATTTTTCCCGCTCATGTTATTACGATAAGAAACTCTTCATCAATGTTACTCCTGTCATATTTGAGATCCTATCTAATAGTGATATCGCTGTTAAGACCTTAATTGCGCGGTTGAAAAGGCTCGGTGTATCTCCAGCACAGTTGGTTTATGAAATTATTGAGTTTGAAGGTCGCAATCTTGAATCTGTATTAAACGGGATAAAAAAATTAGCAGATTTTGGTATTGAGATTGCCATTGATGATTATGGTAGTGCCTATTCGACAGAAAGTAGGGCGAGAAGTATTAAACCTGATTATTTGAAAATTGATAAAAGTATTGTTGATTTACTCGCCGTGTTTAAATATAACAAATTCCATCATGCGGTGAATATTGGCCATGCGATTAAAGCCAAAACAATAGCGGAAGGTATTGAGACGAAAGCTACGTTTGAGCGCTGTATGGAGTCGGGTGCAGATTATTTTCAGGGGTACTATTTAGCAAGACCAAAAAAGGTTAGCAAGACCAGAAAAAGTGAGCAAGACCAGAAAAAGTGAGTCGACTACAAAAAGTAGGGTGACGGATAGCCATTAGCGTGTATCAGTGAAAATAGCACTGACACACGCGAGGCTTGTGTTAATGGGTTAGTGACTTAACCTATGACGTTCGGTTAAACCAAAGTCATCTAAGATGCCATAAAAAGCAGGTAGAATTAAGATCACTAACATGGTTGATGCTAACAAACCAAAAATCAACGCCACAACCAGTGGGATAATGACCTGCGCTTGAATACTCTGTTCAAGTAATATCGGCATTAAACCCGCAGCCGTTGTTGCTGTGGTAATTAAAATTGCACGTATACGGTTAGTCGTAGCGTGTATTGCCGCTTGCCTAATATCATGACTCTTCACCAAATCTTCTTTGATAAACTGTACTAACAAGATGGAGTTATTGACCACGATACCGGCTAACGATGTAAAGCCCAGCATTGACGGCATAGTGAGATCATAATTCAACATGTAATGACCCCAGAATACCCCGATAAGCGCCAGAGGGATCGCCAGCATCACAATGACAGGTTCAACATAGCTGCGAAATTGGAAGCTTAAGATGGCAAAGACCACGAACAGACCGATAGAGAAACTTTTGAGCATCGAGTTACCTGTTTCAGCGGTTGATTCAACTTCCCCCCCTAAACGGACTTCAATACCTGGGTATTTCTGTGTCAGGTTAGGGACGAAATCTTTTTGCATTTGCGCCATCAATTCCACCGTATTGGCTTTTTCTTTATCGATGTCACCTTTTAACGACATAGTGCGGATATTGTTAATACGGTTTAACTGACTGACACCACGGCCCCATTCTACTTTCACAATACTGGCAAGAGGTACTTGGCTGCCATCTGCAAGGGTAAAAGGGAAATCTTCATAGTAAGCCAGATCAGAACGGTAACGCTCGGCCAGTCTTACATCTAGTTCGACATTTTCACTGCCTATTTGTAATTCATCGACGGTGACCCCAAAAAATGCCGCGCGCAGTTGCATCGCAATATCTTGCCCTGTGACACCAAATGTTTCAGCACCGGGTAGTAATGACATTCTCAGCTCAGGTTTACCATCGCGAAGATTGCTAATGATGTTACTTACCCCATTAAATTGTGACAGGTATTGCGCTAATTCATTACCTGCATCTTTCAACGTCTGAATATCGGGATGACTGAGTTCAATATCAATCGCACGCCCCGCAGGCCCGATTGCAGGTTCACGGACTATTAGGTTTGTTACACCGGGGATCACACCAATCTGTTGTTGCAGTGCTGCTAAATAATCGGCCATACGGGTTGTGCGTTTTTCTGATGTTAATAGGTCAACAAAGATCGTGGCGACATGTTCACCAGTTTCACCTGCGTCAGGGTTTGCGCCACTTTGTACCGTAATATATTTAAGCAATGCTTCATTATCAGGTTGTTCACCAAACTTGGCACTGGTGATCTTAATATCATTGCTGATACGGTCAACAACGTCATCGGTTTTATGTAGTGGGGTGCCAGGCGGCATTAATACGGTGATCTGTACCCAGTCACCTTCCACTTCAGGAAAGGCTGAGAAACGTAACATGCCACTGGATGCTAACGATATGGTACCGATGAATAAGGCAATGATGCCTGCTGTGACCATATAACGACGGTCGACAATAGTCCCTATCACTTTAGGTAACATAGTAAACTGGAAGTGTTCAAATTTCTTATTAAAGCGGCCTTTGAAACTGTTTTCTGCAATGCTGTCATCGACATCTTTAACCGATGCGTACAAGTGATGTGGCAAGATCAAAAATGCTTCAACCAAGGACACACTTAAGGTGATCACCAAGGTTATTGGGATAACTTTAAGTACTTCACCCATATCCCCTTCAAGAAAGGCCAGCGAACCGAAGATCGCCACTGTGGTAAGGAACGATGAAAACACCCCATTTTTAACCCTATTAACACCCTTGACGATCCCGGCAAGTTTATCTTCGGTTTTACTGAGTTCATGGGCGACACTTTCGGATAATACAATGGCATCATCCATCAACAGGCCAATAGCCACTAATAGCGCCACCATCGACATTAAGTTTAAGCTAATGCCTACGAACGACAGCACATACATACTGGCAAGGAAAGAAACAGGCAAGCCCATTGCAACCCAAATAGCGTAACGCCAAGGGAAGAATAACCACATGACCAAGAACACTAAAATGAATCCCTGCCAACCGTTTGATAACAGTAGATCTAGACGATCTTTTGCGACCGAGGCCATGTCTTTGGTGAGCGAAAATTCAATACTATCGGGTGTTTTCAGTTTTTCATTTACAATAAATTGTTGCACTTCTTCAAGTACATCCAGTGAGTCATCGGCTTTCGATTTTTTAATATCGAGCATGGTACCTTCTTTACCATTGACCGTTATTTTCGATTCGTCTAGCTCAAAGCGTCGGGTGATTGTAGCGATGTCTTTTAACTGCACTTTACTGCCATCTTCATTGCTTAACACAATGATCTCACCCAATTCGCGTGGGGTATAACGCTGTGCATCGAAACGTAATAAGATGGTGCTGCTCGGGGTATTTAAGTTACCACTGGGCATTTTCACATTTTGTTTGGCGATCTGATTTGCTACGTCCTGAACTGATACATTGAGTTGACGCAGGGCGACTAAATCAAGCTCGACGCGCAATTGTGGATCAGAGAAACCATTGATCTCAACTTGAGCAATACCTTTTAAGCGTTTTAGACGGCGCTTCACATCTTCGGCATACAGTTTGAGTTCTTGTTTATCCATGTCACTGTAAATAACCAGACTGACCACATCGTCATACGTCATCAGTTCTTTTACAACGGTCGTTTCCACTTCATCTGGAAATTGGTCAATGGCATCGATCTCGGTTTTAATATCCGAAATAAACGTAGTGCCATTACCGTCATGGGTCATTTCTGCTGTGGTGACAGCAACACCTTCACTGGCACTACAGGTGAGCTTTTTAAGGTTGTTGATACCATCAAGGGCATCTTCCATTGGCAAACAAATAGCTTGTTCGACATCTTCAGGACTCGCACCTGGATAAGGTACGGTAATTTGGGCGATGGTCACGGAGAAGTCTGGAAAAGTTTCCCGCTTCATATCGGGAATAGTGATTGCACCGAGTGCTAAAAACATTGCCATCACTAAGTTGGCAGCAGTCGGGTGTTTGGTAAAGAATTGGATCATTATTCTTTATCCTCTGTCCACACTGTTGGCGTCAGTTTTAAGCCATTTGCTACCGGAATAATGTCAGATAACACCACTTGTTGGCCAGCTTGTAGACCGTCTGCTTTAATAGCCGCGACTTGATCGCGGATAAAGAGTACATCAACGGTTTGTAATTGCAGTCTGTTTCCTTCATCCACCAGGTATAAACGATTATTATGCAGGGCTGCTAATGGCACAGTTAATTGCGGCTGTGCTTGGCCATTGACGGTTACTTCAACAAACATCCCCGAGATGATCGGGCTGTCATTGGGATCATTACGTTTAATGAATTCAAGGAAATCAAAGTTAGCTTCAACCACTAAGCCAGCAGTGCCTAAGCGCGAATCAATTTCACCTAAGATTCGAGTTACCTTACCTTGCCAATGGGTTTCTGATGATGAATTACGTAAGGTAATCCGAGCGGTTAAATTAGCTATCGCGATATCAGGAACAGCGTTCAAATTATCTAACACATCTCGGTCTTGTTTTAAGCTGTGTATGAGGCGACTGAGCTGGCTGGTGGGCATTTTAGCTTCGACTTCTAATTTCGATACGTCATGGGCCAAGATCAGACTTGTGCCAGCAGACACAAACTGTTGTAGTTCGGCGCTCACATCAATAATGCGGCCGTTAAATGGCATCGTAATAATGGTATTTTCTAAATCGAGTTGCGCTTGGTCAATTTGGCTTTGTGCTTGGGCTATTTGTGCTTGCAGTGCTTTTTGTCGGGCTGGAAGTTGATTTACTTGTGCTTTTAAATCATTTAACTGTAGCTGGGTATTGTAGACCACACGTTCTTGCTGTTCTAAACTTGACGCCGAGATAGTGCCTTTTTTGTTTAGTTTGATATTACGTTGGTATTCTTTTTCTTCCAACGCTAGGGTTTTACTTTCGACTTGATATGAATGCGTTAGACGCTGTTCTTCAATATCGAGTTTTTCAACTTCAGAGTGAATGTTGTCTAAGTTCGCTTGTGCAGTCGTTAGATTTAATGCGTAAGACGCTGGATCGATACGCAGTAATTCCACGCCTGCATTGATGAACGTACCGCGTTGTAATCGTTCGTTTTTGTAAATAACTTTACCGCTTACTTCGGTGATACCTTGCCATTTGTTTTTTGCAACGACATGACCATAGCCTTTTACTGCGGGGGCAATGTTCTGCATTTGGATCTGAGTAGTATAAACACTGTGCGCAGGTTCAATCGCTTCTAATACAACGTCTTTTTTCATAATGAAGTTATTAATGGCCATGATACCTAGCCCAGCAGCAACGCCGATTGGTAGCCACATTAACTTAGACTTCTGCATTGTATTGCTCCGTTGTAATTGAATTGATTAACATATTATAGTTCTGCTGAGCGAGATTGTGATAAAACTGTGCATCCATTTCGGTAGAAATCAGTTGTTTAATGAGCAGTTTGAATGCGCAAGGGTAAATACACAGACTCAGGATTTGGACCGTTAATAATTCAGGATCAATCTCTGGTTTTATATCGCCTTTGGCTTGTAATTTAGTGAGCATTGTTTTGATTAATTTAAAGGTTTTTTGAGGACCTTCTTTAATGATATGGGCTTTGATTTGCGGGTTGTTCTCGCTGATCATATTACGTCTGACAATATGGTGTAAGTTTTTGTTCTCTTGAATCATCGTGTAGTAAATCGTAAATATGTTATGCAGATTCTCTAATGAGGGCTTGTCGGCATATTGTTTTAAAGTATCCAATACTGGTTGGCGGTATTGAGACATGGCCGCATGGAATAGGCCTTCTTTGTTTTGGAAGTAATAGCGGATCATTGCTGGTGTGGTATTGGCGGCGATTGCAATTTTTCGGGTGCTGACTTGGTTGTAGTCATTATCGGCGAATAGCTCAAATGCCACCGTGATTAAATGTTGGCGGATATTGGTATCGGAAGATTTTGTTGGTCTACCTATGTGACGAACGTGGTGTTCATTTTTGCTATCGTTATTATCCATTTCAGCATCCCTATTAATTAATCAGGTGGATAATTCTGAACCTGTTTGAATAAATTATCCAGATGATTAATTTCCCATTTTTACCGTTTTGGGTAAATTAGTGTGTTATCAGGTAATTTTAAGTAAATGCCGAATACGTCGAGATACCAACTTTTCAATGCCGATCCCAATTAAAAATGCGCCGCCTAAAAGCAAAAGCCCTTCGAGGTTAATGTCTGCAGAGACAAGCAATCCGACTGTCACCGCTATTACGCCAATCACTATATAGCCGATGATGAATGATAGTCTTTCTTTCTCTACATCTTTTAATAGCGTTAGATCATGCCACGTTTGTAATTTATTGAGCATCATATTCTTTTGCTTCCACTCTCTGTTTTTATTTTTAGTTGAACAACGAAGGTAGTGTAATGTTAACGTGATCTGAAATGCCATACGGTGAGTGGTAATTAATACTTAATTCATTACTTTTTATTAAATAATTCAAATGCGTTATTGAATTGTATGTAATAAACTGCCTGATCCTTGATGACAATAAAATGATATATCATGAAAAAACTATGCTTATGTGTTGGCTTATTATTCACGAGTGCGTTCGCTTCCGCGACCACACTAAACGATTCAATATCTGCAATGGAGCAACGCATTTCTGCTCGTATCGGTGTGGCGGTTTTGGATACGCAAAATAAACAAACGTGGGCGTACAATGGTGACGCACGCTTTCCGATGATGAGTACATTCAAAACGCTAGCGTGTGCCAAAATGCTAAGCGCATCGGCTAATGGTGAATTGGATACCAGCGCGAAAGTAGGGATAAAGGCGGACGAATTAATTCCTTGGTCACCAGTGACTAAAACCTTTGTTGGTCGCAATATCACTGTTGTGCAGGCATGTGAAGCAACCATGCTGACCAGTGATAATACCGCGGCAAATATTGTGCTGCAGCATATAGGTGGCCCTCAAGGTGTGACTGCATACTTACGTGAAATTGGCGATGGTGTGAGCCAGTTAGATCGTATTGAACCTGCGTTGAACGAAGCCAAAGTAGGGGATTTGCGTGATACCACAACACCAAATGCCATGGTGAGTACGTTAAACACATTACTGCTTGGCGAAGTGCTATCTAATACCGACAAAGCGCAACTTAAAACCTGGATGCAAGATAACAAAGTATCTGATCCGTTGCTGCGTTCGGTACTACCGCAAGGCTGGTCTATCGCTGACCGTTCTGGTGCTGGTGGCAATGGTTCCCGTGGTATCACTGCCATGGTTTGGCATGCAGATCGTCAACCGCTTATCATCAGTATTTATTTAACTGAAACTGAGTTATCAATGGCTGAACGAAATAAGGTCATTGCGGAGATAGGGCTAAAAATATTTAATGAATATGAGGTGAAGTAACTGTAAATATTATTTGTTTATGTTTATTTAACTCGCTTGATTTGTGGGAATAACGTACCCACAAATCAAGACTTACTTTGTCGTTTAATCATCTAGCCAATCGCAAGTTTAGTTTCTGCATAGCGTAGTTTTTTTGTTCTTGGACTCGCCAGAAAATAGGCTAGCGTTAATGGCCCTAAACGTCCCATAAACATCATGAAGATAATAATGAATTCACCCGATTCGGAGAGACTGGCCGTTAAACCTCGGGATAAACCGACGGTGCCCAGAGCGGAAACTGCTTCAAAAACAATATCAATCATGGGGGCATTCTCACTGAGTAATAATGCAAAAATGGCTAACCAAGTAACGCCCACCGATATCATCGTAAGTGCTAGCGCTTTACTTACTGTGTCTTTAGCTATTTCACGTTTAAATATATAGACAGACTCGTCACGGCGCAAATAACTATATGTCGCCATAATCAGTAGCATAAAGGTGACAACTTTTATCCCGCTGGCGGTACTTGACGAGCCCCCCCCAATGAACATTAATACCAGCATTATAGTTGTGGTCGCATCTTCAAGTTGGTCAATCGCTAAGGTATTAAAGCCTGCTGTACGAGGGCTGACAGCCTGAAACCAAGATGCTAACCATTTTCCCAGTTCGCTGAGCGGCGCTAAGGTATTTGGGTTGTTGTATTCAATTAGATAGATGGCTATAACGGCGACCGCATTGATGGATATTGTGCCTGTAATCATCATCCGGCTATAAACGGTTAAGCGTGACCAGCGTCGGTTACGGCGTAGGTCAGTCCAGACTGAAAACCCAAGACCACCGATAATGAGTAGCCCTGTAATCGTCAGGTTAACAACAGGATCGGCGACATAAGGCATCAAACTATCCGCACTCAAGGCAAAACCTGCATTGTTAAATGCGCTGATGGTATAGAAAAAGCCATGGAACAAACTGGTAGTCCAACCCAGTTCGCCACTCCAGTATACCGAGAGAATCACCATACCAACCAGTTCTACGAATAACGAAAAGGCCAATACCGACTTGGCTGTGGATACTAATGTCGAGGTATCGGT
>Ga0209292_1007461_pt1 | contig 10370 bp, 10 predicted proteins | sample GOMGulsemesocosm_2_FD_184634 | JGI IMG/M metagenome (GOLD analysis project Ga0209292, IMG submission 184634) | Methane-oxidizing microbial communities from mesocosms in the Gulf of Mexico - GOM9C Gulf of Mexico (SPAdes) (version 2) | ecosystem: Environmental > Aquatic > Marine > Cold seeps...
TTATCAAAGCGAACATCACTCATGATGAATTGTGGTAATTTTGTCGACATTTGTGCTCGTTATTATTACAGCGTTTATTGCTCAACTTGTAGCAGTGATATTACCCATTTTTGCAGCGCATCTTCATTATAACGAGGATGCCAAGCAGCGATAACATCAAACTTTTCAGGTAATTGCTCAAGGTTAATTTCTATTAAATCTAAGCCTATTATCGCTCGAGAAGGTAAAAAAGCGATTGAATCCGTGGCTTCTAAATACATTGGCACGATAGAAAAACATGGTGCAGATACCACTACATTTCGTTTTAAGCCAAATTGCTTGAACCAATCATCAATCGAGCCCTTGAAATTTGGACGAGAAGGCGAAGCAATAATGCTTGGGTAACTTGCAATTTCAGCGAGCGAAGGGAATTTATGTGCAATTGATGCATTTGGTGAGGCAACGCAAACGTGATGCTCTTCAAAAAGTTTTAATATCGGATAGTTATCTGGAATATAGTCTGGAAATGCGATTGCTAAATTAACTTTTCCACTCTCCATTAATTCGTTAACTTTATCTAATTCAAAGTCACGAACAATTAACTTTAAATTAGGGGATTGCTTTCTAAGTAGCGAGATTAATGACGGTAATACAACTTGTTGGGCATAATCGGTTGCAGCAATCACAAAAGTGCCCGTAATTGTTTTAGGGTCAAAACTGATCGGTGATAAGAGTGCTGTGAAATCATGTAATAGTTTGTCCACACCTTTGGATAAGTTTTCAGCAAATGGCGTTGGCACAAAACCGTTCGTTTTTCTAAGAAACAATCTATCGTCAAAAACATCACGTAATTTTTTTAAGTGTTCGCTTACAGCTTGTTGGGTAAGACCCAATTGACTGGCAGCTTTGGATGCACTTTGCTCTTGTATTAATGCTTGAAATATTCTTAGTTGTTTAAGGTCTAACCTGTCTAATTTACTCATATGTATTTTCTGCTGATTTTGCCTTATGCTTTTGACAAAATAACACATAACCAATCTTTCTTGTATCACTAACAAAAAACCATTGTTTCTAATTGTTTAACAGGCTCTTTATTATCTCTGCATCAAATCAATTTAACCAAATTGGTAAACGTTAAAAGAGAGAATTAGATGAAAACTATTATTGTAATCGGTGCGTTAGGAAAAATGGGACAAGCGGCATTAACAGGGTTAGGCAACCACAAAGTTATTACCGCAGGACGCTCTGGTAATGTTGACCATATCGTTGATATTACCAGTGAACAGTCTATAAGAACTTTATATGAAACTGTCGGAAACTTCGATGCTGTAGTTAATACGGTTGGTTTTTGTGAATACGCTACATTTGCTGAGATGACAGAAACACAGTGGATGACAACGGTGATGAGTAAGATGATGGGACAAATAAACTTAGTCCGAATTGGTCAAAATTATATTGCGGATGGTGGTTCATTTACTTTAGTCAGTGGTATTTTAAATACAAAACCCATTCCCTTTGCTATTGCGGATGCAACAACAAGTGGCGCCATTGATACTTTTGTCAAAATAGTCTCTTTAGAAATGCCTAGAAACACCCGTATCAATGTTGTGAACCCTACGGTATTAGCTGAAGCATGGGATGTATACGGTGATATGATGGCTGGCTTTCAGCCTGTTCCAGGAGCGTTAGTCGGTAAAGCTTTTGAACGTTCAGTAGATGGTTTTATTAATGGCGAAGTTATTTTCGTCGACGCTTAACGCTATTTAATAGGGGCACTAACAAAGTGCCCTCCAACTTCACAAATAACACTGTTTTTAAATGAACTGGTTATTTTAAAATCATCCGATTGCATTGCTTTCGATGAACAAGACATAGAAGAAACAACTGAAAGGTTTATCGCTTAGGAATACATAATGGAAAAATATACTCTAGTACTAATCAGCATTTTTATCTCAGCTTGTAGCAACTTTCAACACTCTGATCACGAAGAGTCGGCAGTAGGACAACCTGATAAAAATCAGGTTTGCGAAAAAATATTGAGACATAAAAGTGTAATAAAACGGTGTCGACCAATTATTTCAAGTTAAAATATTAGCATCAGTTTTAGTATATTACTAAAACTGATGAGGGATTAGTATTATCAATATAAAATCAATTCAAAATTACTTCCATGTTTTGTAAAGCCAACCCTGTTTAAATATAGCTCGTGACAATCACTATTTGGCTTTACCACTAAATGGTTAATACCTTCTTGTTTTAGCTGATTATCGTCACGAGAAAACATAAATTTTGCCGCTTTAAAGTCTCTATCTTCAGGAATAATATAATCAAGTAATACTTCAACTTTCCCTCTATCATTCAATTCACGATAAGCAAAAAAGCCAACGGGTTTCATATTTCTAAACAGTAACAACACCACTGCATCATCAAGTAGTTGCCATTGAAAGCCATCATTTAACTGCATGATATCCTTACCGTACCGTTTTTTTAACAAGTTAAATAGTGGTGAATTTACCGACTTTAATCTAACTAAATCAAATTGGTCTTTTTCCTGATAAATACGTATTAAGTAGTAAATATCAACTAACGCTATCCAACCGTTTAAAATAAAAACGGGGAATGCATCAATAAAATAACCATACACACTGAAAGCTGCAGCACCAAATAAATTTATCCAACGCAATTGCTTTATATTAGACATCATCAACGATACAGCAATCAGCACACTAGCAATATAACCAAAGATTTCTAATAACGACATGACAATACTCTTCTAGTAAACATTAAAATACAATTCTTGACCAAATGGTCAAATTAAATCTTGACACATGAGTCAGGTAAATACAATATGTTCTTAATGAATCTGTTTAACAGTAGTTATGGCACATGTATGAAACTAAATAAAAGCAATACAAAATTAATCGATTGGCAACCACTGATTACTCAAGCCAGAAAAGCGTCGTTAAATGCTTACGCGCCTTACAGTAAATTTCATGTTGGTGCTGCAGCTATCGATAGTGACAATAATATTTATTCTGGTTGCAATGTCGAAAACGCCTCTTACGGATTAACGGTTTGTGCTGAGCGTAACTGTCTTTCTTTTGCAGTAAACCAAAGCTCAAAAACGATAACAGCTTTACTTGTTTTCACTCAACAAGAGAGCTTAACACCTCCTTGTGGTGCCTGCAGACAAGTTATTGCTGAATTTCTAAGCCAAGATGCCTCAATAGCATCAGCTAACCACTTAGACCACTTGAAAGTATGGACGGTTGCAGAATTGCTTCCCGATGCTTTCACACCACAATTATTAACTTAAGGACTCACTATGCATTTACCTCAAAATATTATTCGTCAAAAGCGAAACAAACAAGCTTTAACAATAGATGAAATTCAAAGCTTTGTTGATGGCCTTAAAACAGGTGACTTCACCGATGCACAAGTTGGCTCTATGGCGATGGCGATTTGGTTAAACGGCATGACAACGGATGAAGTAGTTAACCTAACCATGGCTATGCGTGACTCTGGTACGGTTGTGGATTGGCAAAATAAGTTAGATAAACCTATTGTTGATAAACATTCAACGGGGGGGGTTGGCGATAAAGTGAGTCTAATGTTAGCGCCAATAGTTGCAGCTTGTGGTGCTAATGTACCTATGATTGCAGGTCAAGGATTAGGTCACACGGGCGGCACAGTTGATAAGCTAGAAGCCATTCCAGGCTTTAATGTCCGCCCTAGCCTGCCAGAATTTCAAGCTACGGTTAAAGGGCAAGGAACCGCAATTATTTCACAGACCAAAGATTTAGCTCCTGCTGACAAACGCCTTTATTCTATCCGTGATGTAACCAGCACCGTAGAATCGATTCCACTTATCACTGCGTCAATTTTATCTAAAAAATTAGCGGCAGGTCTTGAATCTTTAGTGATGGATGTAAAAGTAGGTAATGGTGCCATGATGGCTGATATTGAATCAGCTCAAGCATTAGCTCACTCAATCGTGTCCGTTGCTAATGGCGCAGGAACACCTACCGAAGCATTAATTACAGACATGAACCAACCTTTGGGTACAACAGTAGGTAACGCACTAGAAATTCAAGAAACTATCGACTATTTAACGGGAAAATACCGTGAGCCAAGATTGCATGAAATAACAATAACACTTGCTGCACGCATGTTATTAACCAGTAAAATCGCCAGTGATATTGTGCAAGCCACAGATTTAGCCGAAAGCGCATTAGCATCAGGTAAAGCGGCAGAAATTTTCAGTAAAATGATTACCGCTATGGGTGGTCCGGCTGATTTATTAACAAATAGTGAAAATATTCTTCCTAAAGCAAATTTAATTAAATCTATTTCAGCACCAAAAACTGGTTTTATTGGCACAATGGATACGCGTGCCATTGGTATGGCGTTAGTGCAAATGGGTGGTGGCCGTGTCGATCACAACCAAAGCCTAGATTATAGTGTCGGTTTTAGTGACATTAAACCTAAAGGTACACAAGTGGCTGAAGGAGACATTATTGCAATAGTACATGCAAAAGATGAAGCTCAAGCCACACTCGCTATTGAACAATACTTAACCGCCGTTGAAATATCAGCGACACAAGTGGCTGTTGAACCTGTGATACATCAACTGATTAAATAATTTTAATCAAATTCTTTGGAATCAGAAAATTGAATTAAGGCGACTTCATAGTCGCCTTACTTTTAAGCCCGCTTCCATTCAAGTACATTTATATAAAGAGAAAATTCATGCCTAGAGCAATTATCTTAGTTATTGACGGTTTTGGTTTAGGTCATGCACCTGATGCCCAAGCATTTGGTGATATAAATGCCAACACCTTTGCTAATTTAGCTGAACAATTTCAGCAAAGTAAAAACCGATCATTAAAACTACCTAACCTAAGTAAATTAGGTTTAGTAAAAGCCTGTGAGCAAGCTTCAAATAGAACCCTTGCCGTTGAACCTGAAGCGTTAAGTAAAGGTGCCTTCGGATATGCAGCTGAAATTAGTACCGGCAAAGATACGCCCAGTGGTCACTGGGAAATGGCGGGGGTACCTGTTTTATTTGATTGGACTTACTTTTCTGATAAAAAAAATAGCTTTTCTCCTGCGTTGATCGCCCAAATAAATCAAGTGACAGGTTATAGCGACATGTTAGGTAACTGCCATGCCTCTGGTACTAACATCATTGCCGACCTAGGTGAGCAACATATAAAAACGGGAAGTCCTATTTGTTACACCTCGGGGGATAGTGTTTTTCAGGTTGCTGCTCATGAAGAGCATTTTGGATTAGAAAATCTTTATAGGTACTGTGAACAAGTACGTGAAATACTCGATCCGATGAATATTGGCCGCGTTATCGCTCGTCCTTTTATTGGCGAAAGCTCAGCTGATTTTGAACGAACAGGTAATCGTAGAGATTATTCAGTACTGCCACCGGCAACGACCGTTTTAGAAAAATTAACAAAAGTCGGTGGAACTGTGATCAGCGTGGGTAAAATTGCAGATATTTTTGCTCATCAAGGTATTAGTATTACAACTAAAGCCACGGGTATTCCAGCGTTGTTAGACTCAACGTTAGCGCATATAGAAACCGCACCTGACAACAGCATTATTTTTACTAACTTAGTTAATTTTGATCAAGATTTCGGACATCGACGTGATCCTGTTGGCTTTGGTGAAGCCTTAGAGTATTTCGATATCCGTTTAGCTGAATTTTTAAATCAAATGGCTGATGATGATTTGCTTTTATTAACCGCAGATCACGGTTGCGATCCTACTTGGCCTGGCAATGACCATACACGTGAGTTTGTCCCCGTACTCGCCTATCACAACCGTATTCAATCAATTAACCTAGGACAACGAAATACTTTCGCTGATCTGGGGCAAACATTGGCAAGTTTATTTGAACTAGAAGCCATGGATTATGGCCAGTCTTTTTTAAGCGAATTAAAATTTTAAACGTTATCGCCCTTTAATCTTATTAGCATTAAAGGGCTTTAATGATTAAATTTATTAACTATCTAGCATGATATGTGGTTTCACTCGGGGTAATTTCCATATTGTGTATACGGGGATGATGGCCAGCATTAATAAAGCTAATTGCTCAGCTTCATTGAGCGGTAATAATTGTAATAAATAAACGATAACTGCCGCACCGCTCATTTGTACAAATCCTAAAAGCGCCGAAGCGGAACCCGCTTTTTCACCAAAAGGTGCAAGGGCTTGTCCTGCACAAGCGCCCATAAGCAGTGAAAAACCCAGTGAACTAATCATAATGGGTAACATAAAGGCGATAGCAGTTTGCCAAGCCAACAAGACTAACATTAACAAACCAGCGATAATCAGTAAAACCATACCAAAACCTATCGTAACTCTTGCGCCAAATTTTACTAAAATTCTAGGAGCCACAAAACAAGCGACAATGTTAATCACTGCATTTAAACTAAACCAATAAACAAAGCTTTGCTGATCTAAACCTAACCTCACCATTAACCAAGCTGGAGAACTACTTACATAAGCAATAATGATTGCCATTGCTAACATGACAACCACAGCATTAAACAAAAAAACCGGATGTTTTATTACGGGTAAAAAATGCCCCAAAGAAATAAGACTTTTATGTTGTTCCGTATGCACTGGTCTTGTTTCTTTAAGCGTATAAAACAAAATAAAACCCGCAAATGCAGCATAACCCGCCATAAATTCAAAGTTGCTACGCCAGCCAAAATATTCAGTTAATAGATTCCCTAACAAGGGCGCAAGTGCAGGAATGCAACATATAGCGCTATTTAAATAAGAGTACATAACGCCACTTTCAATGGCATTGTATTTATCACGGACACTGGCAAAAGCAGCTACGACTATCGCGCAAGCACCAAGGCCTTGTACTAAACGACTCATAAGAAAAAACGTTAAGTTATCTGAATAAGCAGAGATGATAGAAGCTAGACCATAAATGAGGATGCCGCTCAAAGCAATCGGTCGACGCCCATACCTGTCAGCGAGTGGACCACTTATTAATTGCCCAAACCCCATACTTAAAATAAATATCGTTATGCTCCATTGAATTTGTGTCATAGAAACGACGAAGTCATCTGCCATAATCGGTAATGCAGGTAAGAAAATATCTATGGCTAATGGGCTAAAAATAACCATTAAAATCAGTAGTGGTAAAAGTTGTTTATTTGTCATTTAAAGCCCCAATAATGATGACTGCGTATTATATGATATTGGCGTTATGAGCAGAAGTTAATTCTCGTTAATTTAAGTAAACAAAACCAATGCTTTTTATATCTACCTTAGTAATAAAAAAGCCGAGTAATAATATTACTCGGCTTTTAATTTCTTGTGAATTGATAGTCTTAATTAATTACTGATTTGCATATCTATATTGGGTAAGTAATAACTCAGTTGAACTATCTGAAACCGCTGTTTGATCTGGTTGGTCAATGCGAGCTAATATATCGTCACCTAATATTTTACCTAGCTCAACTCCCCATTGATCAAAAGAGTTTAAGTTCCAGATCACTCCTTGAACAAACACTTTATGTTCATATAAAGCAATTAATGTCCCTAATTGATAAGGAGTTAGGCGGTCAAACGTTAAGGTATTTGAAGGACGATTCCCAGGCATTTGTTTATGTTTGGCTATCACTCTAGCTAAGGTTTCGTCTGTACCTGATGCAACAAGTTCATCATAAGCTTGTTGGTAGGTTTTTCCTTGCATGAGTGTTTTACTTTGCGCAAAACAATTGGCCACAAGCATGTCTTGGTGGCCATCCATGTTATGATCCGCCACTAATGGCTGAATAAAATCAACAGGTACTACAGAGGTGCCTTGATGCAATAATTGATGAAAAGCATGTTGGCCATTAGTACCTTCAGCGCCCCAAATAACAGGACCTGTTGTACTACTAACTGTTTCATTATTCAGCTGACAACTTTTACCATTCGACTCCATATCCATCTGTTGTACGTAAGCAGGGAATCCTCGTAAATAATGGCTATAGGGTAATAAAGCATGAGTTTGGCAACCAAAGAAATTATGGTTCCAAACGCCTAACATCCCAAGCAATACCGGTAAATTTTTCTCAAGTGGCGCTTCTTTAAAGTGTGTATCGAGATCTGCGGCACCTTTAAGTAACTGCGTAAACCCTTCATTACCGATAGCCATCGCAATTGGCATACCAATGGCTGACCATAAAGAGTATCGGCCACCGACCCAATCCCACATAGGGAAAACATTATCACTGCTTATGCCAAATTCAACGGCTTTAGTGACATTTGAAGAAATAGCGATAAAGTGTCGATTTAACTCATCGAAAGTAACACCATAATTATAAAACCATTGACGAGTCGATTCAGCATTGGTCAATGTTTCTTGCGTATTAAAAGATTTTGAAGCTATCAGGACTAAAGTTGTTTCTGGGTTTAGGTTACTGAGTACATCGTGAAGATGATTGCCATCAATATTGGCAACAAAATGCTGTTTTGGGCCACCCTGAACATAAGGTTTCAATGAGGTTGTAGCAATTTTGGGGCCTAAGAAAGAACCGCCAATACCTAGATTTAAAACATCTGTAATACATTTACCGCTATATCCCAACCATTTTTTATTTCGCACTCGGTTAACAACAGCCTCTACCTTAATACGCACCGCTTTTATTTGCGGTACTATATCAACACCATCAACAAATACAGGCTCATTACTTTGTTGTCTCAAAGCAGTATGCAATACTGATCTATTCTCAGTATTGTTAATTGCTTCCCCGGCAAACATCGCATCACGTTTCTGTTTTAATTGTGCTGACTCTGCTAACGCCATTAATAAGGTACGAGTTTTCAAAAGGATTCGGTTTTTTGAGTAATCAAGGTTTAAGCCACAAGCACTCACTGATAAATTATCAGCTCGTTGCGGATCACTCCCAAACAAGTCACGTAAATGGCTACTTTCAACTTCACCTAAGTGTTGCTGAAGTTGACGCCAATTATCATTAAAAGTATCCATTAACATTAAAGTTTTCCTAAAGTTATTTTAAAATAATTGGCTTAGTTGCACTTCAAGCTTGCATTGGTCAATGGCAAAATTACGAATACCTTCAGATAGTTTTTCTGTCGCCATTGCATCTTGATTCATTTCCCAGCGAAACTGGGCTTCCGTTAATGCCACAGGCTTGTCTTGTATATTCTTCGCTGGTATTAATTTTTGTGTAATACACTCATGACTTTCAGATAATTCCGCCATTAACGGCGGACTTATGGTTAAACGATCACAACCCGCAAGCGCGATAATTTCGTCGATGTTACGAAAACTTGCCCCCATCACAACAGTGTTATAGCAATGTTCCTTAAAATAATTATAAATTTCGGTGACTGAAATGACACCTGGATCTTCACTGGCTAGATAACTATCGCGCCCCGTATCTTTTTTATACCAGTCTAAGATACGGCCAACAAATGGTGATATCAGGTACACTTGCGCTTCTGCACATGCTTTTGCTTGAGCAAAGCTAAATAACAAAGTTAAATTACATTGAATACCTTCTTGTTCGAGTTGCTTGGCTGCTTGAATTCCTTCCCACGTTGACGCCATTTTGATCAAAATGCGGTCTTTATTAATACCTGCCTCTTCATACATAGCGATCAGTTGGCGTGCCTTAACAATACTTGCTTCTTTATCAAATGATAAACGTGCGTCGACTTCAGTTGAAATACGTCCTGGCACAATGGTTAATATTTCTAAACCTATTAATACTGATAACTTATCACTCGCCAGACTCACTTGAAGGTCCTTATCATTAGTCTGGCTTTTCGACCAATTAACGGCCTCTGTTAGCAATTTTTGATAAGCAGGTATAGCTGCAGCTTTTAATAATAACGAAGGATTAGTGGTAGCATCCATAGGTGAAAACTTTGCGATAGCTGCGATATCACCTGTATCCGCTACTACCGTTGTCATTGTTTTTAACTGTTCGAGTTGAGAAAATTGTGAGAGTTGTGCTTGCATGATAATTCCTGTGAAATTTTGAGTTTATTTGTGTAAGTTAGTGACTAAAATGAGATAAAAACACCTGCAATAGTTGCACTCATTAGATTAGCCATTGCTCCAGCCAATACAGCCTTCATTCCTAATTTGGCTATATCCGGTCGACGACAAGGGGCCATATTTCCCATACCACCCAATAAAATGGCAACCGATGAAAGGTTAGCAAAACCACAAAGAGCAAAGGTGATAATTGCTTGTGTTCTAGCACTTAATTGGTCAGCAACAGTGATAAAATCTAGATAGGCGACAAATTCGTTGATGACAATTTTTTGTCCTAAAAAGCTACCCGCCATATTTGCTTCATGCCACGGAATACCAATAAGATAAGCTACTGGCTGAAAAA
>Ga0209292_1007463_pt1 | contig 10364 bp, 8 predicted proteins | sample GOMGulsemesocosm_2_FD_184634 | JGI IMG/M metagenome (GOLD analysis project Ga0209292, IMG submission 184634) | Methane-oxidizing microbial communities from mesocosms in the Gulf of Mexico - GOM9C Gulf of Mexico (SPAdes) (version 2) | ecosystem: Environmental > Aquatic > Marine > Cold seeps...
AAGAAGTTGCTCCCGCATTAACATTACTGCTTGAAGAAGCTAAAAAGAAAGGCCAATTTTCAGAATTAAAAGTGAACCTCACTAAGTTGAACATCGCAATGTTCGAAGAATCATAATAAAACCGAGCATTACGGACTAAAATGATACAAAAAAAGCGCAATTAAGCGCTTTTTAGTGAATCAGATTTAGTTATTTTGATTCAAAAAGTACAATTTAAAGATAACTAAATGAATAATTAAATTGTCAGGTTAAAACTAAACTGTTCAAGGCGCTTAATTAATGCTTGATTAGTGATGTTTTTCTGACTGGTATCACTCAATGGAAAGTGAATAATCTCACTTTTTTTCATGCCTACCATGATATTCGTTTTATGATTACAAATAGCATCAACTGCACTAATACCGAGCTGTGTTGCTAAAACTCGGTCCATAGCGACAGGTGCGCCACCACGTTGCACATAACCTAAAATCGCGCTTCGGGTATCGACATCAGTATAATCTGAAATCTTTTGAGCTAACTCTGCGGTTGAAAACGATAGCGCGTTCTCAGCAATAACAATGACATAACTTTGTGGATAGCTTTGCTTCGTTGCTTCTTTAATTGATTCGAGCAACTGAGCTATAAATTCTGATTCGTTTTCAATTAATTCATGGCAAATAATTTGTTGTGCACCAGATGCAATACCTGACTCCATGGCAATAAAACCACAGTCTCGGCCCATTACTTCGATCACAAAAATGCGGTCAAACGCATCGGCTGTATCTCGTATTTTATCAATACAATCAAGCGCTGTATCTATCGCAGTCCAAAAACCAATCGTTTGATCAGTGCCATTAATATCGTTATCTATCGTTCCTGGAATACCTATCAATTTACCTTGCCATTGTTGCCCTAATGCTTGTGCCCCCTTAAAGCTGCCATCTCCACCAATTACAACTAAGGCATCTATATTTAAATCGTTTAGACTCGTAGCGGCTTGCTTTACACCTAAACTTTCATACATGGCTTTGCATCGTGCAGTTTTTAAAATTGTGCCGCCTTTGTGAATGATGTTATCGACATTTTTTAAGCTTAAATCGATAAAGTCTTTTGAAATAATACCGTGGAATCCGGCAATAAAACCTAATACTTGATAGCCATTTTGAATTGCTTTTAATGTGACAGCACGAATGGCTGCATTCATGCCAGGAGCATCGCCACCGGAAGTGATGATGGCAAGTTTTGGCTTGGCGGAAATTTCTAATTTATTCATGGTATCAAGTTCTAACTCTTATATTATTGATTTTAGATTAACCTAAGTTATCTGTATGATCTATTGGAGAATTGTTTAAATCAACTTTGCTATAAACCGTTATCACAGTATGACTTATTTAGAACGGTAAATTTTAGGTGATACACCAGTCCAAAGTTTAAAAGCCCTTGTAAATACTGCGGGCTCTGAAAAGCCAAGCTGTCTTGATATATCAGAAATAGGAACGTTAGGTTGGCTTAGTAAATGTATTGCAGTATCACGCCTTACATTATCTTTTAAAGCTTGAAAACTGGTTCCTTCATCATTGAGCTTTCTTCTAAGAGTACGTGTTGTTACGTGTAATTGCTCTGCAATAGTATCCATATTTGTTGTTGCGATTTGGCTGTTTTTTTCTAAATAACTCACGACCCTCTGTGTAAAAACTTGAAAATAAGCTTGGCGTGTAAACCAGTCAAATGGTGCGCGTTTTAAATAACCTCTAAGGGCTTTTGATGTTTGGATAACGGGCATTTTTAAATATTTCGCATCAAAAATCATGGTTGTTGTTGGTTGATTAAAATATGCAGGGCAAGGGTACATTAAGCGGTATTCATTAATATGTTTTGGTTCCGGATAAGCTAATTGAATCGACTTTAAAGGCAGGTGCTGCCCAATTAGCCAACTGGGAAAACGATGCCAAACTAACATCAAAAATTCCCTTAATGCATAATCAGGATCAAGTGATTCATCGGCTAATGTCATTGAAAAATAAGCGAGATCATTTTCCACTTTAAATTCTAAAGAAAGGGCATCTGTTATTAAATTATAAAAGTGACTGATCTGACGATAAACGGCTTTTAAGTTAGGGCAATTAGCAGCTTGTTTTGCCATTAATGTAAAAACACCATGTTTAGTTTGCTGACTTGCCAGACCTAAAAAGTCATCGTTTCCTTGGTGCCACAATTCTCTCATTAATCTACTAAACTGATCGGGTGTAATTCTCAGTTGTGAATTTTGTAACATATCATAATTTAAATCAGCTTTTTGCAATAACAAATTGCAGTCTAATCCTTTGTTTTGTGCCGCTTCAATTAAAGTTGTTACAAAGTGAATTGAAATTGAATGATGTACTAAACTCACAGTTATGCCTATTTTTACAACAAAAATGTCCGTGAATCACCTATTTAAGGCTAATTTCACGAGGATTATTATCAAAGTTTAAATAACTTGTCCTAAAATATCAATTATAGCGCTTGTTTTGTTATTGTTTGTGGATGAGATGCAAGGTTTAATAGCTTTATTAGAGCAGCGTGTGCTTAAAAAATTTAAGGGAAGCTTCATGAGTGAATATAACCATCCATATAAAGATGTTGATTTTGTAATTAAAGAGATTGTTGAGTTTGACTCTTTTTGCCAAAACGCAGGGCTTGAAGACATAAATAGTGAATTTGCATCTGTCATATTAAATGAAGCAGCCAAGCTTGGTTCAGAAGTAATTGCACCATTAAATACGACTGGAGACAGCCAGGGCTCAAGCCTAAAAGACAATAAAGTACAACAAGCAGATGGTTTCAGTGAAGCATATCAGCAATACATGGAAAATGGATGGTCATCACTTACTGCTGAAGAAGAGTTTGGAGGCCAAAATCTTCCAAACTTATTTGGCACTGCAATTAATGAAGTTTGGCAAAGTGCCAACTTAGCATTCTCTTTGTGCCCTATGTTAACGCAAGGTGCAATCTCGGCAATAAAACATCATGGTAGTGATAGTTTAAAGCAGACTTGGCTGCCAAATATGATTGGCGGTCAATGGACTGGCACAATGAACTTAACAGAGCCTGATGCAGGCACTGATTTAGCTGCGATTAAAACTAAAGCAGTACCAAATGATGATCATTATTTGATTTCGGGACAAAAGATATTTATCACTTGGGGTGATCATCAAATGACTGAAAATGTCGTGCATTTGGTTCTAGCACGATTACCTGATGCGCCAGCTGGCGTAAAAGGTATTTCACTGTTTGTTGTGCCTAAGTTTTTATTAGATGAACAGGGCAATACAACAAGTCAGCTTAATGATGTTCATTGTACTGCGCTTGAGCATAAATTAGGTATACACGCTAGCCCTACATGTTCAATGAGTTTTGGCGATAACGGCGGTGCTATTGGTTACATTGTAGGTGAAGCACATAAAGGTTTATCCTATATGTTTACGATGATGAATCATGCGCGCCAAGATGTTGGTCTTCAAGGGTTGGCTATTTCTGAGCGTTCATATCAACAAGCTTTAGAATATGCAAAAGAGCGCTTACAAGGTACAAATAAAGATGGTAGTCGTTTTTCTATCATTAAATTCCCAGATGTTCGCCGTATGTTAATGCAAATGAAAGCCAGTATAGAGGCGATGCGTGCACTTGCATATGTGGCAAGTAACGAAACAGATAAGAGCCGTTATGCTAAAACAGCCGAAGATAAAGCAAAGCATTTTTCACGGGTTGAGCTTTATACACCAATTGTTAAAGGCTGGTTGACTGAATTAGCACAAGAGATCACATACTTAGGCACTCAAATAAATGGTGGCATGGGTTTTATCGAAGAGACCGGTTCTGCACAGCATTATAGAGATGCAAGAATACTAACAATTTATGAAGGCACTACAGGAATTCAGGCACTTGATTTAGTGGGTCGTAAAACACTATTTGATAAAGGCGAACAATTAACCCAACTACTGAGCGAAATAGAACAAACAAGTGTAGATTTAAAACAATATCCTCAATTAACTCAACTGGCTGTATCGCTTGAAAATGCGGTGAAAACTGGCCAAGAAGCAAGAAGCTGGTTATTAGATAATGCACAAACAGATAAATCAGCAGCAGGCTCAGTGAGTGTTAACTTTATGATGATGTTTGGTTATATTTGTGGCGCGTGGATGATGGCAAAATCGGCCATTAAATCACAACAAAAAATTGATTCAGGTGAAGGTGAGTCTGAATTCTTCAAAGCTAAATTAGTCACAGCACAATTTTACTTCGATCACTTACTACCTCGTATTCAAACAAACATGGCAATCATTCAAGCAGGCAGTGACAGCATAATGTCATTACCAGAAGACCAATTTTAGAATTTAAGAATAAGAGAGCAAAATGAAAATATTAGTCACAGTAAAACGCGTTATAGATTATAACGTTAAGGCACGTGTTAAAGCTGACAACAGTGATGTAGATTTAGCAAATACAAAAATGGCTTTAAACCCATTTTGTGAGATTGCAGTTGAAGAAGCAATACGATTAAAAGAGTCTGGTGCAGCAACAGAAGTGGTTGTTGTATCTATTGGTCCTAAAGCATGTCAGGAACAAATTCGCACATCACTTGCTTTAGGTGCAGATCGTGGTATTCAAATAGAAACTGATACCATGCCTGAGTCTTTAAATGTCGCAAAATTGTTGGCAAAAGTAGTGGAAGTGGAACAACCTGGATTGATCATTATGGGAAAACAGGCAATTGATAGCGATAACAATCAAACAGGGCAAATGCTTGCTGCTTTACTTGATATTCCGCAAGGTACATTTGCATCTAAAGTTGAATTAGTTGACGAAAAAGTACATGTAACCCGTGAAGTTGATGGCGGATTACAGACAGTCGCATTAAATATGCCTGCAATTGTGACAACAGATTTACGTTTAAATGAACCACGTTATGCATCTTTACCAAATATAATGAAAGCAAAACGTAAACCGCTTGCTGTTCAAACACCAGAAGATTTAGGTGTTCAAATGAAAACCCATACACAACTTGTTAAGGTTGAGGCACCAACTGAACGTAAAGCGGGCATAAAAGTAAACAGCATTGAAGAATTAATTGAAAAACTACAAAATGAAGCGAAGGTGATCTAATGGCTATTTTAATTATTGCAGAACATGATAACGCGGTATTAAAAGCGGCGACTCTAAATACGATCACAGCAGCATCACAAATAGGTGATGAATGCCATCTCCTAGTTGCGGGTTCAAATTGTAGTGCTGTTGCAGAGCAGGGCGCTGTCGTTACTGGTGTAACAAAGGTATTGCTTGTTGATAATAGCGCTTATGAATACCAATTAGCTGAAAACACATCAAAATTGGTCACAGAGCTTGCACCAAGTTATAGCCATATTCTATCTGCTGCAACAACTACAGGTAAAAACTTTATGCCACGTGTTGCTGCTTTATTAGATGTAGCACAAATTTCAGACATTATTAAAATTGAATCAGAAAACACATTCAAACGTCCAATTTATGCAGGCAATGCAATTGCAACTATTGAATCATTAGATAGCATCAAAGTGATTACAGTACGTGGTACGGCATTTGATGCTGCAACTACATCTGATTCTAATGCACCAATCGAAACTTTAAGTATCGTTCATGATGCTAAAGTATCTGAATTTATAAGTGAAGAAGTTGCAGTATCGGAGCGACCTGAGCTCACAGCAGCAAAAGTGATCATCTCTGGTGGTCGCGGCATGGGTAATGGTGAAAACTTTACTTTATTAGAAAGTGTAGCCGATAAACTCGGTGCAGCAGTAGGCGCATCTCGTGCCGCAGTTGATGCGGGTTTTGTACCAAATGATATGCAAGTTGGCCAAACAGGTAAAATTGTGGCGCCAGATCTGTATATTGCAGTGGGCATTTCAGGTGCAATTCAACATTTAGCGGGTATGAAAGACTCTAAAATTATTGTTGCGATAAATAAAGATGAAGATGCACCTATATTCCAAGTAGCTGATTATGGTTTAGTTGCTGATTTATTTGAAGTACTGCCAGAGTTAACTGACAAATTATAACAGTCGAATGAATATGCCGTAATCATTACAATAAACAGATTACGGTTTATTTTATGATTTGTATGAAGTACTGCCAGAGTTAACGGAAAAGTGATAAGTGAGATATGAATATGCGTGAATCAATGGAGTTTGATGTAGTTATTGTTGGTGCTGGTCCGTCGGGTTTAGCTGCTGCATGTAAATTGATGCAGCAAGCAAATGAAGCACAGCGTGAACTAACAGTATGTGTTGTAGAAAAAGGCTCTGAAGTTGGTGCGCATATTTTATCTGGAGCAATTGTTGAACCCAAAGCGCTTGAAGAGTTATTTCCTAACTGGCAAGAAATGGGCGCACCACTCAATACGCCTGTTACTGAAGATCAGTTATTTATGTTTCAAAGTGACGAGAAATCGATTAAGTTTCCAAATATGTGTGTGCCTAAAACAATGCATAATAAGGGAAATTACATCGCAAGTTTGGGGAATGTGTGCCGTTGGTTAGCACAGCAAGCTGAGCAATTAGGTGTTGAAATTTTCCCTGGATTTGCAGCATCAGAAATCTTATATCATGAAGATGGCTCTGTTAAAGGAATTGCAACTGGCGACATGGGTATCAGTGAAGCTGGTGAGCAAAAAGACAGTTATATGCAAGGTATGGAGTTACATGCAAAATATACACTTTTTGCTGAAGGTTGCCGTGGACATCTTGGTAAATCTCTATATAAACAGTTTAATTTAGATAAAGACAGTGATGAACAGCATTATGGCTTAGGGATCAAAGAGCTTTGGGATATTCCTGCTGATAAACATCAACCAGGTTTAGTGATCCATGGTTCAGGTTGGCCATTAGAGAAAGATACAGGTGGTGGTTTCTTTTTATACCATACAGAAAACAACCAAGTTGTAGCGGGTTTAATTGTTGATTTGAGTTATCAAAACCCTTATTTAAGTCCGTTCGATGAATTTCAAAGACTAAAACATCATCCAGTATTAAAGCAATATCTAGACGGTGGTAAGCGTGTATCTTATGGCGCAAGAGCAATCACAAAAGGTGGATTTAACGCACTACCAAAAATGACATTTCCTGGTGGATTATTAATAGGTTGTAATGCTGGGACATTAAATTTTGCTAAAATTAAAGGCACACATACAGCGATGAAGTCGGGTATGTTAGCAGCCGAAGAAGTATTTGAAGCAATCAATAATGAGGGCGAGGCGGCTAAAGAACTGACCGGTTTTACTGATAGATTTAAAAACTCTTGGCTTTATGAAGAGTTGCAACAAAGCCGTAATTTTGGCCCTGCAATGCATAAGTATGGTGCAATTTTAGGTGGTACATTCAATTTTATAGATCAAAATATTTTTGCTGGAAAACTCCCGTTTACACTACATGACAATAAGTCGGATTATGGACAACTTAAATCTATAAAGTCTTATCGTCCTATTAACTATCCTAAACCGGATGGAAAATTGAGTTTTGATAAACTGTCTTCTGTTTTTTTATCTAATACTAATCATGAAGAAGACCAACCTTGTCATTTGAAGTTAGCGGATGTCAAAATACCGATATCATATAATTTACCTGAGTTTTTAGAACCTGCTCAAAGATATTGCCCTGCAGGTGTCTACGAAGTAATTGAAGATGAATCTGGACCTAAATTTCAGATCAACGGTCAAAACTGTTTACACTGCAAAACCTGTGATATCAAAGATCCGTCGCAAAATATAACTTGGGTTACCCCAGAGGGAGGAGGCGGGCCCAACTACCCCAATATGTAAAAGTACAAATTACATTAACTGAGTAATCATTGATAATGCTCACTCATTTTAAATAACGGGTATAACTAAAATATTTCACCTCCTATAACCTGAAGTTATGCTTTAGGTTACTTTTATTTTCAGACTTGTTTGGCTAAGATTAAATTTGAGGTCTATACTTTGTATAGGAGTCACAAATTAATTGAAAATCAATGCGATGAAAGAAGATAAACGCCAAAATATAGAACTTAAGATCCAAGAATTATTAAATGAGCTTACCTTAGCGCAAAAATTATCTTTAAATGATGTTGGGCAATTCGGTTATCAGTTAGCATTTATTCGAAATATGCCAGAAGGTAAAACCGCTGTTGTCCGATTAGATCAATCTATAATTTCAATAGATGAAGAGGGAGAGGTTGATCATAACCCAAACATTAAATTAAGAGATTGATTCCCATATTCTATGCCAATCTAGGTATAGATATTTCATCGAAAGATTACAAATTATGTGATTACCTTTCATTTTTATTCTTTAATTTTTAATAAAATAAGCTTAAATCCTAAAAAACTTCTCAAAATCACAGCAAAATACAATGGCAGTAAATACTGAACATAAAATATCATTTTTATACATTTTATATTCGTAAAGATTTATTTACATTTAAGCTGTTGTTATTTATCTGTTTAGTATAAAAATCAACCGAAATATTACAATTTCATTAAAGTGCCTTTTTTAGGTATTTGTTGCACAATTGTTAATCTGGGATTATATCTAGGATGTCACTTGTGGCTTTGAGATTAATATAAAAATAATGAGAAAATTATGAACATAAAGAGAAACAGAACAAAACAAGTTAATAGAAACTTATCGGTATTACTGAAAACATCAGCTTTAATGGCTGGATTAATATCAACACCTTCAATTAGTGCAATAGATGATGTGACACCGAACATTGTAGGCGGTCAGGCTTCCACTCCATATTCTAGGCCTTATCAGGTCGCTTTATTGATGAATGGTCGCCAAGGGTGTGGTGGTACATTAATTAGTAGTGGTTGGGTTTTAACTGCAGCGCATTGTTTAGATAGTGCCTCAACGAGTTCTTTAACTGTTAAAGTTGGCGCGCATAGTATGAGCTCGGGTGATGGAGAAACAATTAAAGTAAGCCAGATTATTAGCCATGAAAACTGGCGTGGCGCAAATGGTATTCGCTCAGGTTATGATATTGGTTTGTTAAAATTAGCATCTCCTGCAAGTAGTGTGTATACACCCGCGAAATTACCAACTCAGGCAATTGAGAATCAATATGCTGGTGTTGGTAGTTACGTAACGGTATCGGGATGGGGTTTAACAAGTAACCGTGGATCTCAAAGTGATATTTTAAGAGAAGTTAATTTACCTGTTATTACAAATGCTTCTTGTAGTAGTGAGCTGCAATTTAATATTCCTGGTTCTGTAATTTGTGGTGGTGGAACCGGTGGTGTGTCAGCGTGTAATGGTGATAGTGGTGGACCATATGCCGTATCTGCTAATGGAGAATTTTACAGTATAGGTACAGTAAGTTGGGGCAGCGAATGTAGAGGTGCTACAGCATTTACGCGTACTACAAGTTATGTCGATTGGATTAAAGCAAAAACAGGCATTGGTGAAATTGAAGATATGCCGCCAACTGCACGATTCTCTGCTCAAATAACTGATAAATCGGTTAGTTTTACTAGTAGTTCGACAGATGATAAAAATGTTGTATCTCATAGTTGGAATTTTGGAGATAGTGTAACTTCCACAGATACAAATCCAACTCATGATTACTTAAATGAAGGCGCTTATACTGTTACATTAACTGTTACGGATACGATTGGTCAAACAGACTCTACATCTCAAGTAGTTTCAATTGATGGTGATATTATTACACCTCCTGGTTGTGATGGTATTGATCCGTGGAGTGCAAGTATCAGTTATCAATTGGATGATGTTGTAAGCTATCAAAATATTAAATACCAAGCAACTTGGTGGTCTACAGGTGCACAACCTAATGTGTATAGTAATGTATGGAACAACTTAGGTGAATGTGATTCCGTTACGGAAAATCAAGCCCCTGTTGCAAGTTTCAGTGTTTCGACTACTGAATTGACTGCCAGCTTCACTGATACATCAACAGATGATAGTGGTGTGGTATCACGTTTATGGAGTTTTGGTGACAATACAACGTCAAATTCAGTTAATCCAAGTCATACATATACAGCTAAAGGTACTTATAATGTAACATTGACTGTGCTTGATTCTGAAGGTTTAAGTAATGAATTTACAAAACAAGTGAGCGTAGATGAATCATCACAAACAGGATGCCAAGGAGTTGAAACTTGGGTTGCATCACAAGTTTACCTAACTGGGCATGAAGTCGCTTTAAATGGTGTTAAATATAAAGCAAACTGGTGGACGCAAGGTCAAAACCCAGGCGATTCAGGTCCTTGGGGCCCATGGACCACAACGGGTGTGTGCAATTAAATAGCCTTTTTCTTAATACAGTTATAAAATTATTGTTGTAACAAAGGAGTCCCTTGGCTCCTTTTTTAATTT
>Ga0209292_1007464_pt1 | contig 10364 bp, 5 predicted proteins | sample GOMGulsemesocosm_2_FD_184634 | JGI IMG/M metagenome (GOLD analysis project Ga0209292, IMG submission 184634) | Methane-oxidizing microbial communities from mesocosms in the Gulf of Mexico - GOM9C Gulf of Mexico (SPAdes) (version 2) | ecosystem: Environmental > Aquatic > Marine > Cold seeps...
GGTTTTTGTACCTGAGGTCGGGATCGAACCGACACGTCTTGCGACACACGAGTTTGAGTCGTGCGCGTCTACCAATTCCGCCACTCAGGCAAAATTTCTAGTACATTAATTGTTTTTTAGAAGCTTTAGTCCATTTTGCATCATACTTACTATCCGCAAAATAAATTAACAAATCAGCATCATATTTACTTTCTACAAAATATACCTTTTTATCAGCATCATATTTACTGTCCACAAAAAACCATAAGCCTTTGTTACCATCAGCATCATACTTTGAGCTACATTTATAAACAATCAAATCCGCATCATACTTACTATCGCAAACAAATATTTTAACATCTGCATCATACTTACTATCTACAGAATATACTTTCTGTGCACTTGAGTTTAATGAAAACCCAAATCCTAGTAGAAAAATAAAGATGAATTTGATCATGACTAAGTATTTTACTGACTACAAAATTAATTAAATATTTCTATTGGTTCACTATTTTAGATTGAATTTCTAAAAAATCTTCCTTAGTCAATGACAACTTTGGATTATTAAACATCATATCTTCCATTTTATCAATAGGAATAAGGTGTATGTGAGCATGGGGAACTTCTAATCCAATGACAGACATACCGACTCTATTACAGTCAAAAGAAGCGTTAATAGTCCTTGCCACTTTCTTAGCAAACAATATCAACCCACTCAACTCATCATCCTCCAGATCAAATATAAAATCAGTTTCATTTTTAGGAATTACCAATGTATGTCCTTTTTGTAGAGGAGACACATCTAAAAACGCTAAATAATTATCATCTTCTGCAACAATATATGCAGGAATCTCTCTATTAATAATCTTAGTAAAGATACTCGACATTATCTCGAAATATTAATGATTTCAAATTCCATTTTACCATTTGGAGCTTGAATAGTAGCAATATCACCAACGCTTTTACCAAGAAGTGCTTCACCATAAGGAGAGTCCATAGATAATTTTTTAGCTTTCAAGTCAGCCTCATTTGGCGCAACTAACTGATATTCCACCTCAAAATTATTCGCAAGATTCTTAATCTTAACTTTTGATAAAATCAAGACTTTAGATGTATCCACTTTAGAATCATCCATTAACCTGGCATTTGAAATAATAATAGACAATTTAGCTATTCTAGTTTCAAGTAATCCCTGTTCTTCTTTAGCTGCATGATATTCAGCATTTTCTGACAAATCTCCTTTGTCCCTTGCATCAGCAATTTGTTGAATTATAAATGGTCTTTCCACCATTTCAAGTTGCTTGTATTCATCTTTAAGTTTTTGTAAACCTTCTTCTGTATAATAACTTATTTTAGACATAATGTGTATAAATTAAAAATAGCAAAAGAGCTCAATGAGCTCTTTTGCTAAACAAATATAATGAATTTTTTATATTAAAAACTTATTTTAAATTTATTGTTAATCCAATTGTGTGGATTCCATTAAATGGTCTTGAATTTCTGTAAGTATATTGAATACCAAGTAAGTTCTTATTATCACCAACTTTAGCATCAACAGCCAAACCAGCAGTTAAGCCACTTAAAGCAGTTAACCTAGAACCATACGCTAATTCAGAAGAGAAGATTCCCTCTTCATACACATAACCAGCCATCAAGTGAAAAGATGCTTTATCAATTTCCATTGCATAATCAGCTCCAATTCTGTAATGGTCATTAGAAAATGAATTTGCGCTAAACCCCAAAGCCATAGTTAACATATTCGTTTCATTAATATGAAAATCATAAGATCCACCAATAGATAATAATGAAGGCATTTCAAAATCTGCAGATCTTTGTTGCAATGTAGCAGACTGACCAGTTTCAGGATAAAGAATTGACATAGATAAACCATCACCACTCATGCTCATAGTTGGACCAACATTTTTTAATGTAATACCAAATTTGATTTGATCTTTTTCTCCAGATACATATCTAATTCCAGCATCAAACGCAAAACCAGTACCACCAACATTGGCAATAGATTCATTGATTACTTTGAAATTAACTCCACCGTAGATAGAGTTTGAAAACTCATGCGCAAAACCAACATTAATTACAGTATTCGTTGGCGTAAACGTACCAACTCCACCTTCCGGCAAATCAACTGTAGTAATATCAATATCACCGAAACTCATTGACATAACAGAAACAGCCAATACTGTACTTTCTGAAATACGTTGTGCAATACCAGCTGCGTTAATGTTAATTCCAGTACCACCTAACCAAGATGTTCTATCAAAAGCAATTTCTGTTTTTTCAGTAAATGCAAGTCCCGCAATATTCGTAAATGTAGCACCTAAACCAATTCCATTTGCAATTCCTGCATCAGCAAAAGCAGAACCTCTTGCCCACGGATTAATTAATAATTCAGTTGCTCCAGCAGAACCAACTCTGTCTTCATTACCAGCATACGCACCAAAAGATAAACCTAATGTCACTGCTGCTATAAATGTTTTACTTAAAATATTATTTATTTTCATAATTGTAAATTCTTAATTAATATTTTTTGAATATTATAAGTTATCTAAATCTGGAGCTCTTAATGCACCAAACCATTTAATTATCTTTTCTCCAACACCTTCAACATCTACATGTATAATGTACATACCACCAGCGATAGGAATACCTCTATGATTTTTTAAATCCCAATCTAAAGAAGTTAATGCATCATCTTTAGCATATTGTCTAATTAAAGCACCTTGCATATTGTAAATAGTCACATTACAAATTTCAGGTAAGTTAGTAATTTTAACTCTTGTATCTAATTTTCCGGCTTCATAACTATTGTAAGCATAATATGGATTAGGTACAATATTAATTAAATCTAAAGATGAAATGGCTTGCTCATTGTTGTTTGTTTGAACACCATCATTTTTATCGATTTTAAATTTGTATAATGGACGTCCATTATTAGTTCCAGGGTTTTCAGTATTTTCAGCATAAGGCTTATTTACTCTCATTTTAATTCTAGCCTCAGTTTCTAATAGATTATGATTTTCAGCTAACATAGGTTCTAAAACCCACTGACAAGAAGCAAATACGTCTCTGTAATCATTCTGTAAACCACTTCCACTAATTTTATCAAATATGTGTTGCCCTTCATCATAAACAGGCATATCTCCATTTGTACCAAACACATACACATAATGCATACCTCCAAATATTGGATTACCAACATTATCAGTAGATTTAGAAGTAGGATTCCATATCATGTCATCACCATTTTCACCAGCTAACCAAGAGTTTTCAGAAAATGCCATATTTAATCTTTCTCCAGTTGTTACATCAATTGCATAACCAGGGAACCAACCTCTACCTTTTTCAGAAGCATGAGGATTACCCTCTTTATCCACTGAAGGTGATTCTCTCAACTCCATCACATCAGCATTACCAACTGTTTGATTTTGATTATCATTAATTTCAAACACAACACATTTTGTCCAATTTTCTTTAACATCAGTAAATACAATATCTACATCATTTAAGTTCATTACAGTTGAATACGTCTTTTGAACGTCTTCCACTTTGAATCTACCATTATTTGGAAATATATCATCAATAGAAGATGCAGGAGATCCTAAAGGCATTCCATACGTTTGATATCCACATAATTTAAATGGAGCAATACCACCATTTAATATCCCTTCAAATAATTGATCCGGATCCATATTTTTTGATTCATTATTATTATCATTTCCATAATCATCATAATAACAATCATTATAAAACCATAATTGCTCATCACATGTAGGTGAATCACCCCATGAACCACTTGTATAGACTCTAGATCTAGAATCAGTACCTGATCTAATCCAGTTAGTAGGAAATGACTGATCAGTATCAAATACAGCAGTTAACCATATTTTTGAAGAATCCTTAAATTCTAACGTTCCATCAATAGGTGTAGTTTTGTACGTACCAGGCGCTGCAAATGGATCTTTTGCACCATAATAAATCTGCTTAATATTAAGTGAAATTCCCCATTCAGGAATAATTTGTTCATTAGACGTACCAATTGAATAATCAGCTACAACACTTTCAGAAACACCACCAAACGTTCTTGTTATAGTCCATTTCTCATCATGTTGAAGGCCAACAAGAGAATCTTCAGCATCACTTGCAAAGGCAACTGTATATTCACCCTCTCTAACATTTAAAGGATCCACTACTTTAATGTCAATTGGTCCTTGTCCGTATTCATATACAGGATTTTCAATAGAATTATTTTTTAAGATTTCGTTTTCTGAATCAAGATTTAAATTTACAAATCTTCCACCATTTCCTAATCCATCCACTTGAGTAATTTGTGGAGACCATCCATAATGAGTTCCAATTACAGTTCCGTCACCTTCTGGAGTAACATTATGAGGGATTCCTAACACAGATTTAATAGAACTTCCATTCCCTGATTGACGAGAAACTAAATATGGCTTTTTCTGACCATCTAAGTTTGCAGCAATTCCTGGAACATATTCCTTAAACTCATTAAACCCATAAGCTACAGCGATATAATAATACTTTTTGTGATTAACCAATGCTCTTGAACCAGTTGCAAATAAATCTTCCGTTATGTGAAATGAGTGTCTTAAACCTTCATCAGCTCCATCCACCATAACAGCACCATTCTCTAATTGAGTTGCTTCATTAAATTCATAATTAACCAATCTCGACACACCATCTTCTAAATCACATTGACCAACTAATCTCGCTTTACTGTTATCAGTTATATCAGAAATAGACGCTACGTCATCAATCATTTGAAAAATTTGATATCCTTGAAATCTATAACTTTGATCATAAGGATTTCCTAAATTATCAGTAGCAGGAATATTCACTTCATCCAAAGCAGAAAATTCTTCAATATTATCAACACCCGCAGGGCTTGCTAAAAATAATACTAACTCATTTTCAAGCTCTTGAATTGTTAATGTAGGTGCTAAAGGTGGTTCAATAATTTTAAAACAAGCATCAAATAACGATTGTGCTTTTGTATCCGCTCTTTTCATAGCTCTTACAGAAGCTAACACATCACCATCAAAAGATCTTCCATATACAACACCAACTGTTAAATTATTTACAGCACCAGGCTTTAATGTAAACGGACCTGCAGATTGAACAAAACGTCTATCTCCAACAGGATTATCTTCAGTAACTTCACTCCAATCAGCAACTTCTGTACCACCCGTACTCCAAAATAAAGGGTCAGAATCACCAGGGAACATGTAATTTGCATCAATAGCACCATTAATACCACTACCACCATAAGTCGTTTGCAATCCTGATGTACCCCAGAATCCTTCCATAAATCCATAGTATTGAGCAGCCGAATTAGGATCAGTTTGAGGAGTAACTCCACCACCAGTGTAGTACGTAAACCTTCTCATTCCCATTCTTTCGTTATCTATAACATCATCACCATACCCAAGTCCTAGACCTTCATATGGCACACCTTTATTCGCTATTGCATCCGCAACTACCGTAGTTAAAGGATTGTCAATTCCATCAATATCTTGGTAAGGACCTTCAAAGAAATCAACACCAACAGCTGGAGGATTTAAACCCCAAGTCAAACCACCAGCTCCATCATCATTTGCATCACCGTTATAAGCATATCCTAAACCTCTAGACACATCACACCCAACATAATCATCAGAAGAACCACCAATATCGGGATCAACATACTGAGAAAAATAAGTATTATATAATGTTTGTGTACCTCTATTAATTAATTCATAGTTGTAAAACGTCATATCATTAATGGCATCATTAGTTGCAAATGTAAATGCTTGCGCTCTAATTTCCATACCGATTGGATCACCACCTGTTTCTGTATGAATATTACCTTTATCGTTAAATACCCACCAGTTAGTTTCATCACCAAATAAAGTAACACGTCTGTCATTCTCACAATCAATATCTTTATTGATATCATACCAAGGGTAATCTCCATCAATAATTGGTCTGTATTCACCATTTGCACCTTCTGGTCCATTAGGATTATCATAGAATGGAGCCAAGTAAAAATCTTGTCCTAATGCTGGATCTCCATGAGCAGGCCAATCCATTATTCTTTGTTTTACTTCCTCATCAAATTCAGGAACATCTTCACAATCAGCTGGATCTGTTTCTGGATCAAAGTTACACTTCCACCATGTAATAAACTGTGTAATTTCAGTTTTTCTAATCGTAAATACCTTATCAAACTCTGCACATTCTTCAGGAATAATTTCAGCATCACCATACGCTCTAATAACATCAACATCAGCCGTAACTGGTTGAGCCAACATATTTGCATCAAAGTTACCTGAGCTTCCATTATTCGTAGACAAAGGCCCTGTCCAGAAATCTCTTCCAGATCCAAACTTTTGAGCTGCCAATTTCAATTGTCCATTAATATCTTCTCCACCCATCCAAAGTGCACCAGCATATATAACAGCCACATCTTGATTTCCTGGAACTTTATAATCAGAAGCTCCAGTAGATCTATTCTGCCACATTAAACCACCCGTTTCTATACGCGCTTTAACGTTATTAAAGTTTAAATAAATAAAATCTGTTGGATTAGAACATCCAGCAGCTCTTGTATCGTCTTGGTTATTTCCGTCACCATGAGTGATCATACCATTAGAATTATTATCCCAATTGTATGATAAACCACTGAAGGTGAATCCTAATAAAATAACACTTAAAATTAATTTTCTATTCATAATATTAATTTTTTCAGTTGTAAATACTGTTTAATTTAATTTTTATATTCAACTTTTTAATTAAAAATCGAATTTAACACCTAATCTAATTGTTCTTGGAATACCAAAATTATAAGGATTGTTTACTTTCAATCCGTAATAGTTAGCATAAGAATCAGGACTAAGCGTATTCTCCATAGCTGTTTCCCCTAAAGTAGATAATAAGAAACCATCATCTCCTGGATTACCAGTTGCTCTATACACGTTTAATGTATTGATAATATTAAACAAGTTAGACACTCTTACATATACATTTAAGTATGCTACTTTCTTTTTATCATCAGTTTTACCAAACTCTAAATCAAAGTTTCTGTCCAATTGAGCATCCACTCTAAAACTCCAATCTTTTCTAGACCCATTCAACGTTCCTTCAAGACCTGTAGATTGAGAACTTAAAAGCGCAGCAGCTGAAATATCTTTTTGCCTAGAGTATGGTGTTCCTGAACCAATATTTGATGTTATATTTAACCCAGTATTTTCGAACACTCCAAACTCACCAATTTTCAATCCGTTGTAATCTTTTCCACCACCATATCTATAATCAACTACAAAACTAAATGCATGTCTTTGGTCATATGTATAAGGGAAAATATTTCTTAAGTTAGGTTGACCAGCGTTAATTAAACTCTGTGCTGTTGTTGCGTCAGATCCAGTACCATTTGCAAATTGTAACGTATATGCCGCTGTCATCCTTAAATTACCAGTTCTTCTCATATCATAAGAAACCGTTCCACCTTTAACGGTACCAAAATCTATATTACCATACGTCTTATAAGTATTAGGATATGCTTCAGCCACATTAATTAACTGTACATTATCTCTTTGCTCTTTGTAGAACACAGAAATTTTAACAGAAGATGTTTTACTTAACACTTGTTGAAATCCAATTTCATAATCAATTGTTTTCTCAGGCTTAAGATTTGAATTATTCATAATAATATTTCTACTTTCCATGAATTGGTAATCCGTAGGATCAAAAATATTTCCTGAAGTAGGTCTTTTCGTTAAGATATCATAATGCGCAAAGAATGACGCTTCATCCGAAATAGGAAATGAAAATGCAATTCTTGGCATTAAGTTAATTTGTGCCGTATAATCTTCAAAGGCTTTTTCGTTAACCGTTGTAATTGTTGCATCCTTTAACCAAGGTGCAATACCTTTAGATCCTCTTATTACAGAAGCGTCACTAACTTCAACACCTTCAGCATCATACCAAACATCACCGTTTCTATACCCTGTAATTTCATTAATATTGTCTTTATCATTAACATAAACAACATAATCATCACCAATATTCTCAGGATGCACAATTGCATTACCGTTGTCAAATTTAGACACATCAGAAGCTGTCTTAGCCTCATACACTAAATACTTATCTCTTAATACTGGTTGATTAGCATCAAATACATCTAAACGTAACCCAACATTGAAAATAATATCATCAAAAGCAAATTTATCCATTACATACCCTGATATATATACAGGTTGAAATGCACCAATGTGTCTCTTAAAATTACCATTATCATCATATTCATTAAAATACTTTTGAATATCAGTATTACCACTTACTTTTTGTCCAGTATGATCATATCCTCTCCACGCTGCATAACTACCACCTGAATTTAACAATTCATCTGGACTAAACATAGATAATTCGAAAAAGTCCGGATCTAAATTATCAATATCAATAAATTCAGTTCCATCAATAAACGCATCTAACTCAGCACCAACATAATTTCTTGATTCACCAATTTTCTTTCTAACACTATAATCAAAAAAGTATTGTGCATCATCTCCAGCCTGACCAGCATAATCTCCTTCAGCAGCATTTAATCTACTATAGGTAGCTCTTGGCCAAGTACCATCAAAATCATAAGTTACTTTAGATTTATCTAACTCTCTAATATGATTATTCATATATTGACGAGATCTACTCCAAATTCCGATAGGCCCGTTTTGAGATCCAGTATATCCATTGTTACCACCGTTTTCGTATCTTCTATCCCATCTTTGTTCGTATTCAAAACCAACAGAAATAGCGTGATCAGATAAATTAACCGTACCTGAACCAGTAATTCTTAATTGATCATTTTGAGATACGAAATAAGCATTTGACGCTGCACCCATATTACTCCAAATACCGTAAACACTACTTGGACTATCACCATTTCTTAAACCGCCACCTTGCTGTATTTGCAATAAGTTTTCATAGTTATCTTCTACTTGACCATCATAAATATTGAAATATTGAGAAGTTTGAGCAGCCAAAGGTTGATTATCTTCAGAAGGCGTAAATTCAACAAGAATATCTTTAAACCCATTATGAATTAAACTATCTCCTGACATTGGACCACCATTCCCTTCATAAGTAGCCTCACGTGTTGTTTTAAATTTCCCTACATAACCATAATTAAAGATTCTATCTTCATGTCTAGCATCTTGTCTATTTCTATGAGATTGAGAATAATCAACCATTAATGTATAATAAGCCGATTTTATTTTTGAAGTAGACCCTTCCTCATTATTTTGGAATCTTTGCGTAAACTTACCATAAACTCTCCAATCATAATTAGTTGATTCACCGAAATTACTAAAATTCATTAATGAATTACTATATGAATAATTACTACCTGTATTGTAATTAAATGACCCACCAAATGTCAAATTAATATTTGGCCCAGCATTTACATCAATTTTACCTGCAGCAGATAATGTTTTTCTTCTTGCATTCATCCTCCATTTAACTTGCTCAAAATCATCACTCGTTAAAAAATTCGAATTATAAAAAGAACCTGCTCCATTCCCAGTTGGTCTTAATGGACCAATTCCAGTTGAATCATTTAACAATGCATCTCTTGTATCTTTTTTAATTCTGTACGCTCCACCATTTGCTAGTGGTCTATTATCTAAAACATCAGTAAAATTGGCAGATAAGAAAAACCCTAAAAGTGGTCTATCAGATTTTTTTCCAGTAGAATCTTTCTTCATTAATAAAGGACCTGAAAGCATACCTTCCAAAAGATTGTATGCGTAATTATCTAACCCAAATACTTTTCCATCATATCCAACTGGATCATCACCTTTAGAATAAAACCCAGAAGTCACACCTTCAAAAGAACCAAAATACTTTGCTGACGGCCCTCTTGTTGTAATAGAAATAATACCACCAGTTACATCTCCGTAATTTGCAGGTACACCACCGGTAATAACAGCAACTTCTTGAATTGCAGATTTAGGTAAAGAAGAAGACCCTCTCACCTTAATACCATCAATATAATAATAAGTACCATCACTACGAGCACCCCTTACGGTTAAGTTTTCACCATCACCCTCAGCAGAGTAAACCCCACCAACAGTAGCAGCTACACCAGTAGCAGAACGAGCAGACATTTTAGAAATATCATCTCTCGTCATAGTTGCACCGGAAGCACCACCATCTTTATCTATTAAAGGAACTGAGTAACTAATTACTTCAACCACATCTAACATTTCACTAGAAGGAGATAATTCGTAATTTCTAATTACATATTTATCAGAGTTAACTACAACTCCTTGTTCCTTTATTGTATTATATCCAATAAACTTGATTTCTACGTCATA